>OFGS01000208.1_pt1 | contig 13838 bp, 18 predicted proteins | sample 1521851 | NCBI WGS metagenome assembly OFGS01 (sample SAMEA3142070, study PRJEB24117) | hot springs metagenome
GAGACAGTTTTTATAAATTTTATATTATCCTCATATGCTCGTTACATGCTTAAACGGGTTAATTGTTCAATAACTTACAAGCTGGATTTCACACACTATTCGCTGAAAAATAATGTATAATATAAAATGTATTTAAACCGTTCATCCTGATTAAACCAATATAAGCTTTATATAGGATACTTCAGGTACATCGCCGGCAATCAATGATATTAAGTCCTTATCTAGAACAATTACTTCACCTTTTTCTTTCAGTTTCTCGATGATCGAATGATTAATTACTTGGGATATTTCTTCTATAGTCGTCTCTTTTTTCTCCTCGCATATAGAGTATGGTGCTACGTGGTGTCTCGATATGGGCGATCTTGCTTCCCTTTCAACGCAAATATAAACTTTGATCTTCAATAGCGTTCACCCTTTGATATTTCGTCTTTTGATCGAGTAAACCGAGTAAAACGGCTATGCCATATATAATTGCTTCTGGCCTAACCGGGCATCCGGGTACATATACTATTTTGTCTACTACTACCCCTGCTTTTTCGAGGATCTCTTTTAGTTTTGGATATCCACCCATAGTTGAATACGTATTGAACCATATTCCACCGCCAACACCGCACGAACCCATTGCTAATATAAGTCTTGGTCTAGGTGTTGCTTTAATTGCTCTGATCACCTTATCAATGGTTTTTATGGTCACTGGTCCCGTTAAGAGGATTAAATCAGCGTGTCTTGGCGAACCCACGAGTTTTATGCCAAATCTTTCTACATCAAAGTGGGGTGTAAGGACATCTAGTACTTCTATGTCGCATCCATTACATCCTCCTGTATTGAGATGGAATACCCATATGCTTCTCTTAAGTCTCTTAAAGGCCTCTTCGAGTTGTTTCATATACATCGCTTCAGCTACTTGACTTTTTTGATCAACTTGTTGAAGAGGATTTATTCCCATGTTCATTTCTCCACACCTATTAAGCGTCCCGATATACTTCTAGCTTGTTGTTTTCTTCTACAATCAGGACACATTGAAGCTCTTTCTTCTTTGAGAACGCCGTTAATCTTGTTATTGATTTTATTAGCTTGATTACTTGAAACAAATGGTTTTCCACAAATAGTACACTTGGCGATTTTGTGTACAACTTCACGCTTCAAATCTTCAATAGTGAAAGAAGCTAGTTCAAATTCTCTTGTAACGGTAATAGCTTTTTGAGGACATGTATCAGCACACATTCCACAAAATATGCATCTACCCACGAAATACTTTAATACTGCTTTATCTTCATCACGTTCTACTGTTAATGCTTTTGGTGGACATATATTTGTACAAGCCCAACATCCAATACATTTCTCCGGATCAATCCTTATCTCTCCTCTAAACTCTGGAGTAACGAGCGACTCTTCCAATGGATACCTTCTAGTTACTCTACCGGTTTTTAGCGATATTGAAAGTATCTTGACGAACTTAACCAATTCTACCACCTTTAGATAGAGCATTTAAGGGTATTTCTCTCGTGTTTTTGGATTTAACATTTACTATTAATGCTCTATCAGTGCATGAAAAACAGGGATCTATGCTTGCTATAGTTATTGGTGCATCAGCCAGTTCAACACCCCTTAACATTATAGGTACTGCTTGAAGGTTTTGATATGTAGGGGCTCTAACTCTCCATCTGTACGGTCCGTGATTGGCCGTTATGACAACGTGTATTACTTCTCCTCTAGGAGCTTCCACGGCTCCAATACCAAATCTAAAAGATATAGGCTCCCAAGATTCTACTTTAATGGGACCTTTAGGTAATGTATCTAAGAGCTGGTTTATTATATTAATGGATTCAAATACTTCATCGATCCTTACGAGTGTTCTAGCCATGTTATCTCCTTCACTATATACTGGTACCTTAAAACTAACATAGCTATATGCAGCGTATGGATAGTCTCTTCTAATATCTCTATTTAAACCTGAACCTCTAGCAACAGGACCCAGAACAGAGTAGGCCCGGGCTTCTCCATGAGGGAGTATACCTGTTCCATTAAGTCTTTTCTTAACTTGTGGTACACTTATAGCTACGTCGACGAGTTCCCTGAACTCGCCTTCTACATATTTCAATGTCTCCTTGACTGTACTTATCTTTTCTTCGTTAATGTCTTTTCTAACGCCGCCAATGATATCTATGCCGTATGTTTTTCTACTACCAGTTAGTAATTCTGCTAGTACCATTATCTTTTCTCTTATCCTCCATGTATGCATAAATCCTGTATCGTAGCCTAAGAGGTGAAACGCTACTCCCAACCATAATAGATGGCTATGTAGTCTCTCGATTTCAAGTACTATGGATCTAATATACTTGGCTCTCTCTGGTACATCGATGTCTAGTGCATCTTCGACGGCTTGAACATAAGATGTCGAGTGGACAAATCCACATATACCACATATTCTCTCCGCTAAGAACGGGACTTGATCATACTTCATTGTCTCGGCTAGTTTTTCAATACCTCGATGAACCATGAAACCTATATATTTAGCATCGATGACTTTTTCTCCTCTCACGTAGAGTTCAAAATATTCTGGTTCATGTAGAGCAGGGTGATAAGGCCCTATTGGCACTATTACAACTTCTTCTGCACCAAGTCTTTCCGCCCTCTGAAGAGCCTCTGAAACATAATGTTTTCTAATGGTTTCGATATCAATGTCTTTTCTAAGAGGATAAAGGTTTTTAGGCCAATCCTCGGGTAAAACGAGTCTTTTCATTGTTCTTCCATCAAAATTTATGCCCATGAGATCGTTGGCTTCGAGCTCATACCAATCAGCTGCCTTAATATATGGTGTAATTGAATAAACCCTAGTTTCCCCTGTTAGAGGTACCTCTAGTACGAGGTTGGTGCCTTCACTATCTATGCCGAAGACATAATAAAGCTTGAAAGAACCGTTTAAGTACCTCTCATCCGAGGCCATCATGGTTCTAAAGAATACATCTCGTTGTTTAGAGAGTATTGATGCTGCTGTTTCTAGGCAGTATGTATCGATATGTATTCTTATAGTATAACCTTTTCGCTTAACATCCCTTAATCTATCTTTGCATGATTCGAGAAGCTTAAGCAATATATCCCTACTTCTATCTCCTCTTACTTCTTCCTTAACATATTCGGTTAATAAAGACATAATCATTATCCCTTTATATCATATATACTTAAAAGGTTTAATATATTTGTATTTATTAAATATGGTTAAGTTATATATACAAGTCTTTACTCGAAAAACATCAGAGCAATGTATACTATTAATGCAGGAATATAGAATGTGAATAGTGATTCCACTGCAAGATCGATTCTCGTCCTCCCCAAAATTGATGCTACTATACCGTATACTAGGTGCACGATAATTGCTAAAATAACTAGGATTATCTTGGAGAAGATCGTGTGTGCAATAAATGACATCGTAGTAGATGCTACTAGTATTGAAAGGAGAAAACGTAAAATGAGATGTGAGTATATGTATAGGCCTAGAACTAATCCACTGAACTCTATTAATGACCCAGATGCAAGTTCTGTTTCAGCTTCGTGTATATCATATGGAGGCCTTCCACTCCCCACGTAAGCCGCTGTCCAGAGAATAACTAGGCTCAAAATGTATTGTATAATTAACGGTATAGAGATAACGCCCGAAGCTAATCTATTCGCAGCCCATAGTGAACCAATAGCACTAACTAAGAGGCCCATTTCATTCAATAATATCAATATTACACCTCTATAAATGCCTATCATGGAGAATGGATTTGATGAAGATGCTGAGGAAACTATACCTACATTATGAATAGCTGTTATTAAAACAAGTAGCACGGCCATGTAAATAGGATTAAGAATACCTCCTGAGATAATGTAAGCACTATATAGAGCTGCTAGTAGAGATAGTATAAACTTGAAGAATACGAGTAACACCAAGTATTCGCTACCTACGGGTATTTTTAATTCCTTGAATAATAACTTGTTTATATCATACCACGTTTGCAGTATAGTAGGCGGCCCTATTCTACTCTGAATGCGAGCACGTATTTTTCTCTCAACTCCATCTAGAATAGGTGGTATTAGAGTAAAGATAAGACTGAAGGCTAATACTAGGGCAATGGCTGCTGCATCCATGCAACTATCACCGAGAATATAAAAGCTAATATTATTAGCATGTTTGCATATAGAGATGAAAACGATAATGCATCTTCAAGGGTAGACTGTAAACTAAGCATTTTTAAAATAAAGTTATTTGCGATTTCAATAATCCTTGTTTCCAGTCTCTCTGAAACTATGCCAAAGAATTTTAAAATAAAGTTATCTACGATTTCAATAATCCTTGTTTCCAGCCTTTCTGAAGCCATGCCAAAGAATCTTAATAGTTTGAAAAGCCTGTGTTCAACACTACCATCTGCTGATTCAATAGATTGGCCAATATCATAATATAAGCCCATTTTCCTCATATAAATTAAGGATTTCTCGAGATATCTACGTATAGCGTCTTCAAGTCTCGCTATTACAGTAGCTCTTCCCGAACTCATTGTTGCATTCCTCCAATCCAATGAGTTTCTGTTCCTTTCTTGACAAAAGTGTAAACGTAGTAGATCAACGTAGCAAACATCGTTGTTAGCACGATCAAGGGGAGAATGTAAATGATGTCGAGAATACCAGCTACTATTAGCATCAACGTCGAGGCAAATATACCTGATAGTGATAAAATCATCTCGGGTATCTCTGTTCCTACGCTTCTAGGTATATCGTGAGGAGTGGGGGGATTTGCACCGCCCCAGTAGATAGTCAAGTACTTTATACTGTAGACAGCCGATAACGCTGCTCCTAGTCCAGCTAAAGCAATTAAGACTATTCCTGTTAAAGGAGAATCAAAGACCACTGTAGCAAATCCTATAAATAGGAATAGTTTACCTATAAAGCCTGCTGTTGGAGGAGAACCAATTAGCGATAGAACAGAGATTACGGCTGAGAGAGTTGGTTTAGCTGAGATCTTGGAAATGTATCCTAGTTTAGAGATCTCCCTTGTATGTGTTAATATTTCAATTGTACCAGAATTCATGAAGAGAGAGGCTTTAAATAATCCATGCGCTATAGAGAATAATAATGCTGCTTGTAAGAGTACATTGTATTTGAATACACCGTAAGCCGCAGCTGCCAGAGTAATTAGACTCGTGTTCTCTATCGTACTATATGCAAGTAAACGCTTAATATCGTTCTGAACGATGGCTTGTAACCCACCATAAATAACCGTTATCGAGGCAAACCCTATTACAATATACGCGATTATGGGCTCAACCGCTGTGATTGTTAATAGCATACCGTACATGCCCATTTTAACTGCTATTCCTGAGAGGACGGCTGCGGCTGGAGCCGGTGCTAGTGAGTGTGCATCAGGCAGCCAGAAATGTAGTGGAGCAACAGCAGCCTTAGCCATAAAACCCAAAAGAATAATTAACTTTAATACTGGGTCTGCATCTGTTAAAACAGTACCGATTTCACTTAGTGGTAATTGCACTATACCTATTAAATTATGCTTCATGAATACTACTCCTAGGAGAAGAAGCAGGGAAATATCTGCTGGCGTCGTAGCAACCAATGTGTATCTCAACCCAGCTCTAAGGGTTCTACGCTCAGGTTCAAACACTATAGCTAGAAATCCTATAATATCTGTGAATAGCCAGAATAAGACAAGATTAATTAGATTTTCTGAAGTGAATACTAGGAATAAACTAAGTACGAACATATCTATTAAAACACAGAGATTTCTTCCGGGAAACTTTGATCTTTCATAGGCATCGGTGTATGGCACTATTAATACTCCTATCAGCCCTGTAAGAAGCACAAAAAAGATCCTAATAGGATCGTGATATAAGATGAGAGAGTATAAAAGCATAACAAGTGGATATACTAGTCTAACTGCTATGGAAACTCGGCGGTGGGATTTGAGAACATTACCTGCTAGGATAGTAATAAATAGCACGCCTCCAATAATGTAGCTACTTAGTTGATCCATGTGTATCATTGCTGATTATCACCACATTATTGTATCCTATGGGTAATTATAATACATAAGAGTTTTATATTCGTTATTTGTTCAAATGTATCAAAATATTGATAATATTATTTACTCCATTAATATAGTGCTGTGGATTACCACTTAGACCTAACTTGTAGATAAATGCTTCTAGGTAATAAAAGTTGTTAATCACTAGAAGTACTCCTAGGATCAATAAGGATAGTGCAGCGATTAAAACTATTAGCGATGGTATTCCCATATCCCTTATTTTCTCAACATGATTTCCACCGAGATAGAGTGCATGAAGTACTCTGAAATAGCCGATAGCAGATATTCCAGTTATTATGACGATTGAAATAGCATAGAACGATAAGCCTTTCTCCATGAATACCGTAAAGACAAGTAATTTGCCGAAAAATCCTAGAAATGGTGGAACCCCTATGAGGCTTATTAGGCTTATAACAATAGATATTCCGAGGACGTGGTATACTTTGCCAAAACCAGATAAATCCTCTAGTTTCCTACTATTGGTAATCGTTGCAAATGCACCTAAGCCCAAGAACAACGCACTTTCAGCACGTGAATGTGCAATCATATAGATTACTACAGCTGCTACTGTGAGTTCAGTAACATCTTTGTTAATGGATGTTAACGCTGCAAAAGTCATTGTCATAATACCTATATGGCTTAGCGTTGAATAAGAAAGTAGTCTCTTAACATCTTTTTGAATAGTCATTAAGAGTGCACCGAGATATCCTGTGAGAATCCCTAAGAAACTGATAACTAACAATAGTACATCTCTAAATGGAATATTCATGACTTTAAATGAAATAACTGTGGCTCCTAGCGGAAAGACTACTGTAAATAGCCTTAAAGCGAAATATGTGCCAACTTTATCAACTACTCCCGCAAAGTAAGCCGATACAGGTGATGGAGCTTCAGAGTATGCGCCTGGAAGCCAGTAGTTATTTGGAAAAACGCCGGATTCGAAGTTTAAAGCCCATATAATTAATGCTAATGCTACTGCTGTACTTAGAGAAATATTGCCATAAATAGGCCCTGAAAAGTTAGAGAAATCAAATCCAATTATGTTTTGAGCCTTTACAGCTATATCAGCCAAGTTTAAAGTGCCGTAAGATGCGTATATGAAGACTACGCCTAGAAAGTAAAGAGAGGTTGCAAGTGCTCCGACGAAGCTGTAGGAAATAGATGCTTCTATAGCCCATTTTCTCCTCCTGAAGAAGGAGACGAGTGCATAGGAAGATATGCATATAACCTCGAGCATTACGAAGAAATTGAAAATATCCCCTGTATAGAAGCATCCTAGAACGCCAGCGTGAAGAAGTAGTAGCAGTGTAATCATGTACTCTCTTCCACTTTCTAAGTATCTACTATACCAAATCAAGTAAACTAGAATTAATGTGAACAACGCAGATGCGAGAAGACCTAGAGTAGCATTGAAGAAGTCCACCGCGTAGATTATGCCGACAGGGGGAGGCCATCCACCAAATGGATATACTACAATGTCGTTATCTAGTGTCAGTATAAATGTGTAGAGTGAAGATAGAAGGGTTGCAAGTGATCCTATAAGAGCAGATGATATAACTACTCTCCAGGATTTCGTGACCAAATATGCAAGTGGTATTAGAAAAGATGCAAGTACAGCTATTATTGTAGGTAAACCTACGGCTATATGGTAACTCATCTAAACCACCTAGTCGAAAACTCTATGAGCATATTGATCAAAACCTTCACATATAGCTTTATAAGCTTCTTCAGGTTCTATTTTGATTGCATATATCCAGTGTACATATAGTGCGTCGCGTTTACTAGAAATATCAACGACTAGTGTTCCGGGGGTATTAGTAATAGCGAGGGAAATCATTGTAATAGCATAATCAGACCTGGATTTAATGGGGACTTTGACTATTGCTGGCTTAAGGTCTAGTCTAGGACTTAGTGCTAGTTTAATAACTAAGAGATGGGACTTGACTTCATCTACTAGAAAATATCTTACAATGAATTTAAGTAGCTCCCAGAGTCTTCTAGGTTGAAAGAGTTTATCAACGTTTTCAACTAGTAAATCTGCTACAAGCAGTGTTATTACAAACGAGGCGAATAATCCTGTCAAGATAGTGTATAGTGAAAGAGACCCCGTGTAGAGCAAGTATACCGTGAATAAGACAGGCCAAATCAATAATACTTTAACTAATCTCTTCAAAGATCTCACCTCTCTTGATTCTACTGATTACATCTACATCTACTGTTTTGAAGTGCATGTGTATGTATATTGTAGCTGTAGCTAGAAAGAGAGTAACTGCGAGACTTATAACTATAGCTGTTAATACAAGTGCTTGAGGCAGCGGATCAACAGCCCTTGACACAAATGCCTCTATATCTAGATCAGTTAAGACAGCGGGGATTGGGGGTAAGCCATTTACTAATCTATAACCCACTACAATGGCAAAGATGTTTATAGTGTCTTGAAATATTGTAAGAGCAATGAGCTTTTTAACTAGGTTTGGTTTACCAATTACACCGTAAATCGAAACCGCGATATTAGTGTAAAATGAGAAGACAGCTAGTAGTATTATGAATCTCGGGTCAATATCCATACTCTTTGCCCTCGAGTTCTTTTTCCATCAATGCCAAACTACTGAGTATTGTGAGGAAAACAAGTGTAAAGCCAGCTGAAACTGCTATTGCTTCGAAAAAGTTAAAGAAGAAGAGAGAGCCTCCTAGTGGAGTTTCAAATATGAAAGATGGATAAGAAAGGGTTGAAACATCTTTAACCTGGTTTTGGAAAATAAATGCTTCTCCCCCTTTTATTAGGCTAATTAATGGCAAAATAAGTGGTACTATACATATACCCATTAACGCTGCGTTTCTTGCACTTAGAAGTTTTGAATAAGTTATCTTTTTCTCTTCAAAGTATTTTTTACCGAATACAACTATTAAGAGTAGAGGAGCCACTGAAGCTATAGCACCGCCTTGAAATCCTCCTCCGGGAGTTAAATGACCATGAAAAGCTGTTGAAAACGCTGTTATGAGAATAACAGGTGTTACTAGTGCTGTAGCTCTTTTCACAATAATAGACATTCCTCGTGATTCAAGTAAATCACTCTCTCCTACTATACGTCTAAATAGTGTTAAAGTCCCTATAACTGCTCCATAAAAGACTACTGTTTCGAAAAGAGTGTCTAATCCTCTATAATCCCAAATTATTGCGGTTACTGCTTCTGGGGAAGCTGCCCAGGTGTTCCTCGCCTCTGGATTATACGTGTGTCGTAAATACCATGAAGCAATTTCTCTTACCTGTATTTCAGGAAGTTGTCCCAATCCACCTTGATAAGTTATATAGGAGAATGTAATTACTAGAATTATAGCTAGAGCTATAAAAGCTAAATCCCTAAGCATTTCCACCACTCTTATATGGTCCTTCATATCTACCTGTTCTCTTGACTAGTGTAATTAATACAAGTGGATATACTCCAACTGAAACTGCTACGTAAACTAAAGCTATGTCAGGAGCCATTAAGAGAAAATATATAAATGCATAACACGTGCTTTGTAGAGCTGAGAAAACAACAGCATATAGCAAGTCTTTGGTTCTAACAGCTAGGATGGTGGCGGCAACTGAGAGTAAAGAAAGAAATCCAATAAGTAACATGACTATATTGGTGATCATTGCTTACCAGCCTCTTCCTCGGTCAACATATCTCTAATTATAGGTTGTAGAGGAGCTGCTCTAGCTTTATGAGTAGCTCTTGCTATAGCATGACTACCCGAACCACCTAGTATTAATATGATAAAAGCTATTACAATGGATGAACCTAGTAAGAAATATCTATATGTCCCGAGAAATCCCGAGCCAGCAGCTATGAATGCTATTCCGATTAAAGGTACAACGGCTCCTCCAACACTTCCCAGAGTTAATGCATGTAATCTCGTGTAGAAGTTGGGAAATCTAAGCATAGCAATAGATGCTATTAAATCACAGAGTGCACCAATAGTTAATAGAATTTGACCTATTATTACCAGGATCCAATCTAGTGTTGAAGCCATTGATCACTCGCCTAGTTCACTTGCTTCTAGGTATTTAGCTACATATATGTCTAGTGCGTAAATCCAGAGAGCTAGTACAAATCCAATAATCATCATTATAGGCGATCTGAGCAGTATGGTGAGAGCGGCGATAAATACTACTAGATCATAGCCTAAAGCATCTATGGCTATGACTCTATCGGATAGAGTTGGGCCTTTAAATATCCTTAAAGTATATATGAAGAAAGATAATACAAAGATCAATATTAACCCAGAGAGATGTGTATCGACCCATTGTTCTAAATCCATTCACTACACCATTAAGTTCTCCTTTTAAATCGTTGGTTAATCGTCAACCAATACCATGAAATAGTGAAATTGAATTTTTAAATTTTTTTCCAAAAGGCAAATATTTACGCAAATAGCGCAGAGAAAGCATAGTATATAGCTGTGATTTTTCATAGAGGAGTGTGAAATCAATTAATTTAGCACTAGAATACTTTTTAAATAGGTGAAGGGTTTTGAGAGCATTGTTTATTGGTAGATTTCAGCCTTTTCACAATGGACACTTACATGCTGTAAAACATATACTTAGAAGACATAGCGAAGTAGTTATCGTGATTGCAGCAGCTCAATACAATTACACTATTGATAATCCATTTACGGCCGGCGAAAGAGCAGAGATGATCAAGCTCGGGCTGGGAGAGCTTTATAGTAGAACATACATTATACCCATTGACAATATACCCAGTAACTATGAATGGCCAAGACACGTATTATCCTATACTCCGAGAGTAGAGGTAGTGTATACTAATAACGAGTTCGTTAAACTACTCTTCGAGTTATATCGCCTACCAGTAGAGTCTACTCCATTACTACCAGGAGTCAACGGCACTCTGGTAAGGAAAGCAATAATCGAGGGTAGAGAGTGGAGAATAATGGTGCCAGAGAGTGTAGCTGAGTTCATTGAGGAGATAAATGGCCTAGAGAGGATAAGAAGCCTCTGGAGACTCGGAACACGTGTACAAGATGAGAGGTTCTAGGATAAAAAGATGTGTGAAATGGTGTTCTCCATGAGTACTAAGACGGTAACTATAGTTATAATCGGTTCAGAGGTATTGAAGGGAATAGTTCAAGACACTAATTCACATTGGATTGCAAAGAAGCTAACTAGACTAGGCTACAAAGTAAGAAAAATAATTACTGTACCGGACGAAGAAGACGAAGTAATATGGGCTCTCAGAGTAGGGTTAGATTCATCAGATATAGTTATAACTACAGGTGGATTGGGGTTTACCGAAGACGATAAAACAATAAGCATTGTAGCAAGAGTACTTGGATTAAACCTAGTTTTAAACCAGGAAGCACTGGAAATGATCAAGAGGAGAGTCGGGGGAGAAGTGAGCTACTGGGTAAAAGCAGCATATCTACCTGAAAGAGCTAAACCACTATATAATCCCCTCGGCGTAGCTCCCGGCGTCTACTTAAAGATCGATGGGAAAGAACTATTTCTCCTACCAGGAGTACCCTCTGAGATGACAAGTATATTCGAGAATGAAGTAGAGCCTTTGTTAAAGAAGAGACTAAGCCAGTATTCGTCGACAATAGTAATTACAACTGAATACACATTTGAATACGAGGTAGATGCACTAATATCGCAGATAAGGAGAAACTACCCCAGTGCATATTTTAAAACACATACTACAATACCAGTTAAATTAAGCATAGTAGTAACGGCAGAAAACAGTAAAGAACTTGAAGACACGATCAACAGTATACTACTAGATCTAAGTAGAGTAATGAAAATAAGGTATATTGAAAAATCTAGTTAAATTAAAAACTGAGGGATATTAGGGTAAAGCATATAGAGGTGGAATCTAATTCATAGCTAGTTAAGGTAATATCACTGTCGCTGAATAGGTTCCACCACTACCACTTTGCAGTGTAATGGTGACCATCTGGCCTGATGCGAATCCTGCTTCTTTAGATATTCTTATCGCTACATATAGTTCCTTTCCAGCCCCGATAGATTCGGTTATGTTCCTTGCTGTTATGTTCTCCGGATAGGTAGTATTATTTGCAGATACACTGATATTAGTGTATGCTGTTATTGGCTTATCGTTTATGAACACGTTTGTTATTGTCGTGTCTCTCGTACCAGTGTTCTTCACCTTTAAGTACACTGTCCACCCCTGAGCATTCGCTGTTGCGTATTTTTCTACTATGTCTAGTCTTTCTATTCCTGTTAGTGCTCCTACCATTCCACTCATCCATAGTGCTACTGCTATAGCCACGGCTATAGTTACTGCTACGAGAATAACAGTAGCTATAACGGGCGAAATAGCCTTCACAAATACCCGCAATACACAATAAATGTATATCATAAGATTTTTAAAAACATTAGCTCGTTAACTTTTCGCAGACACGACTTTTACAACATCGTCATCTGCGAGAATATACGTGTGGCTTATACGTTTCTTTCTCTTAGCGTCTATTGCATATAGGAATCTATCCCCCAGCTCTGTGTGAACCATGTATGCTAGGTCTCTTGCTGTTGTCCCCTGTTCTACTAGGTATGCGTCTGGTAGTATGTTACCGTGGTGGTCTGTGTACTTGTTTTCGTCTTCAACGGGGTATACTGTGATCATTTTTAGCTTATCGAATACCGCTCTTCTAAGTAGTTCTTGTACTCCTGTTGAACCGTACAGCTTGATCACATTGTTTTCTATTAATTCCAGTGCTTTAACCTGTTCTCTGGACAATTGCTCTCTGCTGGCTTTGTACTTGATTACATGGTCTCCTGGGAGATACTCTATTACGCCTGTTTGACTAGCTTTTCTAAGTATAAGCTCTGCTAATCCACTTATAGGTACAACGTTTTCTCTACCAAATACCTCGGTTAGCCTCTTCACATTGTCTAGTGCTTCTGGGTAATCTACCTTGTTAGCTGCTATGATAATTGGTTTTGATGCTTCACGTAGTTTAACAGCGAATTCACTTATATCGTCGCTACTCCATGTCTTGGGATGCTTGTTTTCTAAGCCTACTAGTTTAATTGCTTCTATTACGTGTTTTTTCATTACACTTATACCCGAGAGACTCTGGTATATTAGGTCTATGGGGTCTTGTATAGTAGCTACTAGTCTACTTATCTTACTACTCCATACTCTTAAAACAACGCTTTTAAACCACTCGTTTATTTCGTTTAAGATTAGGCTTGTTTCTTCCACTGGATCGTGTGTTCCGGGTTTACTTCTATTACCCTCCAGGTCTGTTGAGCCAGATGCATCTACGACGTGTATCAATACATCTGCTTGTCTCAACTCATCCATGAACTTGTTTCCGAGGCCTCTCCCTTTACTCGAACCGGGAATTAACCCTGCTACGTCAACGAGTTTTACAGGTATAAACCTTTCTCCATTGATGCAAAAGCCGCTTCTGGGTGTGCAGCGGGGGAGACCTAGTTCAGTATGTACACATTTCTTTCTAATATACGATATTCCAGTATTGGGTTCTATTGTGGTGAACGGATGATCTGCTATTTTAACGGGTATTAGTGTTAATGCTGTGAAAAGTGTAGATTTGCCGACATTAGTCTTACCGACTATGCCTATGAGTTTTTCAGGTGGTGGCATTTAATTAGCCCTCCTATATAGACTCTTGTAGACACTCATATAGATATGTATTTCTATTCCCTTAAACTTGTTCTCGGAATTATATTGACTGATTTCCGGCTTAACGGGTACTAGTGTTCTTACATATTATATAA
>OFGS01000209.1_pt1 | contig 13812 bp, 14 predicted proteins | sample 1521851 | NCBI WGS metagenome assembly OFGS01 (sample SAMEA3142070, study PRJEB24117) | hot springs metagenome
GTTTTGCATCTGTTCAAGCGCAGAAAATTGAGCAAGCTGGGCAACAAACTCTTTGTCTTCCATTGGTTTTAACGGGTCCTGGTACCTTAGCTGGGTAACCAAAAGATTTAAAAACTCCTGTTTGCCAAGGACATTTTTGGTAGATGAAGTAGCTAAACTTTGGACAGAACTCGATACATTTGTACTGCTTCTTACCATCATGTCTGACATCATTTTCACCTCAAGCTCTCAAATTAAGAATGCCTTCGCTCATCTCATAAATCAAACTCTCTATGCTTCTACTACTATCCTCATTACCTTGAACAACCAAATTTCTTCTTTGTGAAAACCTCTGCTGTTCTTGATACTGCTGACCAGTAGAATTTCCTCCTAAGCTCACATTAAGCTGTGATATATTTATTCCCTGGTCTTTGAGTATAGTAAGAAGACTACCCAAAGACCCTTCGATGATTTCTTTTACCTGCGGCGATGTTACAATGAGATTTCCAAAAATCTTCCCGCTGCTATCTTTGCTCAGTTCAATCACAACACTTCCAAGCCATTCTGGTTTTATACTAACCTGTAATGTTGTCAAATTCTGTTTATTGATTACAGAGATCTTCTCGGCAAGCTGGCTGATTATAGACATCCTGATCTCTTTCATTCTTTTGTCATCTTGAAAAGATAAACTATTGCTAATGTCTTCTACTCTGTCTTGTGCAACAAAAATGTGCTGTCTCAAATCTAAGACCTCTGTTTTGACATCTCCTTTTCTATCATTCATATCTGTGTCGTTTTCCTTAGCCAGCAATGTTGAAAAAGCTTTGTTTAAGTCATTCCTATTTGAACCTATCCCATTAAAATTACTGGTCACTTTTTCACCTATTTCTATTTTCTCCAAACTATCTGAACTAACACTGCTCTGTATCTTTTGGTCACTTGTTTTTAAAATATCCTCAATCTCTTTTAAAATCTGCTTTAAAAGCTGTGCTCTCTTATCAGCTTCAGACAACACTTCGAATCCTTGTCCTTCCTGTGGAAGAAGATTTTTTAAACTTTCCAGCAATGAACTGTGTTCCAATCTACCCTCAAAAAGTGACTCTTGCAACTTTTTTTCAAATGCAAACTCTTCTAACAACTTAAAAATATTTTCTGTATTAACCCCATTGCCTTGGACAAAGTTCCAGCTAAAAACCTGCTGGTTTTGAGTTTTCTGCTCTATTTTCTGCACAATGTTTTGTAAAAGCTCAGAAATTGCTATTTTATCGCTCAGATTAGCGTTTAAATTTAAATATTGAGCTAAATTCATGTCTATCTGCCCAGAGCTTAGCTGCAAATCTAAAAAGTCTTTCCCTCGGATGCTATTCTGAAAAAGCTGTTCTAAGTTCAGCTTGTCCAGACTCTCACCACTTTGAAGCAAATTAAAAATTAGCTGCAAAAATTCTATCATCTGTGCTTGCAATACTTGAGATTGAACCTGGTTTTCTGACTCTAAACTTGCACTGTCTGGAAACTCTTGAGAAAAAAGTTTGTCTTCTTGGAAATTAGCTTTATCCTTTTGAGCTTGTCCTTGAGAAGATACAATAGCTGCTCTATAGCCTCCTGCTAAGACCTTTCTTGGCAAAATATTGCCTTTCTTATTTATATCTCCTGCATTGTCAGTTGCATTTTTGAGAGCATCTTTAAATGATATGGTGCTTCCCTGCCTATCTTTTGTTTTAGATGTTGCAGAAGGTATTTTAAGTAACAGCATCCTGGCATTTACAACGCTCTGCGTGCCCACCTTCTCCTTTTCCCCCCTTTCTTTTCAAAAGTTTAAATTTTAGATTATCTCAATGCTGAAAGGCTTGAGGTGACCTTTGCAGCATTTTCAGCGCTCATGTTACTTATTATTTGCGAAGATGTTTTTGTATCAAGTGATTTCAATATTCTAATCACCAACTCGTATTTTGTATTATCACTCATCATATTTTCAAATATTGATGCTGCAATTTTGGGGTCAATGTTTTTATAGATGTCTGTCAAAATAGAAATATCTTCAGAATTTGTCTTTTGATTTGCGTTTGAAATCCCTAATAATTTTATCGTCTTCTCAGGCGCAATATTTGATAGTATCTCTGATGCAGTTTCGGACGGTATCGTTTCAAGCATGCTGTTTGCCAGTTGACTATCTGTATCCAGCAAGTTCTCAACTATCTTTGCAGCTTTTTTTGAGTCCATATTCTGAAGCAAACTTGCAAAATATTTTGTTTTGTTTTGAGCATATAGCTGTTTTGAAGTAAGGTCAGTTATTTTCATAGTCAAATCTTCTATCTGCTTTTGCAAATTTGCATTTTGCTTTTCCAGTAAAGAAAGTTTTGACTGCAGAGCCTCTTTTTGTTTTTGAAGGTCTAAAATCTGCTTTTCATAGACCTTTTGCAAATCAATGCTCTGTGTCTTACTTGTACTTTTTGCAAATGGTGTTTTCTTTATAAGTCCATCTAAAACATTTTTTGCACCAAAAAGATTAAAGTACACAGCGGCAAACGACGCTCCGGCAAGAATTAGAAAAACTATTAAAAATATTAATAAACCCTTTCTCTTTTTCTTTTTCTTCTTTTTGGACCTATTTTCAGCTGTCAAATCCTCTACAACTTTAGTCTCTGCCACTTCTATCACCTATACCTTTGTAGATTTTGTATGACACCACTCTGTCAAGTTCCTTGTTCTCAAGCTGTTTTATTTCATTCATCAAATTTAATAAATACCTTTCCTTTAGCTTTTCGAACTTTTTCTTTTCAATCATACTTTCTATTACTTCTTTCTTCTTTTCCTCAACCCTGAGTTGTTGATAGTAAATCAGCTGGTCTTGAACATCCCTTCTTTTTTTTAACACGGCGAGAAACTGAGAATAAAGTTTTAACTGCTGAGGCGAAAAACCATTCAGGCAAAGAGTTTTTAAATCCTCTTTGACTTTATTCATATTCTTTTCCAGTTCAAGTTTTCGTGCAATGTACTCATTCAAAATCTGATTTTGCTTAGCAAGCTCACTCTTTTTTATCTCTTCAAACTGCGTTTTTATTCTCAAAAGCTGTTCAAACCTGAACCTTTCCATTTTCTTTTCAACCCTTCAAAAAAGCGTTTTATGAAATTATAGCCTTTAGCATCTCAATTTCCTCTTCAAACTCAAATCTCTCGTCAACATCCTGTCTTAAAAACTGGTTTATCCGTGGCAAAAGTTCAATCGCCCTGTCAATCTCCGGGTTTGACCCTTTCGTATATGCACCTATGTTTATCAAATCCTCTGCTTCCCTGTACACAGCTAAAACTCGTTTTGTCTCGTTCGCAAGCTCCCTGTGAGAAGGATCAACAATATCGTTCATCACCCTACTAATGCTTGCAAGCACATCAATTGCCGGATAATGGTTTTTATTGGCTATCGCCCTTGACAGGACAATGTGACCATCCAAAATACCCCGTGCTGTGTCAGTAATAGGCTCGTTAAAATCATCACCGTCAACAAGCACGGTGAAAAGTGCCGTGATAGACCCTTTTCTATTTTTCCCAGCTCTTTCCAAAAGCTTTGGCATTACAGAAAACACAGATGGTGTATAGCCTCTTGATACCGGCGGCTCACCAACCGCAAGACCTATCTCTCTTTGAGCCATTGCAAACCTTGTAAGCGAGTCCATTAAGAAAAGAACATCAAGCCCCTGGTCGCGAAAATACTCTGCAATTGCCATTGCAACGTATGCCGCCTTGACTCTTTTTAGTGCCGACTCATCAGATGTTGCCACAACCACAACAGACCTTTTAAGCCCTTCTTCCTTCAAATCCTTTTCTAAAAACTCTTTGAGCTCTCTTCCTCTTTCACCTATCAACGCAAGAACATTTACATCCGCCTTTGCATTTCGGGCAATCATGCCAAGAAGGGTACTTTTTCCAACGCCGCTTCCTGCAAATATGCCAACTCTCTGTCCCTTGCCAATGGTCAAAAGAGTGTCTATAGCCTTTATTCCAAGCGGCATTATGGTGTCTATCCTGGGTCTTTCGAGCGGGTTTGGCGCCCTGTTTTCAACAGGGTATTTTATCTTTGACTTTATCTCCCCTTTGCCGTCAATTGGCTGACCCAAACCGTCAAGGATTCTGCCTAAAAGCTCTTTTCCCACTTTCACCTCAAATATGCTATCCTGGGCAATTACCTTGCAGCCGGGAAACACGCCAACAAGGTCAGAGTACGGCATTAAAAGCACTTTGTTCTCTTTAAACCCTACAACCTCTGCTAAGGTCTCTGTCTTTGCAGCTTTTATCCGGCAAAGTGTGCCTATGCTAACAGCCGGACCCTGCGATTCTATTGTAAGACCTATCACCTGGTTAACAAACCCGGTGAACTGGTAAAAGTTTGCATTTTCAACCTTTGATTTTAATTTTTCAATCATTTCAATCACCAAGCAAAGACAAAACTATTTCCTGAATCTTCTCAAGCCGCATCCTCACACCTGTTTCAACAAAACCGTATGGGGTTTCAATCACCACATCACCGCTTCTCAAGGCTTTATCAATTTTTACATCTACTTTGTCAATTCCATCAATCCCACGCAAAATCTCATCAAGCTTGCTATTTACATACTCAAAATCTTCTTCACTCACTCTTATAGCCAAACTGCTTCGAATTGAAAGCTGCAAAATGGCGTTTTTAATGTACTGCTCTAAAAAGCTTTTGTCTTTTATCTCCCTCTCCAAAACCTTCTCTAAAATCTGAGGTACAAGGAGCAAAACTTTGCTCTCAAGGTCTTTGAGAATATCTTCTCTTTCTTTGAGTATCATTGCCTTTTGAACTTCTATATTTTCAAGCATCTTTTCATATTCTTTTTGAGCATCAAGCATACCCTTCTCAAATCCTTCTCTGTAGCCATCTTCCTGTGCCTGCTGTAAAATTGTCTGGGCGCGGACGTTTGCTTCATCTATTATCCTCTGCGCCTCTTCCTTTGCCTTGCTCAAGAGCTCCTCAGCTTCCTTTTGAAGAGCCTCGGCTCTATTTTTTTGTTTTTCAAACTCTTCTTCTTGCTCTTTTAACCTTCTTTCATAGTGCTCAATCTCAGCCCTTGCCTTTATAAGCTTCTCCAAGATCACCTTGTAGTTTGTCTCAACAGGACTTTGCATCAGTACCTGGTTATTTCTGATAACATTAGACAATTATCTCATCTCCCCCGCCACGAGAAATGACAATCTCGCCGGCATCTTCAAGCTTTCTTATAATGTTAACAATCTTTTGCTGAGCCTCTTCGACATCACGTATTCTAACAGGTCCCATATACTCCATATCCTCTTGAATCATCTCTGCCATACGTTTTGACATGTTGCTAAAGATAACTTTTCGGACCTCTTCAGTTGTACCTTTGAGAGCAATCGCCAGTGTGTTGTTCTCAACCTCACGCAAAATCCTCTGGATAGACCTGTTGTCAAGCTTGACAATGTCTTCAAATACAAACATGCGCTTTCTAATCTCTTCAACAAGTTCAACATCTTCAAGCTCAAGAGCTTCCAAAATCCTCTTTTCTGTACCCCTGTCAACAGCATTCAATATATCAACAATAGCCTGAATACCACCCACTACCGTGTAATCTTGCATGACAACAGATGAGAGCTTTTTCTCCAGTACCTTTTCAACCTCTCGTATGACATCCGGTGAGGTCCTGTCCATAAGCGCAATTCTTCGCGCAACATCAGCCTGTTTTTCCTGAGGCAATGATGCCAAAACCTGAGCAGCCTGCTGTGGTTTTAAGTACGAAATGACAAGCGCTATTGTCTGTGGATGTTCGTTTTGAATAAAGTTGAGTATCTGCGATGCATCAGCTTTCCTAATAAAGTCAAAAGGTCTTACCTGAAGAGATACTGTAAGCTTTTCTATGACCTCTTTGGCCTTTTCTGGACCGAGCGCCTTTTCCAAAACCTCTTTTGCATAGTCAATACCACCCTCTGCAATGTACTCCTGTGCAAGGCATAAATTGTAAAATTCTTCTAAGATAGCTTGCTTCTGTTCCGGTGATACTGTTCTTATATTGGCTATCTCTAATGTCAGCTCTTCAATCTCCTCTTCTTTTAAGTGCTTAAAAATCTTTGCAGACCTTTCAGGCCCGAGCGCAATTAAAAGCATAGCAGCTTTTTGTTTTCCAGAAATCTCGCTTCTTGGCATTGCAATTTATCACTCCCAATCTTCGTTGAGCCAGTTTCTGAGAAGCTGTGCAACTATTTCAGGCTTTTCTTTTAAAAGCTTGTCAATCTGTTTCTCATACTGGCTAACACCAAACTCTTCAACATTTATCTCTTCAACCTCTGCTTCTTTTCTCTTTTCGGCCTCGTGCAAAATCTCCTCAGCTGTGGGTTTTTCCTCTGAAATCTCTACAGGTCCAACACCCGCAAGCTCAAGCCTACGAGGTTTGCTCCTTGTTGCCTTTATCAAGAGGCTTGCAGCAAATGCCATCAAAAGCAAAAACGCAAGCGCAATATAGATGTAATCAACAGGAATTTGTCTTTGCGGCTTGTCAACAAATGTTGGAACTTCATACCCCTCTACAGTAACATTTTGTATTCCTGTTGCGCTCTTTATAAGATTTACAATGGTTTCCACCTCTTTTTGGTCTGTCAAAAACGACCTTTTGTTGTTCTGGTTTTGGAGCTTGAACTGTGCCCAGCTCATGTTTTTTGCCTGGTCGGACTTTTCAAAATCTTCCTGAGTATATGTCACATATCTGTATAGCACAACTGCTATTGAAGACTTGTCATAGTTGATGGTACCAGGTGCTTTTATGGTTTCAATCTTCTTTTCGTTGTTCTGGTAATTTACAGTCTCATCAGTTTTTGTATATGTAGACTGCCCTCCCTGAGATGAAATGGGATACTGTGTTGTATTCTGTGTAGGATTTGTATCAGTACCAGGAACCCCGTTGGATGAAGAATTTGTGCTCTGAGCTTCCTCTTTTGTAGTCTTTTTAGACACAACTATTCCACTATCTTCTAAAACAGGTGAGTATTTTGTTTCGCTTATCTTTTGCATATCAAAATTCATATCTAAATTTACTGAAACCTTCACATCTTCAGGAGAACTTACATAGCTTCCCAGAAGCTCTTTTACTTTTTTCTCTATCTCATTTTTAGTAGCAATCTTGAGCTGAAGCTGCTTGCTCGAAAGTCCCTCTGTTGAATCGGATGAATTTTCTGAAAGATAATTGCCTTTGTTGTCTATTATCACTACATTTTCTGGCAAAAGTCCTTCAACAGAGGCTGCAACAAACCTCTGAATACCCTCTATCTGGTCTGAGCTTAAGCTCTTTTTCAAAGTAAGTTTTACACTCGCAGTGGGTTTTGTTGCCTCGCTTTTTAGCGCAAAAGTGTAGTCCTCAGGTACGCTCAGATTTACAACCGCATCCTCTATGTAATCTGACATCTGTTTTAAAGCCTCTTGAATCTCACTTTCTTTGAGTTTTATAAACGTCCTTCTCTTATCAGCTTCTGTTGCCGTCATAGAGCTTGAAAGCTTTAGCGCATCTTCAAATGTGATACTGCTGTTTTTAGGATACCCTGCTTGAGCTGCTGCCATCTTTGCCCTGTCAACATCAGTATCTCTTACCAATATAGTTGTACCACCGTTTGCAGCTTTTGAATCAATCTTTTGCTCGCTTAAAATGTTTTGAATCTCTGCTGCCTCTTTCGGGTCAAGTCCAGAAAAAATTGTGACATATTGAGGTTTTGTTGTAATGTAAATGGCTGCAATGACCGATAATAGTATTATAGAAGAAGATACAACAAGCATTATTTTCTGCGATTTGGATAAGCTACTCCATTTTTCTTTTATATTTTTCAAAAAATCATTTAAAAACTGAGGCAACTATAATACCTCCCCGCAAAGAAATAAAAAAGTTACACCTGCATGCGCATAATCTCATTGTATGCATCTAAAATCTTGTTTCGAATCTGCAAGGTCAGCTGCAAAGCTATAGAAGCTTTTTCAGAGGCTACTATTGCATCCTGGGGATTTGCAGAAAGTCCCAGCAAAAACAGGTTTTTCTGATAATCTGCTTCTTTTTGAAGCCTATCCACACCTTCTAATGCCTTGTAGAGAAAATCGACAAACGAAACCTGTGAATTTTGACTGCCTGCGCTGTTTGTATTCATGCTTGAAAACTGCTTTTCAAAAGCCTTTGAAATACTATCAAAGTTTACATTACTCACCATTGTCTACAAAATCCCCCTCATTTATTTACCTATCTCAAATGTTCTTGTTATCATAGACTTTGTAATGTTAAGAGCAGTGACATTTGCCTCATACGAACGTGATGCTTCAATCATGTTAACCATCTCTGTGACAATGTCCACATTAGGATAATTTACATACCCATTTTGGTCAGCATCGGGATGGGTAGGGTCATATACCTTTTTAAACGGACTTGGGTCTTCTAAAATGGCCTTTACTCTCACACCGCCATAAGACGAATTTGCAGCCTCACCAATCTTCTGAGTTAAGATATCAGCAAAGCTCTGTTTTCTTTCTTCAAAAACGACAACCTTTCTTCTGTAGGGCTGACCATTTTCTGTTCTTGTAGTGTTTGCATTTGCGATGTTTTGAGCAATTACATCCATTCTGACACGCTGTGCAGCTAAAGCCGATGAAGAGATGTTTATCGCATCAAACATTCCCATCCCTGTCACCTTCCTTCCTTGATAACCGTCTTCCACTTGTTTATCTCTCTTGAAAGCTGAAGTGAAACACCGTCAAAATACAGCGAATTTTGCAGCAGTTTCCCCATCTCCTGTTCTATGTCCACAGTGTTCTGATCAAGTCTCATTTGAAAACTGCTGTCAAGTATTTCTATGGAATTGTCTGTATTGCTACTGCTTTCTTTTATATGTCTTTCATTGGTTGTCACAAGTTCTAAACTTTCTTCTTGGTTCAAACTTTTTTGTAAGAATGCTTCAAAATTCAAGTCTTTTACCTTATAGCCAGGCGTGTCTGCATTTGCTATGTTGTTTGAGATTATTTCGTTTCTCTTCCACGCCCAGTCAAGTGCCTTTTTGTAAAGGTCAATTTTATCAAACATATTTATCATTTTTTACCCCTCTATTTTTCGACAATCTTTTATTTTATTTTACAAAATTTTTGATAAAAATACCATACAAAATTTTTTAGACTGAAAATTACATCAAAAAAGAGGATAGCAAGATGCACGCATTATAATACCACCTGCTATCCTCAATATCTCCCCCTCACTTTAATTTTAGCTTTTCCTTTTGTTTTTCTATCTCATCCCTCGCCATTTCATTTAACACCTTTATATATGTTCCTTTGAGACCAAGCGACCTTGTCTCTATAAGGCCTGCACTTTCAAACTTTCTGAGCGCATTTACAATGACAGACCGTGTAATTCCAACCTTGTCAGCAACTTTGCTTGCAACTAAAAGTCCTTCATTGCCTTTCAGTTCATCAAAAATATGCACAAGCGCTTCAAGCTCAGATACAGAAAGTGTCTCAATTGCAGATTTAATCATCTCTCTTTTTTTCTTTTCCTCTTCATCTTCTTCCTTTGAAAGATTTAAAAGTTCAAGTCCAATCACAGTTGAGGCATATTCAAGTACAATTATATCCTCTTCTGTAAAAGCGGAAAAACTTTTGAATGCCAAAACTGTGCCGAATCTCCTGCCCCCGCCAATCACAGGGACAGATGTGCAGAGCAGCTCTTTTTCGCTACCAACTTTGCTCTCGATTTCAGCAATCCTGGTGATGTCTGAAAACCTCATATTGGCTCTTGTATCCACAAACCACCAGAAAAATTTTTGAAGGTTATCACCTATCTTTTTCTCTTCAGAAAGCTTTATATCCACATTCACAAAAGGCATGATGTATTTGCAAATGACTTTGCCATCCTTGTCAATAAAAAATACACTCGAATCTGTCACATCACCAACAACAGAGCACAGCCTTTCAAAATCCAAGACTTCCTTGTCTTTGCTTTGAATTACCCTGTTGAGTTTCCTAATTTTTTCAAGAAGACTCTGCTGCATTCGCGTATTTATCTCCCTTCACCAATTCCTGATGGAAGACACTCATAAAGTTATATTATGAACCTGCTCAAATCTTTGTCCTTTATAATATCCGAAACCTTTGAATATACATAATCCTTGTCAATCACAAGGTCAACCGGTTTTTCAACATTTGCATATTCAAACGAAATATCTTCCATTATCTTTTCAACAACAGTGTGAAGTCTTCGCGCACCGATATTCTCGCTCTGTTCATTTATCTTCACAGCAACCTTTGCAATTGCCTCTATTGCATCGTCTGTAAAGGTAATATTCACACCCTCTGTCTTCATAAGCTCAATATACTGCTTTATAATTGCATTCTTCGGCTGTGTAAGTATCTTTTTGAAGTCCTCTTCTGTCAAAGGATTTAGCTCCACAACAACCGGGAACCTTCCCTGAAGTTCTGGTATCAGGTCAGAAACCTTTGCAACATGGAAAGCCCCAGCTGCAATAAACAGAATGTGGTCTGTCTTTACAGGACCGTATTTTGTCATAACAGTACTTCCCTCAACAATGGGAAGAATGTCTCTTTGCACACCTTCTCTTGACACATCAGGACCAACACTTGAACCTTTTCCTGCAATCTTGTCTATTTCGTCAATAAAGATGATTCCATGTTGCTCAGCTCTCTGAATTGCTTCCTTTATAACCTCATCCATGTCAATGAGCTTGTTGTACTCCTCCTGCTCTAAAACCTCACGTGCTTCCCTTATTGTCATCTTTTTCTTTTTCTTTTTCTTTGGAAATAGCGACCCAAAAACGTCCTGGAAAGAAATCCCCATCTCGTCAGAAATTGTTCCCATGATCATCTCAAACGGAGGTTTTACTGTATCTTCAACCTCAACTTCAATCACCTTGTCCTCAAGCTCTCCAGAGCGAAGTTTTTCGCGCAAAATCTCTCTTTGCGTTCTGATATAGTCATCTGTTGTCTGATAACTCTGTTCTACTTCCTGTGAGGTGGCACCAAAAAGTGCTTCAAACGGATTTTTAAACCCTGCTTTTCTTGACTGAGGTTCAGGAATTAATATTTCCAAAATTCTGTCCTCAACAAGAGCTTTTGCTCTTTCTTTCATTCTTTCCATGTACTCGCTCTTAACTAAAGAAATTGCATTTTCAACAAGGTCTCGAACCATTGAATCTACATCTCTTCCAACATATCCAACCTCAGTAAACTTTGTTGCTTCAACTTTTACAAACGGGGCATTCACAAGCTTTGCAAGTCTTCTTGCAATCTCTGTTTTACCAACACCTGTTGGCCCTACCATCAAGATGTTCTTTGGCGTTATCTCATCCTGAAGCTCCTTTGGGAGCTTTGCACGCCTATACCTATTTCGAAGAGCAATGGCAACACACTTTTTTGCCCTATCTTGCCCAACTATATACTTGTCAAGCTCTCTTACAATCTCCTGAGGAGTTAGCTCTATCATATCTTATCACCTACAATTCCAAAACTGTAATGTTGTTGTTTGTATATACACAAATAGACGCCGCTATCTCCAAAGCCTTTTTGGCAATCTCAGCGGCAGAAAGGTCTGTGTTCTGCAAAAGTGCCCTTGCAGCTGCCAAGGCATACGGTCCGCCAGAACCAATCGCAGCAATGTTGTCATCCGGCTCGACAACCTCGCCGCTTCCTGACACAACAAAAAGGTGTTCTTTGTCTGCTACAACCATGAGCGCTTCCAAGCGTCTTAGGACTTTGTCCTGTCGCCACTCCTTTGCAAGTTCAACAACGCTCTTCTGCAAATTGCCACTGTTTTGTTCAAGCTTTTCTTCAAACTTTTCACAAAGAGTTATTGCGTCTGCAACAGAACCTGCAAAACCAACCAAGACCCTGCCATTGTAAAGTTTTCTAACCTTTTTGGCTGTCGATTTCATTATCATGTTCTGTGAAAATGTGACCTGACCATCTCCAGCTATAGCAACACTTTCGCCTTTTTTCACAGCCACTATTGTTGTTGCATGAAACATAGCAAACCTCCACTTAAATTTTTAATTATTCGAAAATTTTGCTTGCAACCTGTTTGCAAATGTCCAAAGATTTTTGTGCAATCAAGAGTTTTCTCTTTTCCTTGTCTTTTATCTTTGCAATTTCATCATCAATTGATATTATACCATAGTTAGCGTTCATGGGCTGAAAATCTTTTTTGGGAGTTGTAATATACCCTATCAGAGCTCCAATGCAAGTGCTCGGTGGCAAGCTCACAGGCTCTTTTCCCAAAACCTGCCTTGCTGCATTAATCCCTGCAATGATACCAGTTGATGCAGACTCTAAATACCCTTCAACACCTGTTATTTGACCTGCAAAGAATATGTTTGGATATTTTTTAAGAAAAAGGTACTTGGTCAGCACTTCGGGTGAGTTAATATAAGAATTTTTGTGCATCACACCATATCTTACAAACTCAGCATTCTCAAGGCCGGGAATGAGCCTGAAAACCCTTTTTTGTTCACCCCATTTGAGCCTTGTCTGAAACCCTACCATGTTATATAGCTTTCCATCCTGCGTGTCTTTTCTAAGCTGTACAACAGCATACGGCATCTTGCCAGTCCTTGGGTCAATAATACCAACAGGCTTTAGTGGACCAAACCTCATCGTATCAATACCACGTCTTGCCATCTCTTCAATGGGCATACAGCCTTCAAACAGCAGATCCTTTTCAAAGTCTTTAACTTCAATGACCTCTGCATTAACAAGTTCCCAGTAAAATCTCTCGTATTCTTCTTTTGTCATTGGACAGTTTATATAGTCATTTGAACCTTTGTTATAGCGTGAAGCAAAAAACGCCTTTGAAAAGTCAATGGAGTCTTTGAGCACAATTGGGGATGCTGCATCAAAAAAATAAAGGTTTCTGCTACTACATAGCTTTGAAATATCAGAAAGAAGTTTCTGTGTTGTAAGCGGTCCTGTGCAGACCACCACAACCTTGTCCCTTGGAACTTCTGTCACCTCTTCATGAATGACCCTAATTTGCCCATTTTGTTTTATTTTCTGGGTTATATACTCTGAAAACTTAAATCTGTCAACTGCCAAAGCTTGTCCTGCCTCAACTGAAGTTGCCTCTGCTGCTTCCATCACAAGCGAACCGAACACCTTCATCTCTTCTTTTAAAAGCCCGGAGGCGTTAGTCAAAAGCTTGGATTTTAAAGAGTTGCTGCACACAAGCTCTGCAAAGGTATCTATTTTGTGCGCTGGCGAAAACTTTTTTGGTTTCATCTCAAAAAGCTTTACCTTTATTCCAAACTTTGTGATTGCATTCGCTGCTTCAACACCTGCAAGCCCAGCTCCAATCACTACAATTTCCATATCAATTACTCACCTTTTTCCCCTATTTTTTCTTCGTAAGCACAGTTTTCATTTGAACATATAAGCTTTTTATTCCCTTTCCTGCCCTTTTCAAACATGAGACTGCCACACTTTGGACAGTTTTTGGCCGGCTTTTCCCACAAAATGAGGTCACAGTCAGGATATCCTTCGCACGTGTAATATCTCTTGCCCTTTTTGGACTTCTTTTCTATTATCCTCTTGCCGCACTTTGGACACAACACATCAAGGTAGTCGTAATAAGGTTTTGTGTTTTTGCATTCAGGATATCCTGGACATGCCAGGAACTTCCCGTACCTGCCTTTTTTTATAACCATCTTTCTTCCACAGTTTTCGCATACAATGTCTGTCTCCTCATCCTCAACCTTAACCTTTAGCAAAGTAGCTCGTGCTATCTCAAGTTCCTTTTCAAGCGGCTGGTAGTATTTTCTTACAACTTCAGTCCACTCAAG
>OFGS01000210.1_pt1 | contig 13785 bp, 20 predicted proteins | sample 1521851 | NCBI WGS metagenome assembly OFGS01 (sample SAMEA3142070, study PRJEB24117) | hot springs metagenome
TCCGCTCGACTTGCATGTATTAGGCACGCCGCCAGCGTTCGTCCTGAGCCAGGATCAAACTCTCCATAGAAAAGTTATCCTTAGCTTCTGTACGCTTTTCGCTTCGTTCAGTTTTCAAGGAACATCTCCGTCAAACGACGGCTTTGTCATTCTAACATTTCTCTTTGTTGTTGTCAATCTTTTTTTACTATCGTCAGTCGTTTTTCTGTCGCTGACGACGTTTACTAATTTAACATACGTTTTATTTTGTTGTCAACAGTATTTTTTTAAAAAATGTTCTCGTTTATTCATTGATCATATCATGTTATTTCTTGCATAAGATGGTCATAAAAAGGACAAGGGGGGACAAATATTGAAGTTTTTTTATATACTCGACGGAAAAAAGTTTAAAAAATGGCTTCTTATTATATCAATCGCCTTTGTCACAGCCTCTATTTTTTATATTCAACAACTCGCAAGCGAATCTGTATTTTCTACCGATCCCGGACCAAAAGCCATTTACAAAGTCGAAAATAAGAAAAACGAGTTTGCTTTGACATTTGATATTAGTTGGGGGGAAACAAATGCTTTAACTGTTTTAAACGTATTAAAAAAACACGGGGTAAAAGCTACATTTTTCTTATCTGCTTCTTGGGCTGAACGCCACCCTCGCATCGTAAAAAGAATGATCGAAGATGGTCATGAAATTGGCAGTATGGGTTATGAGTACAAAAATTATACTGAACTTGAGCGCGGAAAAATTATTCGTGACTTAGCACAAGCTAAAAAAGTGTTTGATACGTTAGGCATTAAACATACTCCTTTCCTTCGTGTGCCGACAGGAAATTTTAATAAAAACGTTTTGAAAGTTGTTCATTCCTTTGGTCATACGGTCGTCCATTGGAGCGTTGATTCGAAAGATTGGCTTAATCCTGGGGTACATGCCATTGTTGAAAACGTCACGAAAAACGCTAGAAGCGGCGATATTATATTACTTCATGCATCAGATTCAGCGAAACAAACCGCCTCAGCATTAGAACAAATTATCATATGGATGAAAAAAGAAGGATATAAGAGCGTACCAATATCCGATCTTGTCAACAATGCTCATATGAAGAGTAAAGAAATAAAATGAGGCGGCAAGCCTCATTTTATTTCCGTAAAAGTCTATGCAACATAAGCAATTGGTACGCGTTGCAAATTAGTAACGGGAACAACATTAAATATAACCAATTTTCTTCGTTAATTCTCAATACCGGAAACCATTCGATTACCGTCACAACAACCATAAAAAACAGGGCAGGAATAAACGCCTCTTTGTTTGTTTCACGCATTTTTACGTATGCAACAATAAGTCCAAACAGAAAAATAAATAAAGCAACAAGCACGTAACTAACGATGGATTCTCCTTCTTTGGCAAACAGCTGATAACGAAAATAAACGAGATCAAATAAAACAAAAGCAATGAGAACGATTTGTACTGCATTCCATAAACTGACGGAACGAAAAACCCCGAGACCAAAACGATGAATCGTTAAATACGCAAAAAAACCCATTTGACTAATGACGCTAAAAATGAAGCCCACTCCAATCAGCCAAACGAGAACAGATAAAATTTCTTTTATCTCAAACGATGTAAAAAGATGTGCGTATTCATTCCACTTTACAGCAAATCCAACAATCCCTGTACTTATTCCACCGACAAACAATGTTGAAAAAAACAATTGAACCCACTTTCGACTGTTCACTGATGTACCCTCCACTTCTCAATATCCCTTTCAAAATTCTATCAACGAAATAAGAAAAATGCTAGCGAATATTTTTGCAAAGAATATTGAATATTAACAGTAAGGAAACTTGTTGAAAGGGGCCCTTAATGATGAATCGAACATTTTTGCTCCTCGCATTTAGTTGTGTATTAGCGCTAGCAGGGTGCGCTCAACAAGAAAAAACTCCTGCACAACCTGATTACGATCAAACGAAAAAAATGGTCGTTGATATTTTAAAAACGGATGAAGGGAAAAAAGCGATTCAAGAAGTGATGAGCGATGAAAAAGTAAAACAGCAGCTCGTCATGGATCAAGAAGTTGTAAAAAAAACGATTGAGGAAACGTTAACTTCAGACAAAGGAAAAGCGTTTTGGAAAAAAGCGTTCGAAGACCCAAAGTTCGCTCAAAATTTTGCGAAAAGCATGAAAGAAGAACATGAAAAATTATTGAAAGCGCTAATGAAAGACCCTGAATATCAAGCAATGATTGTAGACATTATGCAAAACCCAGAAATGAAAAAATTAATACAAACAGAGATGAAAAATAAAGATTTCCGCGCCCATTTGCAAAAAGTCATTACAGAGACATTTAGCAGCCCGCTATTTAAAGCAAAAATTGAAGATATTCTCATCAAAGCAGCAGAAGAAATGCAAGGCGGTAAGAAAAAATCCGATCAAGAGGGATCAAGCGAGGATCAAACAGCATAAGGGTGTCCTTACATTCTCGGGACACCCTTTGTAAATATATATCAATCCTCATCAAAGAAAAATGCAATGTCATCGTAACTTTGCAATAATTTTTTTAGCAATATCCATATACACTTTTCCAATTGGATGATCTTCACCATATACAGAAGGGGCAAAATCATCGTCGTTCCAGTCAGGTTGTCCGAGCGGTAACTGACCAAGTAAGTCCGTCTGTAATTCTTCAGCTAATTTTTGACCACCGCCTTTTCCAAAAATATATTCTCTTTCACCTGTTGTTTTGCTTTCAAAATATGACATATTTTCAATAACACCGACAACTTCATGATTCGTCCGAACAGCCATCGCCCCCGCTCTTGCGGCAACAAAAGCAGCCGTTGGATGAGGCGTCGTCACAATAATTTCTTTCGATGTCGGAAGCATCGTATGCACATCTAACGCTACATCCCCTGTGCCTGGAGGTAAATCTAATAGTAAATAATCCAATTCTCCCCATTCCACTTCATCAAAAAAGTTTTTTAACATTTTGCCGAGCATCGGTCCGCGCCAAATCACTGGTGAATTATCTTCTACAAAAAACCCCATAGAAATTACTTTCACACCAAACCGCTCAACCGGAATAATTTTTTCTCCACGGACGATTGGTCGTTCTGTAATCCCCATCATATCCGGCACACTAAATCCGTAAATATCCGCATCGATTAATCCAACTTTTTTCCCAAGACGTGCAAGCGAAACAGCTAAATTAACGGATACGGTCGATTTCCCTACTCCACCTTTCCCGCTTGCAATCGCTAAATAAATCGGTTCATTCGTTAATCTTTCCTCTTCTAACAGCAATTGAGCAAAACGAAGCCCAACAGATGATGCTCCTGCATCTTTTAAACGTTGTACAACCGTCTGTTGCACTTGAAGTTGTTCCGCCGTCCCTGTTTTAGCTAAAGCAATTTTTACGCTTACTAGCCCTTTTTCTTCATTTATTTTGACTTCTTGAATCGCTCCTGTTTCTTTAAACGTTTTTTTCAAAAAAGGGTCGTAAATCGTTTCAAGCAGCTCCACAACTTGTTTTTCTGTCAACATCGCGCCTCACCAATCCTTATGTATTCGGTTTCACACTTTCAATATAACATAATTTTCTGCATAAAAAAATGAATCCTTCTCACTCAGAAGGATCACGTTCGTTTGATACGTAACGTAAAATGCCTTTGTAAATCGAAGCGGCAAGCTGTTCCTGATACGTTGAGGATGCTAGTAATTTTCGCTCTTCTTCATTTGACAAAAAGCCGATTTCAACTAAAGCTCCTGGTTTTTTAGCCATTTTTAATAAATATACCGTTTGAATGGGCTTCGCCAATCGATGTGTATTTTCCAAATTGACGCGTAGCTCTTGTTGAATAAACTTCGCTAACCTTGCATTTTCCTCTAATGAAGGATAGTAAAAAACTTGTGCGCCTCTCCATTTCGGCGAAGGGATGGCATTTAAATGAATGCTAATAAAAAAATCTGCCTCCGACTCATTCACAAACTGGACTCGACGTTGTAAATCTTCTATTTTTCTTCGGCTATATCCCCTTGTTTGTTCGCTTGCTAAATCATGGTCTCCTTCTCTCGTCATTTGAACGAGTGCACCTTGTTGTTGTAAATAATCGCGTAATTTTAACGCCACATCTAGCGCGACTTCCTTCTCCAAAACATCTCCTCCGACCGCTCCCCCATCAGGTCCTCCATGCCCCGGATCAAGAACAATAATTTTTCCTGATAACGGTAAGCTCCATGCTTTCCAAGAGCGATCATGAAGGACATAAAACTGTAAAAAAAGGACAAAAACAATGAAAAAAATAATAATACGTATTTTCATCCCTTCTCCTCCCCACTATTTATGTTATATGGGACAAGAGGAGAATTTAGAACGGTTACTTCAAACGAAGACGGAGACGACGTAGCCCTTTTTCGATTCCTTCTTTCCACCATCCATCGATGTAACGAGCGCATGCATCGTACATGTCCTCTCCGTATTCTTTCATATGCTCATACAATTCATAAATGAGTTGCATATATTCATCGATACAACGTCTTCTCACTGTTTCCATTGACTCACCATAATGTATAAAGCGGCTATAATGCGCTCCGATCAAATATGCTTCAATCGCTACATCGATGCATATCGTTTCGATACATTCAGAAACAATGATGTATCGTTGCCAATACGTGCGCATACGTTGCCATAGTTCACGATAAGAAAGATCACGTAATGCATTTCGTTCATCAGTTAGCTGCTTTTCTAACTTTTTTGCCGTAAACGATGTAAGGATTCCCAATTTTTTATCCCTCCTCATACATATTGTTCGCATGAAAAAGGGAGACATACAAAAAAATCTCGGCAAATAATTGCCGAGATTTGTTGACATTAACGTTTTGAGAATTGCGGTGCACGACGAGCGCCTTTAAGACCGTATTTCTTACGCTCTTTCACACGAGAATCGCGCGTTAATAAGCCTGCACGTTTTAATGTTTGACGGTATTCAGGGTCAACTTGTAACAATGCACGAGCGATACCGTGACGGATCGCACCTGCTTGACCTGTAAATCCACCACCGCTTACGTTTACTAATACATCGTAGCTACCGAACGTTTCTGTTAAAACAAGTGGCTGTTTTACAACTTCCACTAACGATTCATATGGAACGTAGTCACGAATGTCACGACCATTTACGATAATGCGTCCTTCACCTGGAACGAGACGCACGCGCGCAACTGAACTTTTGCGACGGCCTGTGCCGTAGTATTGTACCTGTGCCAAAATAATGCCCTCCTTTAATCAATTATCCACGAAGTTCATAAACTTCTGGTTTTTGTGCTTGATGTGGATGTTCACTTCCACGATAGACATGTAATTTTTTGAACATTTGACGACCAAGGCTACCTTTTGGAAGCATGCCGCGAATTGCTCTTTCAAGCATTTGCTCTGGGTAATTTGTGCGCATTTCAAGAGCTGTTCTTACTTTTAATCCACCAGGATGTAAGCTATGACGATAGTATAATTTGTTTGTTAATTTTTTACCTGTTAATTCAATTTTCTCTGCGTTGATAATGATCACATGATCACCTGTATCAACATGCGGTGTGTAAGTTGGTTTATGTTTACCGCGCAAAATTGCAGCAACTTCGCTAGCAAGACGTCCTAACGTTTTGCCTTCTGCATCAACAACGTACCATTTACGTTCTACTTCATTTGGCTTCGCCATATACGTACGCATTTGTTTTCCCTCCTAAAATAAAAAATAAACAAGCGATATTTATTTCAACACGATTAATTTCCGGGGCTAATCGTGGGTTTAAAATACATACCATATGATATAATATCTCTTTCATTACCTAATGTCAAGAAAATGTTACACCTGGATTAGTTGTCATAAGAAACGTGCCATAAATATAGACCGTGTCCTGGGGCTGTCTTCCCCGCAGCGCTTCGATTTTTTTGTTGCAAAATCGTTTTCATCTCTTCAGCACGTCGTTCCCCGCGTCCAACTTCTAGCACTGTTCCAACGATAATGCGAACCATATTGTACAAAAAACCGTTGCCGACAAGACGGAAGATTAGCTCTTCCCCTTCTTGAATCACTTCCGCTTCATAAATGGTACGAACTTTATCGTCAATTTCCGTTTTTGCCGAACAAAAACTTGTGAAATCATGCGTCCCGATCACATAACGGAGCGCTTCGTTCATCGCCGTGACATGAAGTTTATACGGGTAGTGATATACATAATGGCGTAAAAATACGTTTTTCTCTCCCATCCAGACGCGGTAGCGATATTCTTTCTTTTTTACGCTAAATCGGGCATGAAAAGAAGAAGATACTTCACTTGCTTCTTTGACAATGACATCATCCGGGAGAAGAGCATTTAACGCCTTTGGCCATCTTTCATCTGGAATCGCAAGCGGCGTATCAAAGTGAATCACTTGTCCATATGCATGAACTGTGGCATCCGTTCGTCCTGACGCATATACGCGAACAAATTGCCCTTTATGAATGATTGAAAGTGCACGCTCTAGTTCTCCCTGCACTGTTCGTTTTTGTTGTTGAATTTGATAGCCTGCAAAATGCGTACCATCATATGCAATGGTACATTTTATTCTTCTCATGATTTTCGCTCCTTCTCATGAACGAAGTAACCATAACACAATAGCCAATAAGCCGATGAAAATCATAAAAGCCGTATCTATTCGTCCCCATGTCAACTCGCGCCATTTTGTTCGATTTTGACCACCACGATATCCGCGTACTTCCATCGCGACAGCTAGCTCTTCTGCTCTTTTAAATGCGCTAATAAATAGCGGAACGAGCAACGCCGTCATCGCTTTCATTCTCTCTTGTAATGGACCGCTTGAAAAATCGACACCACGAGCCGTCTGAGCTTTCATAATTTTTTCGGTTTCTTCCATTAACGTTGGAATAAAACGAAGAGAAATCGACATCATGAGCGCTAGTTCATGAACAGGTACATTCCATTTTTTTAACGGCGCAAGTAACGATTCCATACCATCTGTCACTTCAATCGGCGTTGTTGTTAACGTTAATAGCGTCGTGACGACAATAAGGAGCAAAAAGCGTAAAGAAATAAACGCCCCTTGTTGAATCGCTTTATCGTACACTTCCATACCAAGCCATTGAAAAACGATATCTCCTTCTTTTGTTAATAGCACATGGAGAAAAAAAGTAAATACAATGACCCACAAAACAGGTTTTAACCCTCTAATCATAAATGAAAAAGGAATGCGTGATAAAAACAACAAAAGGCATGTAAACAAAGTCAATATTCCATACGTCCATCCGTTGTTCGCAAGAAATACGATGAACACGTAAATAAACATAAGCAGCAGTTTTGTACGTGGATCGAGCCGATGAATAAAAGAGTGTCCAGGAACATATTTTCCGATAATCATACCGTTCATCATATACGCTTCACCCTAGTAAATAACGTTTGTAAAGATCGGACGACGTCTTCCAGCGTCAAACAAGGTTTTGGCAATTGTATCCCGAATTTTTGCTCGATGGCCCGCTGAAACAAAACGGGTTCAGGGACATCTAACCCAAGATGTATTAAATCATCGACGTTACGGAAAATTTGTTCTGGTGTCCCTCTTCGAACGATCGTTCCTTGATGCATAATAATAATATCATCCGCGTAACGTGCTGCCTCTTCCATGCTGTGTGTGACGAGTACAATTGTCATCTTTTTTTGCCGATGAAGCTTTGCAAACATGTCCATCATTTCTTTTCGTCCACGAGGGTCTAATCCTGCCGTAGGCTCATCTAACACGAGCACTTCCGGCTCCATAGCTAACACACCTGCGATCGCTACACGGCGCATTTGTCCGCCGCTTAAAGCAAACGGAGATTTATGTCGCACTTCTTCCGGCAATCCAACAAGCGCTAACCACTCGCCAACACGAGCTTTTGCTTCTTGTTCTGACATGCCGAAATTCATCGGTCCAAAGCAAATATCTTTTTCTACTGTTTCTTCAAACAACTGATGTTCAGGGAATTGAAAAACGATCCCTACTTTTTTCCGTAAAGGCTTTAAATGCTTTTCTTTTTTTCCTGCTATCATTGTATAATCGCCAATATGGACCGTCCCTTTTGTCGGTTGGAGTAAACCGTTGAAATGCTGTAAAAGGGTAGACTTGCCCGAACCTGTATGACCGATTACCGCTACATATGAGCCGCTGCGAATATCAACATGAATATCATACAACGCTCGCCTCTCGAAAGGGGTATTTATTTGGTAACGATGTTCGACATCGCGGAATACAATGTCCATAATTCACTCACCAACCCCTCCATTGTTAAATGATCAGCCGTCATTGGAATACCATTGTTCTTCAATCGTTGACTTAGTTGTAGCGAGAATGGTAAGTCTAACCCCATCTCTTCTAATTTCGCCCCGTATGCAAAAATATGTGCAGGCGTTCCTTCAAGCACAATTTTTCCTTTATTCATCACAATAACCCGATCTGCTTTTGCGACTTCATTTAAATCATGAGTAATCGAAATAACCGTCATATCGTGTTCACGACGGAGCGACTGCATCACATGAAGAACTTCTTTTTTCCCGCTCGGGTCAAGCATAGATGTCGCTTCATCTAAAATAATGATATTCGGCTGAAGAGCAATGGCGCTTGCAATAGCGACACGTTGTTTTTGTCCACCTGACAAGCGATGCGGCTCGTGATGAATGAAATCTTCCATTTTTACTTTTTTTAACGCTTCGTTTATGCGTTTTTTCATTTCCTCTTTTTGTATCCCTCTATTTTCAAGACCGAAAGCGACGTCATCTTGAACAGTTGTTCCAACAAACTGGTTGTCTGGATTTTGAAATACAATACCTAATCGCTCACGTACGTCCCATACTGTTTCTTCATTCAATGGGATTCCACATACATGAATCGTTCCGCTTGTCGGTGGCAATAAACCAATTAACAACTTCGCTAATGTTGATTTGCCTGACCCATTATGTCCGACAATTGTTACCCATTCACCTTTATACACTTGAAACGATACGTTTTGTAAAGCATACGTTTGTTCATTTGCGTATTGAAAACTTACATCTTCCACACGTACTGAAACTTCCACGTTTCTCTCCTCATCTCTTCTGAATGTTCTTACTCTCTACTCTACTACAAAAAAGAAAACAAAAAAAGGGCATAGATCCAGTTCAAAAACTGTCTCGCCCTTATAAAAACGTATTAAACTAGTTCAATAATTACCATTGGCGCACCGTCACCGCGGCGTGGTCCAAGTTTCATAATGCGTGTGTAGCCACCTTGACGGTCTTGGTAACGAGGTGCGATGTCGCTAAACAATTTTTGAATCGCATCTTGACCTGTTTCTGTGTTTGCTACTTCTTTACGAACGAATGCCGCAGCTTGACGACGTGCATGCAAATCGCCACGTTTTCCTAATGTAATCATTTTTTCTACAACAGAACGCAATTCTTTTGCACGAGCTTCTGTTGTTTCAATTCGCTCATTAATGATTAAGTCTGTCACTAAATCACGAAGCAACGCCTTACGTTGAGAGCTTGTGCGTCCTAATTTTCTGTAAGACATGTGATGTCCCTCCTTTATTTCACTTTTAACATGAAAATGCCTAGTTAACCGAACGCTTAACTAGTCATCTTTACGTAAGCTTAATCCTAGCTCTTCTAACTTCGCTTTTACTTCTTCAAGCGACTTGCGGCCTAAGTTGCGCACTTTCATCATATCTTCTTCCGTTTTTTGCGCAAGTTCTTGCACTGTATTAATGCCAGCACGCTTTAAGCAGTTGTACGAACGAACAGAAAGATCAAGCTCTTCAATTGTCATCTCGAGCACTTTTTCTTTTTGATCTTCTTCTTTTTCGATCATGATTTCAGCGTGTTGCGCCTCATCTGTTAAATTCACAAAAATGTTTAAGTGCTCTGTTAAAATTTTTGCCCCTAGTGAGATTGCTTCTTTCGGGCCGATGCTACCATCTGTCCACACGTCGATCGTTAATTTGTCGTAGTTTGTCATTTGACCGACGCGCGTATTTTCGACTTGGTATGATACGCGCGATACCGGCGTATAAATGGAATCGATCGGGATAACACCTATCGGTTGATCCTCGCGCTTATTAGCATCAGCTGGCGTATACCCACGTCCGCGTTTTGCTGTCATTCTCATCCGTAAACGACCGTCTTTTGCTAATGTCGCAATATGAAGGTCCGGGTTGAGAATTTCTACATCGCTATCGTGAGTAATATCAGCAGCTGTAACGACTCCTTCACCCTGTACATCAATCTCAAGCGTCTTTTCTTCGTCCGAATAAATTTTTAGCGCTAGCTTTTTAATGTTTAAAATGATCGTTGTTACATCTTCCACGACGCCATCAATTGTTGAAAACTCGTGCAATACACCATCTATTTGAACAGATGTTACAGCGGCACCAGGGAGTGAGGATAACAGGATACGACGTAAGGAGTTACCCAAAGTTGTACCATATCCACGCTCAAGTGGTTCAACGACGAATTTGCCATATTTGGCATCCTCGCTGATTTCAACCGTTTCGATTTTCGGCTTTTCGATTTCCAGCATTCCTTTAACCCTCCTTCAAAACGTCGAAACCCCGATTAAACCGATGACAGCTCAATCGAAATTCCCCCATGAATAAGTTCCCGAATGTGCACAACAACTGTTTTTCATTTCCCTGTAAGAATGACTATATCCCATTATTGACACATACGCAAATTCTATACAGAGAAATTAAACACGACGACGTTTTGGCGGACGGCATCCGTTATGTGGAACCGGTGTAACATCTTTAATTGCTGTAATTTCTAATCCAGCCGCTTGAAGTGCACGAATCGCTGCTTCACGACCAGCACCCGGACCTTTTACGTTTACTTCAACAGTTTTCATGCCATGCTCCATTGATGCTTTTGCAGCAGCTTCTGCAGCCATTTGTGCAGCAAACGGAGTAGATTTACGAGAACCTTTGAAACCTAACGCACCTGCACTTGACCAAGAAATTGCATTTCCATGAACGTCTGTAATTGTGACGATTGTGTTGTTAAATGTCGAACGGATATGAGCGATACCAGATTCAATATTCTTTTTTACACGACGTTTACGCGTATTCGTTTTACGTGCCATTCGTTCATGAACCTCCTTTACTTAATTATTTTTTCTTATTCGCTACTGTACGACGTGGACCTTTACGTGTACGAGCATTGTTTTTCGTATTTTGGCCACGAACTGGCAATCCGCGACGATGACGAAGACCACGGTAGCAACCGATCTCCATTAAACGTTTAATATTTAAAGATACTTCACGACGAAGATCTCCTTCTACTTTTAAGCGATCTACGATTTCACGAATTTTACCTAATTCTTCTTCTGTTAAGTCGCGAACGCGAGTGTCTTCAGATACGCCAGCTTCTGCTAAGATTTTTTGTGCAGTTGCTTTACCGATTCCGTAAATGTATGTTAATGAAATGACTACACGTTTGTCACGAGGAATATCTACACCTGCAATACGTGCCATAATTTGTACACCTCCTCAAGTTTTATCCTTGTTTTTGCTTATGCTTTGGATTTTCACAAATAACCATAACTTTTCCGCGTCTGCGAATGACTTTGCATTTTTCGCAAATCGGTTTTACAGATGGTCTAACCTTCATGTGAACTTACCTCCTTGTTCGTGCGGAGTGTTATTTATATCGATACGTAATTCTTCCACGTGTTAAATCGTAAGGTGACAATTCAACTGTCACTTTATCACCTGGTAAAATGCGAATAAAATGCATGCGAATTTTACCTGAAACGTGAGCTAAAACGGTATGACCGTTTTCAAGTTCCACTCGGAACATCGCATTTGGCAACGTTTCAACGACTGTACCTTCCACTTCAATTACATCGTCTTTCGCCATTGAACGGCTCTCCCTTCTTTTTTGAAATGAGTAACATGTTCAACTAACACGACCAGTTTAAAGCTTACGATGCGCATCCGCAAAGAAGGTTAAAGCGTTCAAAGTGTTGTTAAAATTTCATATCCCGTCTCAGTAATAGCGACCGTATGCTCAAAATGAGCACATAGTTTGCCATCTACTGTGACGACCGTCCAATTATCTTCTAACGTACGAACATAACGGGTTCCTGCATTCACCATTGGTTCAATGCATAGAACCATGCCTGGCTTTAACCGCGGCCCTTTATTTGGCGGACCGTAATGTGGGATTTGCGGATCTTCATGTAAGTCTTGACCAATTCCATGCCCAACATACTCACGCACAACGGAAAAGTTATGCGCCTCAACGTACGTTTGAATCGCATGAGAAATGTTCGTTAACCGTGCGCCAGGTTTGGCTTCTTCCAATCCGCGATACAATGACTGTTCTGTCACTTCTAACAGCTTTTTCGCCTCTTCGGAAATGGCTCCGACTGGATATGTCCAAGCCGAATCGCCATGATATCCGTTATATTTCGCGCCAATATCGATGCTAATAATATCTCCTTCGCGAAGCACACGGTCTCCCGGAATACCGTGAACGAGCTCTTCATTTACCGATGTACAAATGCTCCCACGGAATCCATTATATCCTTTAAACGAAGGAATTGCATCATGTTTACGAATGAACGTTTCCGCAATATGATCGAGCTCTCTTGTTGTTATGCCTGGCTCGATATATTTTTGTAATTCTTGATGAGTTAAGGCAACAATTCGGCCAGCTTCACGCATAATTTCAATTTCGCGTGGGGTTTTGCAAATGATCATTATTGTAAGCCCCCAAGTAATTCACAAATGTCAGCAAACACTTGATCAATATGTTGTTGTCCATTAATATTGCGCAAATACCCTTTCGCTGCATAAAAATCAAGCAACGGTTGCGCTTGCTTCATATTGACTTCAAGGCGATTTGCCACTGTCGCTTCGTTATCATCTGCACGTTGATACAACTCGCCACCGCATTTGTCGCAAACGCCTGCTTTTGCTGGTGGATTGAACACGAGATGATACGTTGCGCCACACTCTTTACAAATGCGTCTACCTGTTAAACGTTCCATTAAAATGTTTTTATCTACTTCAATGTTAATAACATAGTCAATGGAACGATTTAATTGTTGAAGAAGCGTCTCCAACGCTTCAGCTTGAGCGACTGTTCGGGGAAATCCATCAAGCAAAAATCCGTTTTGGCAATCGTCTTTGCTTAATCTTTCACGAACAATGCCGATTGTCACTTCATCTGGAACAAGATCGCCGCGATCCATATATGATTTCGCCTGTAAACCGAGCTCTGTTCCTTCTTTCATCGCTGCTCGAAACATATCCCCAGTAGAAATATGAGGAATTTTGTATTTCTCAACAATTTTCTCTGCCTGCGTCCCTTTTCCAGCGCCTGGCAGTCCCATTAATACTAAATTCATCAATTTCTCCCCCTCAGCTCTATATGAGGTAGAGGGAATAAAATTCCCAACACCTCTTTTTATTTAATAAAGCCTTTATAATGGCGCTTCACTAATTGGCTTTCTAGCTGCTTCATCGTCTCTAGCGCAACACCGACGACGATCAGCAAGCTCGTTCCTCCAATTTGAGCAGAAGGCGGTAGTTTAGCGAACTCGATAAAGAAGACAGGAAGAACAGCGATTGCTGCTAAAAATAGAGCTCCGACGAAAGTTAATCGATATAAAACGCGTGTAATGAATTCTTGCGTGTTCTTTCCTGGACGAATGCCTGGAATGTAACCACCTTGCTTTTTCAAATTGTCCGCCATTTGTTCTGGATTGACTTGAACAAACGCATAAAAATACGTAA
>OFGS01000211.1_pt1 | contig 13781 bp, 14 predicted proteins | sample 1521851 | NCBI WGS metagenome assembly OFGS01 (sample SAMEA3142070, study PRJEB24117) | hot springs metagenome
TTAAATCATATCCAGGAATACAAGTAGAATTAATAGAATCCATAATAGATAAGGATTTTCATGGAATAGTAATAGAAGGGTCGGGATTAGGCCATATCGCTAATAGTGTAATAAGTGCACTTAAGAGAGCAATAGAAAACAATATACCAGTAGTTATGACTAGTCAGTGCCTATTTGGGCACGTGAATTTAAATGTATATAGCACTGGTAGAAGACTATTAGAAGTAGGCGTTATACCAGGATATGATATGCTACCTGAAACGGCATATGTAAAACTTTCATGGATACTTGGATATACGAGAGATATGAGTGAAATAAGAAAGATTTTCACAAGTAATCTCGTGGGTGAAATAAATGAACGACATACTTTAAATCTGTATCCAAGGTGGATTTATGAATAGTGTTGATTATAGTAGACTTGAATTAAAAATCGGATTAGAAGTACATGTACAATTAGACACGAGGAAAAAACTATTCTGTTCATGTCCTACAAAACTAAGTGACATTAGTCAGGAAAAATTCACAAGGTATTTAAGACCTGCTCGGAGCGAGACAGGCGAAGTAGATCCAGCTGCATTAGTAGAATGGAAGAAAAACAAACTATACTTGTATAGCGCTCCCCGCGAAACATCATGTCTCGTAGAAGCCGATGAAGAACCTCCTCACGAATTAGATGAAGAAGCATTAACAATAGCTATAGCGATAGCTAAAGCATTAAATATGAAGCTTGTTGACGAAGTCCACGTAATGAGAAAAATTGTAATTGATGGTAGTAATGTATGCGGTTTTCAAAGAACAGCTCTCATAGCTATGGGAGGCTATATTGAAGTAGAAAATAAAAGAATAGGTATACAAACACTTTGTCTAGAGGAAGACGCAGCTAGAAAACTAGAAGAAAAAGAATTAGAAGTTAACTACAGTATCGATAGACTAGGTATACCATTAGTAGAGATAGCAACAGCCCCAGACTGCAATACTCCAGACTTAGCATTAAAAACAGCACTTAAAATAGGGCAATTAACCAGGTTAACTAAGAAGACCAAGCGTGGCCTTGGAACAATAAGACAGGATTTGAATATAAGTATTAAGGGAGGAGCTAAAGTTGAGATTAAAGGAATACAATACTTACACATGATACCAAGAATAGTGGAGAACGAGGTAGAGAGACAACTCAAACTCCTTGAAATAAGAGATGAACTTCAAAAAAGAGGAGTAAAACCCGAGGATATTAAACTAGAATTTATAGATGTAACAAGAATCTTCGAAAAAACAGAGTCAAAATTAATAAAAAAAGCATTGTCTAAAAACAATACTTGTATATTAGTTCTTAAACTGCCCGGTTTTAAGGGATTACTGGGCAGACAATTACAACCTGGAAGAAGGTTTGGAACAGAACTCAGTGATTATGCTAAAGTATGGGGCGGTGTTGGTGGAATAATACATACAGATGAACTACCTTCATATGGTATAACCTTAGAAGAAGTAATGAAAGTATACTCGGAGATAGGAGCTGATCCGGATAGAGATGCCATAGTATTAGTCGTAGATGAAAGGAATAAAGCCGAGAATGCACTACGTGCCGTAGCAGAGAGAGCAATTTATGCTATTATAGGAGTACCCGAAGAAACGAGAGCTGCTAATCCAGATGGAACAACAAAGTACATGAGACCTAGACCTGGCGCAGCTAGAATGTATCCTGAAACAGATATACCACCAGTACCTATAACCCAAGAACTACTAGTTAAAGCTGCTCCACTAATACCTGAACACCCCGATATAAAGTATAAGAAACTAATTGAAAAACATGGTTTAAGTAAAGACCTTGCTTCAACTATACTTAATGATTTAAAACTTGATCTATACGAATATCTCGCCGAAAAATATGGAGATAAAGTACCATGTACGATTATAGCATCTATATTCGTTAATACAATTCCAGCACTGAGAAGAGAAGGCATACCAATAGATGATCTCAGCGAAGAATACATAGAAGAAGTAGTTAAAGCTATTGCAGAGGGGTTTGTAGCTAAGGAAGCAATACCAGATATACTTACGTATCTAGCGAAGAATCCGGGTACAAGTGTTTCAAAAGCAATAGATGATTTAGGTTTAAAGAAGCTTAAACTAGAAGACTTGGATTCGTTAATAATCAAGACAATAATAGAAAACGAAGAGAGAATCTTATCAAAGAAAGAAAAAGCTTTCACAATAGTTATGAGTGAGGTAATGAAAACCACACGTGGCAAAATAGACGGTAAAATAGTTGCAGAACGCGTTAAAACTAAATTAAGGGAATTATTAAACATAGATATATAGCGATGAAGAATACTCCCGACAATGAATGGTGATTAAAAGGCATTTGACAGAGCAGATATTAAAAGGTTAAATAATTCTACAATAACACCGTTTTAACATTAAACAATAATACTTAGAACACTCATTTCTAATCTCAGTGATTGATTTGCAATTAAACAAGGAATTAACATGGAAAATAATAGCTTTACTTAATAGAGGATACAAGTTAACTGAGATATGTAATGAAATTAACTGCAATAACTATACTAAATTATCAAGGCTTATAAATAAACTCTTAAAAGAAAATATTCTAAGTAAACACTATATTCCAGTACTAGAAGCCCTTGGGAAACCGATATCTATAACTATATTAGTGAAGAATCAAAAAACGCCCTCTCCATGTATTAGTAGATATGTACGTTCCATTATCTCATTTTACTCATATCTAGGAAATCCGGTTGAAATATACTATTTACTCGATGATTGTTCGATCATAGAAGAAGAAATTGATACTTCTCAATGCAAACTAGAATTATGTGAACCTTTAATTAAAACCATCATACCCCTAGAAAGAATGGATAGTTTAAAAGCAGAACTTACTCCCGTAACTAATCTATTGAAAACGGGGAAAAATACATATTTGGACCATGCAGACACCAACATATTATTAGATATTTTTAGACTGTATAATCCACCAATGGAAAATACATGGAAACTTAGTGAAATCATAAATATGTTCAGGGATAAAACTGGGTTGAAAGGAATCAAATATCATTATTATAGTCATATTCATGGCAAATATACAATTCAACATTACACTATTAAGATGAATAATGATTTCTCACTAATACTAACATATACACCTACGATGAGAGAACTGGAAACATTAATTAATACATTGTTAAACAATGAGTTTATTACAGGTATATGGCAAATAAGCTGTATGAGTACTACTCCTACAATAACATTAATTCATGCATGGAGTAATATGGAGAAACTAGTAGATCCATTGAATGTTCATGAATACATAAAAAACACTACCTATACAGTATATCCTGTACATGGTGTAATGCATGAAATTAAACCTTATACCACAATTGATAAAACTACATAAAGAAGTCCTCGAGTCTTGTAAGACATCAAGTAATTATAAGAAACTACTCGAGGAATCTATGGAAATAGTAAAACAACCCCCTAAACGAGGAGTCTACCACGAGCCAGGTATAGTTGAACTACGTGATAAAGCAAACTATTTATTTATAGGCGATCTCCACGGAGACTACTATGCACTACTAAGTATACTAAATACCATATGGAACCAGCTCGAGGACTCAACTATACTCGTATTTCTAGGAGATTATATAGATAGAGGATACATGCAAATAGAGACACTATCCTTAGTATTATACTTGAAGAAGTTAATGCCTTATAGCATTATTCTACTACGTGGAAACCATGAACCTGCACCTGGACTCACTCCATATCCACACGATTACATTGACTATTTACGAGAAAAATACCATAAAGATGCATATAAACTCTACGAGTTATCCCTTCAATTATTTAATAGCCTACCACTCGCAGCTATACACGAAGAACATTTTATAGCTCTACATGGAGGACCGCCTTTAAGTGTCCTCGAAGCAAATAAATGGCAAGATGTGTTTGAAATCGGAAACTATGTCTTTTCACATAAAATACTCGAAGAAGTATTATGGAGCGATCCCATTGAGTTTAATGTTACTCATATGCCTTCACCTAGAGGTGCTGGAGTCTTATACGGTAGAAAAGTCAGTGAAAACATGCTTAGATTAATAAAAGGTAGGCATATTATAAGAGGACATGAAGCAGTTGATGGTATTAGGTATTCTCATGAAGGACTCGTTGTAACAGTATTTTCATCACCACTAGTTTATGGCTTTAATTGTGCAGGGCTACTAAGATACTATTATGATAGTGGTGGAGAGGTACATCGACTAGTAGAGCAATGCATCAAAGTAGAGATCTTCAATATTTAATAAGCTTTATTTAGATAAATTTCACAACGAGAGGGATAGAAAGTGAAAGCACAGTATAAGAGAAAACTCATTGATTCCGTAGATAATGCGATTGGAGACATAATCGAAGAAATTAGTGATAAATACTATAGCGATGCAGTGACATCAAATTTTGAGTACGAGAAAATCCTTTATTCAATAGCGCATCAAATAAGGAAAGAAGTATTCAATAATAATGCAACAATAGACGATGTAATAAACTACCTAAATAACCTTAGAACAAAGAAAAGTATTGCTAGACTAGTACTTAGCTATATGATTGCCCGTGCACGAGAAGAATATTATTAAATCCTTATTCCAGGGGGATTTATATTCCTAGAAAACAGAAAAAGTCTTCTTTAAGTGAGAGTAAAAGCAAAGAATCTATTACTCTCGAGAAAAAGTCCAAAGAATCTATAATTAAACATAGTACTAAAACTAGGAGATCCTTGCCTAAAAGCATAGATGTAGATAGATTTGTAGATGAAATACGTGAACAAGTCGACTCGATCTTCTCGCTGAGCAGCGAACTAGAGTTAAATCAGGATAAAGTAAGAGAAATCGTGAAAGATATCGTAGAAATAGTTACATCACAATACAGTAGTAAACCAGATACAGAGTCATTATTAAAAAGAATTAAGAGAAACAGTAAGATACTCTCAGAATACATTGCTTTTAAAATACTACAAGTAGAGAAGCTCAGTCTTAGACAATTAGAGTATATTATTGCTACTGGTGGAAAAGCCATAATACCTGAAGCAAGTAGACTATACAAGTTAGCAGTATCGTATAACAGAGAAGATTTAGTGATGACATTGAGAAAAATATGGAATACTATGGGATCCCGGGAAATGTTACCTTGTCCTAAATGCGGCTTTAACGCCATAACTCCTGATAGGTCTTGTATGATATGTGGAAACCTAGTACCATCAGATGAATATATTAGGACTCAACTCGGTTTCGACGAGAAATTCAAATCATACTTGAAAACTGCGAGTATTGCTGAATTAAATGAAGTATTACAGTTAGGGCAAGTATTGTTAACCAGGACAGGTATTTACAATCCAAGGTCGAGTATTGTAAGAAAAAACCAAGTCGTCTACGTGATTTATTTAAAGCAGGATGAAGTATCTAAAATTATAGAGGAGATTGGTTCCCGGGAATTGAAGATCTAGTGGTTAAACTCTAATACCTACATTATGAGACCTGAATACTTCTCTAATACTCCTTCTTAGGACTTTGAGGTTCAATTCAGCTGTACTCAACGTACCTATCTGCTCGAATACTAACTTACTCCTATAGTACAGTCTTATCACTGGTATTTTATCAATTCCCTCGAATTCAGGATACTCCATGATGTTTATTCTACAGAATAGTATGTTTTGATCAGCATACTTGATAAACTCTTTCATGGTTTCATGCATTATTTCACAGTCTTTGTCACCGGGTTTGTAGAACTCTACCAGAACTATTTCATTTCCTTGTAGAGTTCTTATAAACTCGCTTTTCGATTTGAGCTCTATCATATAATTACACTCTATGAATACTATGCACACTCTAATATAGATGAATATTGTCTTTAATATCTTTAATGGCCAGGCTTAGAACTATACATTTATTATGCGTTTCTTATAAGGCTCGTTAAGAGACTTTATGATGGCTAAATCAATAAAATTTATATAGAACCCGTTTAGATATCAAAATAAGCGGGTTTATAGAAGGGTGTATGTGTTATGGCTCTTTATGGTATACCAGTATTGGTATTAAAAGAAGGAACTAAGAGAACTATTGGACGTGATGCATTAAGAGCTAATATAGCGGCTGCTAAAGCACTCGCAGAAGTATTAAAAACCAGTCTAGGTCCTCGTGGATTAGATAAAATGCTTGTAGATAGTTTTGGCGATGTAACTGTAACTAATGACGGTGCAACTATAGTTAAGGAAATGGAAGTACAGCATCCAGCAACAAAACTACTTGTCGAGGTAGCTAAGGCTCAGGATGCAGAAGTAGGCGACGGTACTACTAGTGCAGTAGTACTTGCCGGTACGCTGTTAGCAAAAGCAGAAGAACTACTTGACCAGGATATTCATCCAAGTATAATTATTGAAGGATATACGAAATCACTCAAAGAAGCCCTAAGAATACTCGGTGAAATAGCTGTACCAGTAGATGTGAATGAAAAAGAACTCCTTAGAAGAATTGTAAAAACAGCTATTGCAAGTAAATATGTTGGAGGTGATACTGTTTCCAATAAACTAGCAGAAATAGCTATTGATGCTGCTCTCACAGTAGCCGAGCCTAAACCAGATGGAACAAGAGACTTTAAAGTAGATGATGTTAAAATAGAAAAGAAGAAAGGTGGAAATGTCCTTGATACACAGTTAATACAGGGCATTGTTCTAGATAAAGAAGTTGTTCATCCAGGTATGCCGAGAAGAGTTGAAAAAGCAAAAATAGCCCTATTAGATGCAGCATTAGAAGTAGAAAAACCGGAAATCACAGCCAAGATAAATATTACTAGTCCAGAAATGATAAAAGCTTTCTTAGATGAAGAAGCAAAGATAATCAAGGAAATGGTTGATAAAATAGCCGAGGCAGGCGCTAACGTAGTAATATGCCAGAAAGGTATTGATGAAGTAGCTCAACACTTCCTCGCCAAGAAAGGTATTCTAGCTGTTAGGAGAGTTAAGAGAAGCGATTTAGAGAAACTAGAAAGAGCAACAGGTGGTAGAATCGTAAGCAGTGTAAGAGACCTTAAACCAGAAGACCTTGGATACGCTGAACTAGTAGAGGAAAGGAAAATTGGTAATGACAAAATGGTATTTGTAGAGGGATGTAAGAACCCCAAAGCTGTTACAATTCTAGTACGCGGAGCAAGCGACATGATACTAGACGAAATAGAAAGGAGTTTAAAGGATGCTTTAAATGTCTTAAGGAACATCATGAGAGTACCTAAGATTGCTGCTGGAGGAGGAGCCATAGAACTAGAACTAGCAATGAAACTGAGAGAATACGCTACTAAAGTAGGAGGCAAAGAACAATTAGCTATAGAAGCATTTGCATCAACACTGGAAGAAATACCCATGATACTTGCAACATCTTGTGGTAAAGATCCATTAGAGGTTTTAATGGAGCTTAGAAAATTACACGCTGAAGGGAAGATATATGCAGGAATAGATGTCACAACGGGCGAAATAGTTCCTGATATGAGTGAGAGAAACGTCATTGAACCAGTATTAGTCAAAGAATCCATGATGAAAGCAGCTACCGAAGCAGCATTAACGCTGTTAAAGATCGATGATATTATTTCAGCCAGTCCAATGAAGAAGGAAGAGAAGAAAGAAGCAGAGACAAGACCACCTATTCCCGAATACTAGACTAATTAACCCCTTTTTAAACCCTTATACCATTCTCTTAGTCTGGTTTCAACATTTTTGTTTCTAGGTGTTAATATTGGCAAATCACATGATGGAGACTTATAGGAGTGTTATTAGTCAACGATTAACGAAGTTTGAGATAGCAAGAGTTATTGGAGCTAGAGCACTACAATTAGCTATGGGTGCACCTCCATTAATAGACGTATCCAATATAGAGATAAAAGACCCTGTTTACATTGCAATACTGGAATTATTAAAACGTCTATTACCAATGTCTATTATAAGACCAGGTAAAGATGATACACGTGAATTGGTTTCAGTCAACAAACTCATTACACCAGAAATTGAAAGATATCTTAGCTCTATTCTCAAAAGCTGGGATATTAGTCGTCGAGTATAGAGAATACGGGGGCTTCATTGATTTAATTTTAGATAGACCAGTTAATACTCAGCTTTTTAATAAACTACATGGTGAACTACTTCGCGAGCACAATATTCTAGTATACCAATTAAAATCTACTCAACCAATCATTAGACTAGTACCTTACACGCATAGAACCCCTGGAATAACCAAGTATAAGTGGATTTTAACAATAACTGCTATTGTAACGATATTTTTAACTGGATACGGTCTTGCCGAGAATTTACATTCAGTGCTCAGTAGTGTGTTTGAAACACCTATTAATACTCTGAGAGTACTCATTGATGCCTTAATCTACACTATAGTATTTTTGACAACACTATTATCACATGAACTAGGACATTACTTTACAAGTAGAAAGACTGGTAGCGATGTAGAAGGACCTATTCTAATACCTGCTCCACCTATACAATTAGGATTCTTGGGGACATTTGGCGCTATAATATTCACTAAGATACCGCCTAAAAGTAAAAAAGAGTTAGCTAGATTAGGTATATCTGGTCCTCTTGCAGGATTTATAGTAGCTACTTTATTCGGTATACTGGGACACTACTTATCTCCCATTATACCCGTAGAGGAAGCTGAAAAATTGATTTCTACGGGGAAAGTCACACCCATAAGATTTGGTAGTTTAATTTTCTATTTATTATCATTGCTTCCATTAAATCAAAATGAGGGTGTTTCATTAATGCACCCCGTTTTCTTTGCATCATACATTATGTACTTAATAACTTTTCTAAACCTTCTGCCCATAGGTCAGCTTGACGGTGGACATGTAGTTAGAAGTATTACGAGCAATCGAGTATATTTGTTAATTAGTAGAGTCACTGTGATTTCTATGCTTATTCTCGGAACTGCAATGATCTTGGCTGAAATCACGCCATTTTACTTGTCAATAGGGTTTATACTATTATTATTCTATTTCACCATAGGTAGAACCGGACATCCCGGTGTAATAAACCAATACGATGAAACATCATGTAGTTATTGTATCTTAGCCTACTTGCTTTTACTTATTCTTACATTGCCAATACCCTACTTGTTTCCCTAAACAATATAGATGAAGGAGATATGGAACCGAATTACACTAGTATTTGGAACTTGAAAGGAAAGATAGTTATTATAGCTGAGAAACCTAAAGCAGCTAGTAAGATAGCGTATGCTCTATCAGATAACCCGGTTTTCAAGAAAATAGAGGACGTACCATACTACGAGATCCGAGAGAAAGAGGTACATATCATAGTAGCTAGTGCAGTGGGCCACTTGTATGAACTCTACAGTAATACAATAGGTTATCCTGTCTTTGACTATAAATGGGTCCCTGCATACATAGCGGATTCGAGTAAGGATTATGCCAGGAAGTACTTGAATGCACTGAGTATAATATTCAGAGATGCCTCTTTTTATATCAACGCATGTGATTACGATATAGAGGGAAGTGTAATAGGATACATGCTAATAAAGCATTATGGAAATGAGAAAAGAGCATTTAGAGCAAAATTCTCTAGTTTGGTTTTCCCAGAATTGAAGGCTGCTTTTACAAGGTTAACATCACTAGACTATAACATGATAGAAGCTGGGCTATGTAGACATGAACTAGACTGGTTATGGGGCATTAATATTAGTAGAGCATTAATGAAGTCTGTATATGTATCTACAGGCAAGAAAATCACGTTGAGCGCTGGGAGAGTCCAAACTCCTACATTGAAGTACATAGTAGATAGAGAAATAGAGAGAAGACTATTCATTCCATTACCACAATACAATGTATCCGTTACATTTGAAAAAGATAATGTAGAGTACTACGCGGAAAGCATATTAAACCCCATAGAAAATGAAAATAAAGCTAATGAAATAAAGAAACTAGTAGAAGAGCAGCCATATCTTATAGTGAAGGATATCAGTACTCGCGAACAAAAGTATTATCCACCGCCTCCTTTCAATCTAAGTGATCTACAGAGTCAAGCTGCAACAATATATGGTTTTAGCCCTATGAAGACCATGGAGATCGCCGAACAACTATACCTAGATGCACTAATAAGCTATCCTAGGACCAATAGTCAGAAACTACCGTCAACACTAAACTTCAAAGAAATACTTAATAGACTAGCACAAATACAAACGTACAGGGATCTAGTAAACTACTTGTTCACTGAGACTAAAGGCCTGTTGAAGCCAGTTGAAGGAGAAAAAGAGGATCCTGCACATCCAGCAATATATCCTACGGGTGTTAAACCGAGAGAGCTCACAGATGAGCAACGAGTAATATACGACTTAATAGTTAGAAGGTTTCTTGCAGCATTTGTATCTCCAGCAATAGTATCGCAGGTAAACATATCAATTACAACCCCTGATTATAAGCATGTTTTTACTATGAAAGGGTTGAATATACTTAGAAGTGGCTGGCTAAAATACTATCCCTTCCACAATATAGTATCCAAAGCATTACCTGTGTTAAAACAAGGCGAGAAGCTAAACATCCGTAAAGTAAATATACACGTATCATACACTAAGCCACCTCCTAGATTAAAGAAAATAGACGTATTGAAGTGGATGGAACGCGTTAATATAGGAACAGAATCTACAAGAGCAATAATAATAGAAAAACTATTCGATAGAAACTATTTAACCAATACGAAAAGCGGTATTGAAGTAAAAGATCTGGGTATAGGAGTAATTAAAGTTATCGAGGAGTTTTTCCCAGATCTAACAAGCACAGAGTTAACGAGAAAATTCGAATTATTAATGACTGATGTAATTAAAGGCAACAAGAAAAGAGATGAAGTAATACGTGAAGCAAAGAATATTTTAAGTAACTTACTTGCGAAATTCAATGAAAACCTGAATATAGTTGGAGTAAGTCTCGCGAGAAGAATACCGTTAATTCAAAACCTAAATAAATGCATTATTCCTAATTGCAGAGAAGATGCATATATAATGAATCTTTGCAGGTATCACTATAAAGCATATAGATTTTTATTAGATAAATATACAGAGTGGAATAGTAGGAAACCGTGCTCGCCCAGAGAATACTTATCGAAAATAAGTGGAATGAAATACACGGGGAGATATGTAAAAGAAGTAATTCAACACTATAAAGAAGATCAACTAGAAGCAGAACTCTCTTCACGCATCTCTAAGTAATAGAAGCAAATGCCCAATATAGGGTATTTTGAATACGCTATTACCTAAGTTGAACACTTTACCTACAATACTTGAATAAGCAACCTTTGGATAATCAGGGAACATATTGTTGTCTCCCTGAGTAATATAGTAGTATTCGTTACCTGCTTTCCAAACCATGATTACTCTGTGAATAATTAACTTGCCCACGGGATTTCTATATACCACTACATCTCCTACTTTTATATCGCTGGGATTATTTACTTTGGTAATAATGACGAGGTCTCCTTCTCTAAGTAATGGAAGCATACTTTGACCCTTAACAACGGCTATGGGAATCTCGGCTAAGAAAATATAGTATATTGCGAAGATCGCCATTATCAAGAACACTGTGATAATCCATTGAAATTTAAGTTTCATATAGCAGAGTTCCCCTTTAATTAATTTGTTTTTTCTTCTTTTAATATCTCATCAACATCTAGTATTATTTCATATGGTTTTCTCTCTTCTTCCTCCTTCATAGTTATTCTCTTTTTGCCTTTTTCTCCTTCTATTTCAATTTCACGGCCTATTTTGAGTTTACTGATTGTAGTTCTCCATGTATATCCACAATCGGAGCATTTCAACACGCCCATTACTGTTACTGTTATTCTACCTGCTTTATCTGGTAGTGGTGACACCAGATTCCATGTCTTCGTTGTTTCTACTCTAGTTGAACTACATCTAGGGCACTTTCCTGCATACACAAGCTAGTTCACCATTAATCTCCACATAATACTAATTATTAAAGGTAGTGGTATTAAAACTGTTTCAATACCTCTGCGTCCACCTTTCAAGTAGAAAAATAGTATGTATGAAACTGGTATTAAGAGCACTGAATATGTGTATTCTTTACCAGTGAAAATACAAACACTGGGTATAGTGTATAGAAATACTGGTATTAATGCATAGATAAACTTGTTCTTTACTTTACTATAGAAAATAAGGGTATACAATATCCATAGAAAATATGATGCTACTATGTTAACTATAAATAATGTATTCTCCATAGCTAATCCCAGGTGGCCAGGCTTGTCTTTGTTTGAAATATTATGGGAATCGTTAATAATTAGAGATGTAAAGGCTAAGATGATACTTGATAGTCGGGGTAATCCAACAATCCAAGTAAGAGTTGTAACAGAAGGATTAGGTATAGGAGTAGCAAATGCACCAAGTGGTGCTTCAACGGGTAAACACGAAGCCATTGAATTAAGAGATGGCGGAAAAGACTATTTAGGTAGAGGAGTATTAAGTGCGGTAGAAAGCGTCAATAAGCTGATAGCACCAGCAATAATAGGTATGAATGCTGCTAGACAACGTGAAATAGATTATAAGATGATAGAGATTGATGGAACAGAAAACAAGAGTAGACTTGGAGGGAATTCTATTGTAGCAACAAGTTTAGCTGTAGCTAGAGCAGCTGCTTCTACGATGGGGTTACCACTATACATGTACCTAGGCGGAAAAGCAGCTGATGTACTTCCCGTACCCTTACTTAATATTATTAATGGAGGAGTACATGCTGGTAATAAACTAGACTTCCAAGAATTCATGATCGTGCCTGCAGGCTTCACTAGTTTCTCGGAAGCTATTAAAGCTTCCGTTGAAGTATACCACGTCTTAAAAACTATTATTAAGGAAAAATATGGACCAACATCAATAAATGTTGGAGATGAAGGTGGATATGCTCCTCCAATAGAGAAAACAAGAGATGCATTAGATTTGTTAATTAAAGCAATAGAGAAAGCCGGATATGAACCTGGAAAACAATTAGCGATCGCGCTGGATGTTGCTAGTTCAAGAATGTATCGTGAAGATAGAAAATTATATGTACTCGAAGGCGAGGCGAGAGAATTCACTAGAGACGAACTCATATCCTTCTATGAAGAACTCGTAAGAGACTATCCAATTGTAAGCATCGAAGACCCCTTACACGAAGAGGACTTTGAAGGATACTCATTGTTAACCAAGGCAATGGGTTCGAAGATCCTAATAGTCGGAGACGACCTCTACACTACTAATCCAAAGAGACTAAGCAAAGGCATCGAGATGAATGCATCGAACGCTATATTGGTCAAAGTAAACCAGGTTGGGACATTAACAGAGACCATGGACGTAGTTAAACTAGCCCATGAAAACAACTATAGAACAATTATCAGTCATAGGAGCGGTGAAACAGAAGATACAACAATAGCCGATATTGCTGTAGGATTAACAGCAAGATTAATAAAGACGGGTGCACCGGCACGCAGTGAGAGAACCGCTAAATACAATAGACTACTGGAAATAGAGGAAGAACTCGAGAATCCACGGTACCCAGGTTATACAGTGTTTCCTAGAAAACCATAGTTTCTAGTATTTTTATATTCATGGTATAACTAGTCCTAAAACCATAAACGTTAATGAAAGTGCTATGATGAACTTTATGAATTGGCTCACTGTCATGCTAGGTACTATTTTTATGGCTGCAATCAATATTCTTACTAGTAT
>OFGS01000212.1_pt1 | contig 13770 bp, 11 predicted proteins | sample 1521851 | NCBI WGS metagenome assembly OFGS01 (sample SAMEA3142070, study PRJEB24117) | hot springs metagenome
CCGAACTCAGGTCGCATTAAATCGTCATTTTCATATTGAATGGAGCTTGTTTGAATCGACATTTTCGCGCAATATTTCTTAAACGCTTCTGGCAACTGTGTTGACCAAAGCACCGTTAAGTTTGGTTCTGGCGCCGGGCCTAAGTTATCGAGTGTATGCAAGAAGCGGAATGAGTTTTTCGTCACAAGCGGACGACCATCAATCGCGACACCGCCAATGGATTCTGTGACCCATGTTGGGTCGCCGCTAAATAACTCGTTGTATTCTGGCGTTCTGGCAAATTTGACGAGACGCAATTTCATGACGAAATGGTCAACAAGTTCTTGCGCTTCGCGTTCTGTTAATGTTCCTTCTTGCAAGTCGCGTTCAATATAAATATCTAAAAATGTAGAGACGCGGCCTAAACTCATGGCTGCACCGTTTTGTTCTTTAATCGCCGCAAGGTAAGCGAAATATAGCCATTGGAACGCTTCGTGTGCATTGCGCGCTGGTTTAGAAATATCGTAGCCGTAACTTGCAGCCATTTCTTTTAATTCTTGAAGGGCGCGAATTTGTTCAGCTAATTCTTCACGAAGACGAATGATGTCTTCACTCATTGTACGCGCACCTGTGTTGCGTAAATCTTTTTTCTTCTCTTCAATTAAGCGATCAACACCGTATAAGGCCACGCGACGATAGTCACCGATAATGCGACCGCGTCCATATGCGTCAGGAAGCCCTGTAATGATTCCTGCTTTGCGCGCCGCTTTCATTTCGTCCGTATATACGTCAAATACGCCTTGGTTATGCGTTTTACGATATTGAGTGAAAATTTTCTTTACTTCATCGCTTACTTGGTAGCCGTACGCTTCGCATGCTTGCTCGGCCATGCGAATACCGCCAAATGGCATAAGCGCCCGTTTAAACGGTTCGTCTGTTTGGAAACCGACGACTTTTTCAAGTTCTTTATTCAAATAGCCAGGTCCGTGCGACGTAATGGTCGATACGATTTCCGTATCCATGTTGAGAACGCCGCCTTTTTCGCGTTCTAGTTTCGAAAGTTCCATCACTTGTTCCCAAAGTTTTTTCGTCGCTTCCGTCGGACCTTGTAAAAACGATTCATCCCCTGTGTAAACGGTTACGTTATTTAAAATAAAATCGCGAACGTCAATTTCTTTTTTCCATTTATCACCTTTAAACGTTCTCCAAGCGTCCATTAACGCTTCATGTACAGTCAGTAGCGCCATTATAATCTCCTCCCATTCATTCAGGATAATAAAAATATCCCCTATATAAAGAATACTACTTTTTAACAAGGTGAGGAGCATAAAGGATTGAAAAATTTGTGAAAAGTTGATCAAAAACATTTTTTAAAATAAAGATTTTTCCAAAAATTATTTTTATAAAATTTGTTGCATAAAAACAAAAAAGCTGATAATATGTGAAACATGAGGGGCATAACATGTTTATACACAAACATTTATTATTTTACAACAAATAGTAAGGGGGATTAACAATGATAAAAAAAGGAATGATTGCAGCGCTTGTTTTTATGCTTATGTTTGCGCTTGTTGGATGTGGTAGTTCGACAGAAAAAACAGCGACAACAGAAAAGAAAATTACTGTCGTCACAGATGCGGCGTTTGCCCCATTTGAATACATGGATAAAGGGGAAATTGTCGGTTTTGATGTCGATTTATTAAAAGCTGTCATGAAAGAAGCTGGACTAGAATATGAATTAAAAAACATCGGTTGGGATCCATTGTTTGCGGCTATTCAAGGGAAAACAGCGGATATGGCCGTTTCAGGAATTACAATTAACGATGATCGGAAACAAACGTATGACTTTTCTATTCCGTACTTTGAATCGACACATATGATTCTTGTTAAAGAAGGAAGTTCGATTAAAAGCGCGAAAGATTTACAAGGAAAAGTTGTCGGCGTCCAAAACGGTACAACTGGACAAGAAGCGGTTGAGAAGATTTTAGGAAAAGAGAATAAAAATATTAAAAAGTTTGAGAATACGGTCGTTGCGATTATGGACTTATTAAACGGTGGTGTGGAAGCCGTTGTCACAGATAATGCCGTCGCCAACGAATACGTAAAAAATAATCCAGATGCTAAAATTGTAGCGTTCGAAGACCCAGAACATTTTGAATCTGAATTTTACGGCTTTATGTTCCCGAAAGGAAGCGAGTTAAAACAAAAAGTAGACGAAGCGTTGAAAAAAGTCATCGAAAATGGCACGTACACAGAAATTTATAAAAAATGGTTTGGTACAGAACCGAATATTGAATCATTACAACAACAGCAATAACGTTGATGTAAAAATTGCGTAACTTTAGACAGTTACGCAATTTTTACAAAGGGAAAGGTGATTAATGATGGATTTTCGTTTCAATATGATTGTTGAATATGCACCGTTTTTTTTGAAAGGAGTGCTCTGGACGATCGGCTTATCGTTAGTTGGCATTTTTTTCGGGACGATTCTCGGTTTAGCCATCGGGCTCGGAAAAATGGTTCAAAGCCGCCTTGTTCGTCTTCCTTTTGATTGGTACGTTCATTTTTTCCGTGGCACGCCATTGTTCGTACAAATTTTGCTTATTCATTTTGGTGTGATGCCTATTTTTACGGCTCAACCGAATCCGCTCGTATCTGGCGCAATTTCTTTATCTTTAAACGCGGCTGCATATATTGCGGAAATTTTCCGTGCTGGCATCCAGTCCATTGATCGCGGTCAAATGGAAGCGGCCCGTTCGCTTGGAATGACACACGTACAGGCAATGCGTTACATCATTTTGCCACAAGCCATTAAACGAATGATCCCACCGCTCGGCAATGAATTTATCGTTCTCATTAAAGATTCGTCTCTTGCGGCAATTATTGCGGCGCCTGAACTGATGTACTGGGGACGAGCAATGCAAGGGCAATATTATCGTGTCTGGGAGCCGTACTTAACTGTTGCGCTCATTTACTTAGTGCTTACCCTCTCGTTAAGCAAGTTGCTACATCGGTTAGAAAGAAGGTATGACGCATGATTCAAGTGACAAATTTAAAAAAATCGTTCGGATCGCTACAAGTGTTAAAAGGAATTGATGTACACATTCATGAAAAAGAAGTGGTCGTCGTTATCGGCCCTTCTGGTTCAGGAAAGTCGACATTTTTACGTTGTTTAAACTTGCTTGAAGATTTTGATGAGGGGGATATCATCGTTGACGGATTTCATTTAAAGGATCCGAAAACGGATTTAAATAAAGTGCGTGAAGAAGTTGGCATGGTGTTTCAACGATTTAACTTATTTCCGCATATGACGGTGCTTGATAATATTACACTCGCCCCGATGAAAGTGCGCAAATGGTCGAAAGAAAAAGCGACAGAAAAAGCGATGCAGTTGCTTGCGAAAGTCGGTTTACAAGATAAGGCACACGTATATCCGGATTCATTATCCGGTGGACAGGCACAGCGTGTTGCTATTGCTCGTGCGCTTGCGATGGAGCCGAAAGTGATGTTATTTGACGAGCCGACGTCTGCGCTCGATCCGGAAATGGTCGGGGAAGTGCTTGCCGTCATGAAGCAACTAGCGAAAGAAGGCATGACGATGGTCGTCGTGACGCATGAGATGGGATTTGCGCGTGAAGTCGGGGATCGCGTTCTCTTTATGGACGGTGGAGTGATTGTAGAGGAAGGAACACCACAACAAATTTTTGATGCACCACAACATGAGCGAACGAAGTCGTTTTTATCTAAAGTGTTATAAGAAAAAGGTGTCCCATGTTGTCAGGACACCTTTCGTTTTTTTATGCTAATAATTGTTTTTCTAATGCCACTTCAACAGGAACGAAGTCGTAACCGAGGTCGCGTGCGACTGCTTCGTATGTGATTTCTCCGTTTGCGACGTTTACACCAAGGCGTAATGCAGGATTGTCTGCGACCGCTTTGTGTACGCCTTTATTTGCAATTTGTAGTGCGTATGGCATTGTGACGTTTGTAAGTGCAAGTGTTGATGTGCGTGGCACAGCTCCAGGCATATTCGCTACTGCGTAGTGAACGACGCCGTGTTTCACATATGTTGGGTTGTCGTGCGTTGTTACATGGTCGCTCGTTTCAACAATCCCGCCTTGGTCGATCGCTACGTCAACGATGACTGAACCTGGTTGCATCGCTTTGACCATTTCTTCTGTCACTAATTTTGGCGCTTTTGCTCCTGGGATTAATACTGCACCGATCACAAGGTCAGACTCCGCAACAGCTTGTGCGATGTTCATTGGGTTAGACATAAGCGTATTAATTTGGCTTCCGAAAATATCGTCAAGTTCACGTAAACGTTCTGCGCTTAAGTCGATAATCGTGACGTTTGCACCTAAGCCGATCGCCACTTTTGCTGCGTTCGTTCCGACGACACCGCCGCCAATGATCGTTACTTTTCCGCGGCTAACGCCTGGAACTCCGGAAAGAAGAATACCTTTTCCGCCTTTTGTTTTTTCAAGAAATTGGGCGCCAATTTGTGCTGCCATGCGTCCTGCTACTTCGCTCATCGGTGTCAACAGCGGTAACGTACGACCAACTTGTACCGTTTCATAAGCGATTGCGATGACGCCTTTTTCTTTTAGCGCACGCGCTAACTCTGGTTCAGCAGCGAGGTGTAAGTATGTGAACAATACTAATCCCGGACGGAAGTATTCGTACTCGCTTGGTAGCGGTTCTTTTACTTTCATTACCATATCCGCTTGCGCCCATACATCTGCGGCACGTTCAACGATTTGTGCGCCTGCTTGAACGTAAGCTTCATCTGTGAAACCGCTTCCAATTCCTGCATCTTTCTCAATGATGACAGTATGTCCATTGCTGACGAATGACATAACGCCAGCTGGTGTAATCGCTACACGATTTTCATTATTTTTAATCTCTTTTGGAACACCAATAATCATGTGCTGTTTCCCCTTTCATGTTGTCTTTCGTTATTATCTACAGTATAAATGTTTTTTATCATTTGTTGTTTGTTTAGAAAAGAGAAAGAAAAAACAAGCTTTTGTGGATTTCCACAAAAGCTATGTTATCCGATATTTGTCTAATTTCATATCGATATATAGTTTTACTTTTTCGCTCATATTGCTTAAGTCGATGTTTCCAATTTCACTTATTCGCTTCAGACGGTAAGCGAGTGTATTCGGATGAATATTGAGCGTTTTCGCCGTTTCATTGACGTTGCTGTCACAGTCAAGATACGTTTCAATCGTCTCCACTAAGTTGGTGTGATGCTGTGCGTCGTACTGTTTCAGCTTTTCGAGCGCAACGTTGTGGAAATCCCCATGTCGTTTTTGTTCAAAAAGTAAATCAAAAAATTGATACATGCCAAGATGCTGATAGCTTTGAATATTCGCAAGTTGATGAGGAAAGGCGCGTTTCATTTTTAATACCGTTTGTGCTTCTTCATAACTTTTTGCAATTTTTGTGTAGCACTCATATACATTTCCGAACGCCCCCATCATAATGTCGACGCGAAATCGCTCTTTCATTTGCGTCATAAACGAGCGAAAAAATCGCTCAATGTGCGATTCCCCGTAGACGTTCGAGCTTGGAGCGACGAGCACGATAAGCCGCTGATGGTCGATCGTATAAAGCGGAATAGCGAGTTGTTGTGTCGTTTTTAATAAATAATCAATTTGCCGCTCCACTTGCGTTTGAATCTGTTGTTGAAATTGAAAAATGCCAACAGAAAAAAACGGATATACATGCACATTTAATTGGTGACATTGTTCAACGATGTCGTGAGGAGAGGAAACATGCCCTGTTAGTAGTTTCCAAAAAAACTCTTGAATGCGCTCTTCTTTTTTATGTTTGCGAATTTGCAATTGCAACAACAAATTTTTTGCTGCTTTCGCTGCTTGTTTTAACAAATGGAACTGTTGCTCTGTCCACGGCTCATTCATTTCAATTGCCCAAATAAATCCGAGCACCTCTTTATTTTTCCAAATCGAAATGGCGATGCGATTGCCGAGCCCTACTTCTGAAATTTCTGCGACACGAACAGGCTCTTCACCCTGCAAAAGTTTTGGGATCACCCCTTCACGCCATAAACTATTAATGACACGCTCTGGTACGCGACGATGAATGATGGTTGCCGTACGGGCAGGATCGGTGTAATGCTCATGTCCACTATAAGCAATTAAGCGATGGTTTGCATCTTCAATCGTAATCGGACATTGCAATAACTCGCTCACACGATCTGCAAACTCCTCTAAACTTTCAAAATGAGTGGCAAAAGGATTCATTACATCCACTCCGTTTCTTACGTTGTTTTTACGATTATTGTAGCATATTGACAAATGAAAGAGCTTACTTTACTCTATAAGTGAAAAAGTCGCATATTGTGGGATTGTGACTGCGTTGCAGGCAAGACCTAAAACGGATGAAAGAAGGTTTCTTTCTTGCGTTTTAGGTCTTTTATTTTTATCCAAATAATTCTTTAGGAAGGAGATATTTCAAATGTTTCGTTTGTTTCGTAAGCGTGAAGAGGTCATTGTTTCCCCTTTAACAGGAAATGTACGATCGCTTGAAAATGTTCCAGACCCTGTGTTTGCCCAGAAAATGATGGGCGATGGCTTTGCGATTGAGCCAACAGATGGTGTCGTTGTTTCACCGATTCATGGAGAAGTAGTACAAGTGTTCCCGACAAAACATGCTGTTGGCTTGCGTTCGGATGAAGGATTAGAAATTCTTATTCACGTTGGCATTGATACAGTTCATATGCATGGAGAAGGATTTGAAGCGTACGTGAAAGCAGGGGATCGTGTGAAGGCCGGGGATTTACTTTTGTCGTTTGACTTGGCGCTTGTGCAACAAAAGGCGAAAAGTCTCCTTACCCCAGTAGTGATTACAAACGGGGAGGTGGTAAACGAGTGTCATCGAGAGCATATAGAACAAGCAGAAAGAGGAAGTACTGTTTTAATGAAAGTGAAATTGAAATAATATATATGTGATAAAACAATCGGTGTTAAGGGGACGAAGATGACGTTGCGAATCCATAAAATTTTGAACAATAACGCTGTCGTTGTATTGGATGAAGGGCAAGAGAAAATTGTAATGGGACCAGGAATTGCTTTTCAAAAAAAGAAAAATGATATTGTACCTCGTGCAAAAATCGAAAAAATTTTTGTGATGGAAGAAGAGAATGAAAAGTTCCAAGAGTTGTTACGTACCCTTCCAGAAGAGCACATTGATATCGCGGAAGAAATTATTAGCCATGCTGAAGGTGAATTGCAAGCACCGTTAAACAATCATATTCATATTGCATTGACAGACCATTTATCATTTGCGATTGAACGGATTCAACAAGGGTACCAAATACAAAATAAGTTGTTAAATGAAATTAAAGTGTTGTATAAAAAAGAATATCAAATAGGTCTTTGGGCAAAACAACTGATTCGAGAACGTCTTGGTATCGACATTCCTGATGACGAAGTTGCCCATATTGCTCTTCATATTCATACAGCGAAAATGGACGCAGCCAGCATGAACAGAACGTTAAAACAAACGACTTTAATTCGAGAAATGATCGATTTGATGAAACAAACATTACATGTTCATATTGACGAAGAAGGAATATCTTACCAAAGACTTGTAACACATTTGCGTTTTGCACTGAACCGAATTGAAAACGGTGAGTTGTTTCATTCGATGGATGAAGAGATGTTAACGCTCATTCAAAAGAAATACGAAAGAGAGTTTGCATGCGCTGTTGCGATGGCTGAATATGCAAAAAAGGAATACGGAATCCAATTTCCTGTCACCGAGTTAGCTTATATTACGCTACACATTCAACGCTTAACCACAAAATAATCATTTTGTAGAATATTGACGAATTTTGAATAATAAGCTAAAATGAAAGCGGATAAAAAATCAAATATCGTAGGATTGTTACTGCATAAGCAGGCAAGACCTAAAATGTACGACGATGTTTAAGGAATTCGTATGTACATTTTAGGTCTTTTTGTTTTCTATCATTTTATATGCAGAGGAGGAGTTTATATGAATTACGAACACATAACAAAGCAACTTTTGTCTTTGCTTGGTGGAAAAGAAAATGTCATTAGTGCGGTTCATTGTGCAACTCGTCTTCGTCTTGTTTTAAAAGACGAAAAGAAGGTTAATCAACAAGCAATTGAACAACTTGATGGGGTCAAAGGTGCATTTTCTAGTTCCGGTCAGTATCAAATTATTTTTGGTACAGGTGTTGTCAACAAAGTATACGAACAGTTTGTCAAAGAAGCAGGTTTACAAAACGTAAGTGCCGATGTGCACCAAGAAGCAGTCAAGCAAAAGATGAATCCGATCGCTCGTCTCGCGAAAACGTTGTCAAATATTTTTGTTCCAATTATTCCAGCCATTGTAGCTAGCGGATTGCTTATGGGATTGCTCGGGATGATGAAGGCGTTCAAATGGGTAGCGCCAGATAGTGCATGGATTGTATTACTTGATATGTTCTCAAGTGCTGCTTTCATTATTTTGCCGATTTTAATTGGTTATAGTGCTGCGAAAGAATTTTGGGGAAACCCGTTTCTAGGAGCAGTGATCGGCGGAATTATGACTCATCCTGCTTTGTTGAATCCTTGGGGATTAGGAAGTGCTGAACCTGAGTATTTGCATTTTCTCGGTTTTGATATCGCAATGATTGGATATCAAGGAACGGTCATTCCAATTTTGCTTGCAACATATGTCATGAGTAAAATCGAAAAAAGCTTGCGAAAAGTCGTTCCACACGCAGTCGACTTGCTTGTTACACCATTTATTACGGTTATTTTAACAGGTTTCACTGCGATTTTAGTCATTGGTCCACTTGGAAATATAGTTGGGAAAGGAATTACAACAACGTTAAACTTCATATATGACACAGGTGGAGCGCTTGCAGGCCTCATTTTCGGTGGTCTGTATTCGATGATTGTAATCACAGGTGTTCATCATAGTTTCCATGCGATTGAAGCCGGATTGCTTGCGGATATTGGTAAAAACTATTTATTGCCTATTTGGTCAATGGCAAACGTTGCTCAAGGTGGAGCGGGTTTAGCAGTATTTTTAAAATCAAAACGGACGAAAACAAAAGAAATCGCTTTGCCAGCTGCATTTTCTGCTTTTCTAGGCATTACTGAGCCTGTTATTTTTGGGGTTAACTTGAAATATCGAAAACCGTTTATTGCAGCAGCTATCGGTGGTGCTGTCGGTGGTGCGTATGTTGTATTTACAAACGTTGTGGCAAATGCGTACGGATTAACTGGTATTCCAATGATTGCGATCGTGGCACCGATGGGGATGGCGAACTTAATAAACTATTTAATCGGCTTTGCAATTGCGGTTGGTACAGCATTTGTGGCAACATGGATATTAGGATTTAAAGAAGAATAAGGCGAGCGAATAACTCGCCTTTTTATGTAGGAGGGAATGATGATGAAGCAAGGAATTATTAGTCTTGGTGAAGTGTTAATTGATTTTATTCCACTAGATGCAACAAATCGGTCGTATCAAAAAAGTCCAGGGGGAGCGCCGGCAAATGTTGCGGTTGGTGTCGCACGGCTCGGTGTTCCATCGACGTTTCTAGGGAAAGTTGGTCGCGATGTATTAGGCGTTTTTCTAAAAGAAACGCTTGATGCATATGGAGTGAATACATCTTTCCTTCAATTTAGTGATGATGTTCGCACAGGTGTTGTTTTTGTAACGTTAGCGGAAAACGGAGAACGGAGCTTTGATTTTTACATTAACCCGAGCGCTGATCGCTTTTTATGCGAAGAAGAAATTGATGAGTCGTTATTTCGGACACATCGCATTCTTCATTTTGGTTCGATCTCACTGATTAGTGAGCCAGCACGAAGCGCTACAAAGCGAGCTGTTATGCTAGCTAAAGAAAACGGCATGATCGTTTCATATGATCCAAATTTACGCCTCGGTTTGTGGGAAGGTGAAAAACAAGCTCGCGAAATGATTATGTCGATGTTAAGAGAGGCAGATGTACTTAAAATTTCTGAAGAAGAGTTGACATTTATTACGGGAGAGAAAGATATTCAAAAAGGTATTGATGCCCTTGCCCCATACAATATTCCTCTCATCGTCGTCACGCTAGGGGAAAACGGTAGTTATGCGTTTACGAAAGAGGGATCCGTCTTTACGCCAGCGCTTAAAGTAGAGGCGGTTGATACGACAGGAGCCGGTGATGCTTTCGTTTCTGGCATGCTGTATTGCTTGCACGAAAGAGAAGGAACAATTGATTCGTTATCCCTTACGGAAATTGAACAAATGGCGCGTTTTGCGAGCGTTTCTGGAGCGTTAGCTGCATCAACGAAAGGAGCAATGACAGCGTTGCCAACACGCGATGAAGTCGAACGTATTTTACGCGAAGGTTGGTCGAAATGAAATCATTGAACGAAAAAAAACAAATACAGCTTGCGGAAGAAGAAGTAAAAAAATATGCTTCAATTGTTGAAAGTGACCCAAATCGTTTGCGTTATCATTTAATGCCTCCTGTCGGATTAATGAACGATCCAAATGGACTGATTTATTGGAAAGGGACGTACCATGTGTTTTATCAGTGGATGCCGTTTCAAACGACACATGGAGCAAAATTTTGGGGACATTATACATCGCGTGACTTTGTTCATTGGGAAAGACAAGTGCCTGCATTAGCTCCAAGCGAATGGTTTGATCGAAACGGTTGCTACTCCGGAAGCGCTGTGGACAATGATGGTGTACTTACACTTTTTTATACAGGGAATGTCAAAGACGATGACGGAACACGCCATACGTATCAATGTATGGCAGTATCAAGTGACGGTGTTCGCTTTGAGAAAAAGGGAGTTGTTGTTCATCTCCCAGACGGTTACACGGCTCATTTTCGTGACCCAAAAGTGTGGAAGCATGAAAACAAGTGGTATATGGTGATTGGCGCACAGAGCGAGCAATTAGATGGGAAGGCAGTATTATTTCGCTCTGATGATCTCATGCATTGGGAGCATGTCGGTGCTATAGCAGGAGGAGAGGACGGAAACTTTGGGTACATGTGGGAGTGCCCAGATGTATTCCGTTTAAGCGGAAAAGATGTACTGATCGTTTGTCCGCAAGGATTGCAACCGGAAGGCATGCACTATCAAAACGTATATCAAGCAGGATATTTTGTCGGACAGTTAAATTATGAAACAGGACAATATGTACACGGTACATTTACTGAGCTGGATCGAGGGTTTGAATTTTATGCGCCACAAACGATGGTCGACGAGCATGGGCGTCGCGTGATGATTGCTTGGATGGGGGTACCAGATCAAGACGAAGATCAGCACCCGACAATTGCTTATCGATGGGTACATGCATTGACATTACCGCGTGAACTCGTTTTAATCGGAGATAAATTATATCAGCGTCCGATTGAGCAGTTGCAGTTGCTTCGGAGTGACGAAGTTCATCATCCAAATGTATTCTTGCAGAAGGAAGTTAGGCAATTTGATGGTGTAAAAGGAAAAACGGTTGAACTGCTACTTAAACAGATCGATGGTAAAGGTGTTTTCTCCATTCATATACAAAACAATGTTTCATTTTCATATGATTTTGAACAAAAAGTTGCGACGTTAGAGAGAGAAAGTTTTGCTCGAAATGGCATGAAAGAGAAACGACAATGTTTATTATCACAATTACACACGATTCACATGTTTATCGATACGTCGTCTATTGAAATTTTCTTAAATGATGGAGAAGAAGTATTTACGGCGCGGTTTTTCACGAAAGAAAAAAATGAACATATCTCATTTCAGACAAATGCGGAAGCTTCGTTTCATTTATCTAAATGGAAATTATGTTAAAACTTTTTCTTGTCAAATGTTCAGTTTTTTTCGTATGATGAAAGAAAAGGGAGTATTCCTTCAAATATGGAAGGTTGCTCCTTTTTCATTCATAAATAAAAGGTGATGAAGCGATGGAGCAAGATAAGCTAAAAAAAGTTGTTGAAGCAGCAAAGTTGTATTATTTGTTAGACTACAATCAAAACGACATTGCAAAAAAGCTTGGCGTATCGCGTCCGACGGTGTCGCGCCTACTACAGCAAGCAAAAGAAGAAGGAATTGTAGAAATTAAAATTAACGATCCGGCTGAAGATATTCAACAGTTAGCAAAACAGCTTGAACAAAAGTTCAATCTAAAAAAAGCAATTGTTGTATCGGTTCCAGAACATCAAGATGGCATTATTAAAAAATATGTAGGAAAAGAGGCCGCCGAGTATTTACGTTCGATCGTCAAAGACGGCGATGTGATCGGTGTGACGTGGGGAACAACGTTGTATCACGTTGCATTACAGCTAAAGCATAAACATGTCAAAGACGTGAAAGTTGTGCAATTAAAAGGTGGCGTTAGTTTATCCGAAACGAATACGTTTGCGTCAGATATTTTGCACTTGTTTGGAAGCGCCTTCAATGCAACGGTGCACCATTTGCCGCTACCTGCCATCGTGGATCATGTCGTTGTTAAGCAGGCGATGGAGGCGGACCGCCACATTCGCAAAATTCTTGATCTCGGTCGGCAAGCGAATATTGCTGTATTTACGATCGGACCAATTAAATCAGAGTCGCTATTGTTCCAGCTTGGTTATTTTACAGAAGAAGATTTACAAACGATTTATTCAAAAGCTGCTGGTGACATTTGTTCGCGCTTTTTTGATCAAAATGGAAAACTATGTAGCGAAGAGCTCAATGCACGCACGCTTGGCATTGAGTTAGAAGAGCTCAAAAAGAAAGAATATTCGATTGTCATTGCGGGAGGCATTCATAAAGTGGCTGGCATATACGGCGCGTTGAAAGGGAAATACGCCAACGTATTAGTGACAGATCAATTTACTGCCGAATGTTTGCTAGAAAAAGAATAAAGAAACGACAAATGGGGGAAAAGAAAAAAGCCCCCTTTTATTTATGTATTTATGCAAAAAGGAAGAAACATTTAGCGAAACCATGAATTTTCTTTGACATTTGTTCATGTTAACGTTTACATATGTTCTTTTTCCTGTTATATTGATTACGTAATCAAAATTCAGCTTATAGGAGTGTTCAACATGAATATCGTTTGGGGACTTGTTGGTATTGTCGTTGTCCTTGGGATCGCTTTTCTTTCTTCAAACAACCGCAAAGCGATTAATCCGCGAACGATTTTAGGTGGTCTCGCGATTCAAGTCGCTTTTGCGTTTATCGTTTTAAAATGGGAAGCAGGGAAAGCAGCATTGCAGTGGTTAACAAATGGTGTCACAAACATTATTAACTATGCGAACGAAGGAATTAACTTTTTGTTCGGTGGTGTGTTTGCGGCAAAAGGAATTGGATTTGTGTTTGCGTTCCAAGTGTTGCCGGTCGTCATTTTCTTCTCCGCATTAATTTCTGTTCTTTACTACATTGGTGTAATGCAATGGATTATCAAAATGATCGGTGGTCCGCTTGCGAAATTGCTCGGAACGAGCAAAGCGGAGTCTATGTCAGCAGCGGCCAACATTTTCGTCGGTCAAACGGAAGCGCCTCTTGTTATTCGTCCGTATTTATCTAAAATGACACAATCGGAATTGTTTGCAGTTATGACAGGAGGATTGGCATCTGTTGCTGGTTCTGTGCTCGTTGGTTACTCGCTTTTAGGTGTTCCGCTTGAATATTTACTTGCGGCAAGTTTCATGGCAGCGCCAGCAGGATTAGTTATGGCGAAAATGATTGTGCCAGAAACAGAGCCGATTAAAGAAGATGAGCATTTTGAGATGGAAAAAGACGAAGAATCAACAAACGTCAT
>OFGS01000213.1_pt1 | contig 13561 bp, 10 predicted proteins | sample 1521851 | NCBI WGS metagenome assembly OFGS01 (sample SAMEA3142070, study PRJEB24117) | hot springs metagenome
CACAAGACAGATGCAATCATTGTATGTGGTACAACCGGAGAACCTTCAACAATGCCAGATGATGAGCATTTAGAAGTAATCAGATTTGTAATTGACAGGGTAGCTGGCAGAAAACCTGTTATTGCTGGTGTTGGTAGTAATCACACAAAACATGCCGTTTATCTTTCCAAAAAAGCACAGGAGCTTGGTGCAGATGGTCTTTTGCATGTAACACCATACTACAACAAAACAACTCAAAAAGGATTGATTGAGCACTTTAAAGAAATAAATGATGCTGTATCAATTCCTATTATTGTCTACAATGTACCATCAAGGACAGGGTTAAATGTCTTGCCTGAAACCATGAAAGAACTTGCAAAACTGCCAAACATAAAAGCGATAAAAGAAGCAAGTGGTAACATCACACAGGTTGCTGAAATTGCTATGCTCTGCCCCGAAATTGATATCTATTCTGGAAATGATGACCAGATAGTGCCTGTTCTTTCAGTTGGTGGAATTGGTGTTATTTCGGTGCTGGCAAATATCTTACCTGATGAGACGCATGATATTGTTGAATATTTCTTAAACGGTGAAATTGAAAAGGCAAGACAGCTTCAGCTAAAGCTTCTTCCTATAATCAAAGCACTCTTTATTGAGGTAAACCCAATTCCTGTAAAAGAAGCTATGAACATGATGGGATTTAATGTTGGAAAACCAAGATTGCCGCTTACCACTATGACAGAAAAGAACAGGGAAATTCTCAAAAAAGCACTTGTTGACTATGGCATTTCGATAAAAGAATGAGAATAAAATAATAACAAGGATTGGATGTGAGACACAAATGATTAGCATCTTACTTAACGGTTGCAATGGTAAAATGGGCCAGGTTGTTAGCAAGGTTGCCAAAAGCTATGACAATATCAAAATTGTTGCAGGGGTTGACTTAAACACAACTAAAAACTTTGACTATCCTGTTTACAAAAGTCCCGAGGAAGTGGTTGAAAACTTTGATGTCATAATTGACTTTTCTCTTCCTGAAGCAACAATGAAAATACTTGAGTTTGCAAAGCAGAAGCAAAAGCCAGTTGTAATAGCAACAACAGGCTTTACATCTGACCAGAAATCTAAAATTTTAGAATACTCAAAACAAATTCCTATTTTCTGGTCGGCCAATATGTCTTTGGGAGTAAATCTTGTCGCAGAGCTTATTCAAAAGGCTTATAAGGCTCTTGGTCCTTCATTTGATATTGAAATCATCGAAAAACATCATAACCAGAAAATAGATTCACCTTCGGGCACAGCTCTGATGCTTGCTGATGCAATAAACGAGGTTGCAAATAATTCTTATGAGTATATCTATGACAGGCATACAAGGAGAAAAAAAAGACAGCAAAACGAGATAGGAATTGCGTCTTTGCGCGGTGGAACAATTGTGGGTGAGCACAGTGTCATTTTTGCAGGCCCTGATGAGATTATCGAGATAAAGCACACAGCACTTTCAAAAGAAATCTTTGCAAACGGGGCAATCAAGGCTGCAATGTTTATGATAAGCAAAGGCGCGGGTATATATAATATGAAAGATTTGATTAATTCAATGTGAGGTGTTTTGAATTTGAAGCCTGTGACAAATTTAAATGTCACCCAGAATGTTGCCATGATAACCCTTGACAATGTCCCTAATAAAATTGACTTGATAGCATCTATCTTCAATGAAGTGGCAAACCATGGAATAAATATTGATATGATAAGCCAAACAGCACCTTATAAAGGAAACATAAATTTATCATTTAGTCTTGACGAAGAAAATGTGCCAAAGGCAATATCTGCACTAAGCAAGTTCAAAAAAGAGATTCCTCACCTGAGAATTGATATCGTGTCTGGCTTGAGCAAGCTTTCAATTTTTGGTGAAGCAATGAAAGACATTCCCGGCGTTGCAGCATCACTTTTCACCACTTTAGCTGAAGCAGGTGTTGAGCTTAAGATGGTAACAACAAGTGAGGTTGACATATCATATTTGATTGACCAGAAAGACGAGGAAAAAGCTGTTCAGATTATTAAAGAAAGGTTTGATTTAAAGTAAGTTTGTGCACACGCTGCCCAAAACAGCCTTTGAAGTTGGGGCAGCTTATTTTTTTTTGACAGTATTGAATTTTGGTTTTCCACTTAGTATTATTGAAAAATAGAAGAGCTAATTAAAATCTTTAAAAAAACAGGAGGAGTGCTGATTGGCAACAGGAGCAAAATACTATCACTCTTGCATAAATTGTGGCGGGATAAATACAGATACAAGAAATGAAAAAGGACTACCCTGTGAGCAGTGTCTTAGCCAAGAACAGATAAGTAAAAATATATTTGAATCTTTAAAAAAGAAGGGAACATTGAAAGACTATCAAATATACTGGAACTTTCAGCAAAACTTTGATACGTTTGAAAAGTTTTTTGAGCATATTTTTCAAAAACCATTGACAGGATACCAAAGAACATGGGCACGACGGTTTTTGCTTTCAAAAAGCTTTACCCTTGTTGCCCCCACAGGAGTTGGTAAAACTACGTTTGGACTTGTAGCAAGCCTTTTTTTGGCGCTAAATGGTAAAAAGTCAGCTCTTGTATTCCCTACAATCTCACTTGCACAGCAGTCTTTTGAAAGACTTGAAGAGTTTAAAGCAAAATTAGAAAATGCAAACGCTGTGAAAATCTTATTATTTAACTCTTCGATGACAAAAAGTAGAAAAGAAGAGTTTGAAAAAAGGTTTTTATCTTGCGACTTTGACATACTCATAATAACCACCCAGTTTGTTTCAAAAAGAAAAGATGTTCTATCTAAAATGTTTTTTAATCTTGTATTTGTGGACGATGTGGACGCTATTTTGAAATCATCAAAGAACATAGATACACTGCTTCAGATGATAGGCTTTTCGGAAGATGAGATTGAAAAAGCAACCGAAAGATTGAGAAGCAAAAATAAAGAAAATGGGCAAGATACAGTTTCAAATGGTTCTAAAAATAAGGGAATGCTCATAGTATCCTCAGCAACAGCAAAGCCGCAGGGATTAAAGCCACTTCTTTTCAGAGAACTTCTGGGTTTTGAAATTGGCAGATTTATATTTAATATAAGAAATATCACTAATATAAGAATCAAAAAGAAGTCAAAAGAAAAATTGCTTGAAATAATCAACATCTTAAAAGATGGTATACTTCTGTTTGTCAACACTGAGGAAGAAGGGAAAGAAATTGTTAAATTTCTTTTAGAAAATGGTATTAAAATTGGAGCTACGTGGAATGATTTTGAGAAAGAGTTTGAACTTTTCAAAGAAGGAAAGTTGAATGTCATCTGTGGCGTCTCTTCTTACTATGGAAAACTAATAAGAGGAATTGATTTACCTTCACGCATAAAATACTGTATCTTTTGGGAAACACCTTGTTTTAGATTTTTGATTGACATGGATAAAGCTCCTCGATTCGTACTTGAAAGGGTCTTTGTTGAATACCTTGATAATCATCCTAAGCTCAAGGAGTATTTTAAAAATGTTGATAGTCTGCAAACAGAAAAGCTCAGACAACTTGTCTCAAAATATATATCTAAAGAGGATTACAGCAAAATTGTAAATGAAATATTCTCACACCTGAAATTAACCGACGATGGCAAACTGGTTATCCCTGACGTTCCAACATACATCCAAGGTTCTGGCAGAACATCCAGAATGTTTGGAATGCGCCTGACAAAAGGAGTTTCAATCCTCTTTGAAGAAGATGATACTATATTCGAAAGCTTAAAGTCACGACTCATGTTTTTACTGGATGAGGAATGGATGGAAGAAAATGAAGTAGATTTTGAAAGCCTCATGGAAGAGGTAAAAGAGAGCAGAAAAATTCAAAACCATGATTTTTATCAAAATGACACAAAGTCAAGACTTATGATAGTTGAATCTCCAACAAAGGCTGACACCATTTCAAAGTTTTTGGAAAAAGCCTCAACAAGAAGATATGGTAAACTCTCTGTATATGAATCGATAACACCGGAAGGAATTTTGCTTATCACCGCATCAAAAGGGCATGTGTACGACCTTGAGACAAAAAAGGGTCTACACGGTGTTGAGTACCATGATGGAAAATTCATTCCCTATTACAACTCTATTAAACGCTGCATGAAATGCAATACTCAATTTACCGATGAGCTTGACAGCTGTCCCAAATGTGCATCTAATACAATTGATGATAAAAAAGAAATCTTAAAAACATTGCGTGAACTTTCACTTGAGGTTGACGAAGTATTGATTGCAACAGACCCTGATGTTGAAGGTGAAAAGATATCATGGGACATTTCACAGTATATAAAGCCTGCAAATAGTAATATCAAAAGAATTGAAATGCATGAAATTACACGCTATGGTCTTGACAGTGCTTTGAAAAACCCGCGACAGTTCAACACAAACCTTGTAAAATCTCAAATTGTGCGAAGAATAGAAGACAGATGGGTAGGATTTGAGCTTTCTTCAAAGCTTCAAGAAAACTTTAAAAGTTACAATCTTTCTGCGGGAAGGGTCCAGTCAACCATCCTTGGCTGGATTGTTGAAAGAGAAAAGGAATATGCAAAAAGTGAGAAAACATTTACCCTTTTAAAACTTGAAAATGGATATAATCTTGAAATTGAAGGTGAAATTGAATGCGAAAGAGTAAAAGCACAGATTGTTGAACAAAAGATAGAAGAAATATCTGCACCAGCTCCATTTTCAACCTCATCGTTACTATCTTTGGCTTCACAGAAACTAAACTTGGGTGTACCAACAATAATGGACATTTTGCAGTTTTTGTTTGAGCATGGTTTTATCACTTATCACAGAACAGACTCAACAAGGATTTCTGTGACAGGCCAGAACATTGCAAGAATGTTTTTAGAAAAGGTGGGTAAAAAAGAATTGTTTTTACCAAGAAGCTTTGGAGATGAAGGTGCTCATGAAGCAATAAGACCTGTAAAACCTATATCACCTGAGGAGCTAAAAGAACTTGCCTATGAAAAATATGCACAGGGTATATCACAAAATCACATAAAAGTTTATCAGCTCATTTTCAACAGGTTTATGAGCAGCCAAATGAAAAATCCGAAGGTTTTGGTTCAAAAAGTGCATTTTAGAATCAATGACATTGAAATTGTCAAGGACATCCCTGTAAAAGTAGAAGAAGAGGGCTGGCTGGAATTTCTTCCTATGCAGATTTACCCTTTGTTTGAAAATAAGGATTATGGCATCACTGACAAGCGAAGTTATAAAAAACATACCATTCAGCTTTACACCCAGGCAAGCCTTATTGACGAAATGAAACAGAAAAATATAGGAAGGCCTTCAACATATGCAAAGATGGTAGAAACACTTTTCAAAAGAGGGTATGTGTTTGAAGACAGCTTTAGAAGAATAAGGTCAACATCGCTTGGTAAGAAGGTATATTCTTATCTTTCACAAAATTATGGTGAATACGTGAATGAGCAAACTACACGAGAGCTTGAAAAGCTCATGGATATAGTAGAAGAAGGAAAAAGAGACTATCAAGAAATTTTGAGCGAGCTGTTCAACGATTTAAAAAATTTAATTGAAAATTAACTTCAAAACAAAAAGTGGGGGCTTTTTTGCCCCCTTTCCACTTCTTATAGGTTCACTTGAGACTCAAAGCCAAGTTCGTCTTTATACCTCTCCAATATAGGCTTTACATACTCGTCATAGTATTCTTGCACTTGTGAAGGAGCCCTTCCAACAAATTTTTTGGGATCCAAAATAGCCTGAATTTCCTCTTTTGAAAGTTTAAAACTTGGATCATTTGAAATAAGCTCTATAAGATTATTTTCTTTCCCAAACTCTTTGACATTTCTTCCAGCTTCCATGGAATACCTTCTTATTCTCTCGTGCAAATCCTGCCTGTCACCGCCGCGTTTTACAGCTTCCATCAATATATTCTCTGTTGCCATAAACGGAAGCTCTTGTTGTATATGCCTTTCTATCATTCTCTTATACACAACAAGCCCACTTGCAACATTGTGATAAAGGTTCAAAATAGCATCAACTGCCAAAAACGCCTCCGGAATTGATATTCTTCTGTTTGCCGAGTCATCTAACGTCCTTTCAAGCCACTGAACAGATGCTGTAAACAGCGGATTTTGAATATTCACCATGACATATCTTGCTAAGGCACAGATTCTTTCACTTCTCATAGGATTTCGCTTGTATGCCATCGCAGATGAACCAACTTGCGTTTTCTCAAACGGCTCTTCAATCTCTTTTAAGTGTTGTAAAAGCCTTATATCGTTTGCAAACTTGTAACTGCTTTGCGCAATTGAAGCTAAAACCGACAAGACCAGAAAATCATATTTTCGGGGATATGTCTGTGATGTCAGCGGAAAACTTTTTTCAAACCCCATCTTTTTGCAAACAAGCTTGTCAAGCATCTTGACCTTTTCTTCATCACCGTTAAAAAGTGCCATAAAACTTGCTTGAGTACCAGTTGTCCCCTTGACTCCTCTCAGATAAGTATGTTCCATTACATACTCCAAAAACTCCAAATCCATAACCAAATCCTGAACCCAAAGCATAGCTCTTTTGCCCACAGTTGTCAGCTGTGCAGGCTGAAAATGCGTAAATCCAAGCGTAGGCATATCTTTATACTTTAGAGCAAACTCGGACAACACCTTTATACAGTTTACAAGTTTTTTCCTGATAAGTTTTAACGCTTCATACATAATGATAATATCTGCGTTGTCTGTGACAAAACAGCTTGTTGCACCAAGATGAATTATTGGTCTTGCCTTTTTTGCCTGCTCACCAAACGCATGGATATGCGCCATCACGTCGTGCCTGAGCTCTTTTTCCTTTTGTCTTGCTACCTCATAATTTATATCCTCTGCGTATCTTTTCATCTCTTCAATCTGTTCATCTGTAATGTCAAGACCAAGCTCTTTTTGTGCCTCTGCCAGTGCAATCCAAAGTTTCCTCCAAAGTTTAAAGCGTGTATCGTTTGAAAAAAGTCTTTTCATCTCATCACTTGCATATCTTGAATTTAGCGGTGTCTCATAAATATCGTTCACCTTACTTCACATCCCCACTCTGTCAATTCTTTAGCATTTGATACCATATATTATACTACTAACTTAGCTTTTCAACAAACCTCTTAATTCTCTCAAGCCCTTCTCTTATATTCTTCTCAGATGTTGCGTATGAAAGTCTTATGTGATTTTCCATTCCAAATCCTTCACTTGGAACTACAGCCACCTTTTCTACTTCCAAAAGAAGTTTTGCAAACGTATTTGCCGAGTCTATTAATTTGCCTTCAAAACTCTTTCCGATAGTATCAGATATATCAACCCATATATAAAATGCACCTTCGGGCTTTAGTGCAGATAAAAACTTGGTATCATTTACAAGGCTATAAATTAAGTCTCTTCTTTTTTCAAATTCGCATATCATCTTTTTTACGCTATCCTGCGGACCTACCAATGCTTCATATGCAGCGTACTGAGCAATTGAATTCGGGTTTGAGGTTGTGTGGCTCTGAAAGTTTGACATAATCTTTGCAAGTTCCTTGTTTGAAAGGGTATAACCAATTCTCCATCCTGTCATCGCATATGACTTTGAAACACCGTTTACAACAATTACAAACTCTTTTGCCTTTTCACTTATCGATGCTGCCGATATATGCTTTTTGCCATCATAAATCAACTTGTCATATATTTCATCAGAGATAACAAATATCTCTCTTTCAATACAAAACTCAACAATTTGTTTGAGCTCGTCATATGTATAGACCATACCGGTGGGATTTGAAGGTGAGTTCAGTACAATCGCCTTTGTTTTTGACGTCGCATACCTTTCAATGTCAGATACTGTTATTTTGTAATTCTTTTCTTTTGTTGTTGGGACAACTACTACCTTCCCACCTGAAAGCTTTATAAGCTCTGGATATGTAACCCAATATGGAGATGGCAGAAGCACCTCATCACCGTCGTTTAAAAGTGCAAAAAACACGTTCATAAGTGAATGCTTTGCACCATTTGAAACAACCACTTCATCTGGAGAATAATCAACTGCATAATTCTCTTTGTAATACTTTGCAATGGCTTCTTTTAAACAGCTAATCCCCGCAACCGGCGTGTATTTTGTATACCCTTTTACAATAGCTGAAACTGCAGCATACTTAATATTATCAGGAGTGTCAAAATCAGGCTCACCCGCACCAAATCCAATTACATTTTCGCCAGCTTCTTTTAATTTTTTTGCAAGGCTATCGATGGCAAGTGTCGGTGATGCTGAAATGTTAAGAGCCTTTTGAGAATATTTCATTTTTTATCGTTTCTCTCCTTCAATTCATTTTTGCAATACTATATCATATTTATATGCATTTTTCAATAGTACTGATACAGAAAACTAAGAATTTTTCAAGTAAAAACGCAAGATGCAGATGTAAAAATTTCATTTTAAAAACCTTTCAGTAAACCTTACAAGATTAAAATAGCAAATGTCCATAGTCTCCTTTTCGGAAAACCCATATTTTCCAAGTTCATTCGCTATATTTGGCAAATCTTCTACATCTCTCAAGCCTTCTGGAAATTCATCTGCTCCATCAAAATCAGACCCAAACGAAATGTACTGCACACCAATTAGTTCTGCAATATATGCTATATGTCTGGCAACATCATTCAAATTAGCTCTGCCTTCATTTTTCACAAATGAAGAATAAAAATTAATTCCTATTATGCCATCAAAATCTCTCACAATTTTTATCTGCTCATCTGTTAGGTTTCGCGGGTGCGGGCATAAGCTAAAACAATTAGAATGGCTAACTATAAAAGGTTTGTTTAGATGCTTTACAACATCAAAAAAAGTTTCCTTTGATGCATGTGCAAGGTCTATGATAAAGTTTTCTTCAAGTAATTTTTTTAAAACTTCTCGTCCCGTGTTTGTCAAACCTCTATCTGAATATGCACCACCGCAAAGTTTATTTTCATGATTCCACGAAAGTGTTGCACTTTTTACTCCTCTTTGTTTTAAAAGTTCTATCTCATACGTGTCATTTATAAAAGATATATCCTCAATTGAAAGTAAAACGTTTATCATACCATCTTCGATTTTTTGGCTTATAGCTACGTTGTTTATTGTGTACTCATTTATTTTGTCCAAAAAATAAAAGGCATTTTTCAAAAAATCAATGCCTTTTTGACGTGTGTCTTGCCATATTGCCATGTATTGAAGTTTTAAACCAACTTTATTTGCTCTTTTAAAATCAAATTGGCATGAATTTTTATAAAGATTTTCACCTTTTGAAAAAGCGGTGGTCACAGTATCATTATGAGCATCTGCAAACATTTTACAAAGCTCGTTGGATTTTTGGCCTCTCATTTAAAATTCTATTGTTTCATTATCAGTTGCAAGAACAACATTTTCAAAAACCTCTTTTGCAGACATAAGATGTTCTTTTTCGTTGCATTCAGGCTTTAAATGTGTCAAAACAAGGAGCTTTGCATTTGCTTTTTTTGCAATTTCAGCTGCCTGTTTTGGACTCATATGAAATCTCTTTTCAGGTGCAATCTTCTCCACTTCCTTGTCTGTGTATGCTGAGTTTAGCAAAATTACATCTGCATCCTTGAAAAATTCTATAAGTTCTTCTTTAAATCCTGTATCACCTGAGAATCCAAAAACCTTACCATCCTCTTCAATTCTTACGGCAAAACTTTTGTAAGGATGCTGACCTTCCAAAAACTTGATTGTAAGATTTCCTATTCTTGTTTCCATATTATTTTCAATTTCCTTAACCCTGTACACTCCTTTTCTTATCAAATCATATTCTTCTTTTGGCTCAGAAGGTATAAAAAGGTCTATCTCTTTTCCTCTTGATGCAAGATAGTATCTCAAAACTCCCAAATCGCTGTAGTGGTCAGCATGAAGGTGACTGCAAATGATAAAAGAAATCTCATCAAAAGAAATAAAGTTTAAAAGCCTTGTCAAAACTCCACTTCCACACTCAAGTAGAATATTTGCCTCTTTTGTCCTCAAAAGATACCCTGATGTAGGCTCACCCTTTGCCGGATAAGGTCCTCTTGCCCCTAAGATATTTAATATCATCTTATCATCTCCTTGTTATAAAGTAATTCTAAAAATTCAGAGATAATATTCCTGTACTTCTCTTCTTCAACCAAAAAAGAATCGTGCCCATAATCAGACTCAATCTCTTTGTAAACAAGGTCAACCCCAGCTTCTAAAAGCTTGTCTCTCATATATCTCATCTGAGACAGCGGGAAAAGTATATCCGAGGTTATAGCAATGAGCAAAAATTTTGCCTTTATTCGTCTTAAAGCCTCCTCTTCACTGCCATATGTCCTTTCTAAATCATAAAGGTCCATTGCGCGTGTGAGATAAAGATACGTGTTCGCATCAAACCTCTGAACAAGTTTCATTCCCTGATAGTGCAAATAACTTTCGACTTCAAACTCGGTGTTAAACGACTCAAAAAAGCTCTCAACAGGGTCTTTCATTCGTCGATTAAACTTTTTATCCATGAGCTTGTCAGACTGGTATGTTATCATGCCAAGCATTCTGGCAATTGAAAGTCCCTGAGAAGGTCCTGTCTTGTCATAGTAGTCTCCACCGTGCCAGTTTGGGTCTGCCATGATAGCCCTTCTCATAACTTCATTGAAAGCAATGGACTGTGCGTTAAGTTTCAATGGTGATGCAATGTTTATAACCCCGTCCATAAAATCTGGGTAGCTCACAGCCCACTCCAAAGCCTGCATTCCGCCCATGGAACCACCAACAACACACAGTATATGGTCTATTCTTAGTGCTTCTAAAAGCTTTTTCTGAACATTTACCATGTCTTTTATGGTTATTATAGGAAACCGTGCACCGTAAGGTTTCCCTGTCTCAGGGTCAATAGAAGAAGGACCAGTTGTCCCCTGGCAGCCTCCAAACACATTTGAACATATTACAAAATATTTATTTGTGTCAATCATCTTGCCAGGGCCGACAAACTTGTCCCACCATCCAGGCTTAGGATCATCTTCTGAATGCTTTGCAACGTGAGAGTCACCTGTTAGAGCGTGGGTTATAAGGATGATGTTATTCTTTTCTTTATTTATCTCTCCATAGACTTCATATGCAACTGTGATTGGTCCAAATGTTTTTCCACTTTCTAATACAAAATCCTTGTTGTGAGCAAATCGTACAAATTTTTTGTAGCCCTCTTCCCAGAACTCAAATTTTTCCAACTTTCCTTTACCCCCACTAAAAAGATTAATTAAAATGAAAGATTGCCCCATTTTGTATTTAATAAATCTTGATTTTTGGAGCAATCTTTCATTGCTACTTGAAATGTCAGTTTAAAAACTATTTTACACTTTATTGAGTGCACTCTCAATATCATATATTAAATCTTCAATATCTTCAATACCAACAGAGAGTCTAATCATCTCTGGCAAAACTCCAGCTGCTCTTTGTTCTTCTTCTGTCAGCTGCTGATGAGTTGTTGATGCAGGATGAATGATGAGCGACTTTGCATCACCAACATTTGCAAGGTGTGAAAAGAGCTTTACATTGTTTATAATCTTCTTTGCAGCACTGTAGCCGCCTTTTGGTCCGAATGTGAAGATAGCACCCGGTCCCTTTGGAAGATACTTCTTGTAAAGCTCATAATACTTGTTACCTTCTAAAGCTGGATAGTTCACCCACTCAACCTTTGGATGGTCATTTAAAAACTTGGCAAGTTTTATTGCATTGTCAACATGTTTTTGCATTCTCAAAGAAAGCGTCTCAACACCAAGCAGTATCAAGAACGAATTAAATGGCGAGATGCATGCGCCAATGTCTCTAAGAAGCGTAAGTCTTAGCTTTGCAATGTATGCAGCGTTCCCAAACTCTTTTGTGTAAACAAGTCCATGGTAGCTTGGGTCTGGCTGAATCAAATCTGGGAATTTTTCGTTCCACTCAAATTTGCCAGAGTCAACAACAATCCCTGCAATTGATGTTCCATGCCCGCCCAAAAACTTTGTCATTGAATATACAACAATATCTGCTCCATGTTCAATAGGACGAAATAGATACGGTGTTGCAAATGTGTTGTCAACAATAAATGGAATCCCATGCCTGTGGGCAATCTCAGCTATTGCTTCAAAATCAGGTATGTTTATATTGGGATTTCCAATAGTTTCTACAAATATAGCCTTTGTCTTGTCTGTGATTGCCTTTTCGAACTCTTCTGGATAATCAGGATTGACAAACTTCACTCTAATTCCAAGTTTTCTAAGAGTGTGGGCAAAAAGGGTGTATGTCCCACCGTACAAAGTGGATGCCGCAACAACCTCATCCCCGCTTCTTGCGATGTTTAAAATCGCATAAGTGATAGCAGCCTGCCCTGAAGAGGTAGCAACAGCTCCAACACCACCGTCCAATGCTGCAATTCTTTTTTCTAAAACATCTGTTGTCGGATTTCCTATTCTTGTATAGATATTTCCTGCTTTTTTGAGTGCAAACAGGTCTGCTGCTTCTTCAGGTGTCTCGAAAATGTAAGAGGTTGTCTGGTAAATTGGGACAGCTCTTGATTTTGTCTCTTTGTCAACAAACTGCCCTGCATGAAGTTGAAGAGTATCAAAACCATATTTTCTTTCTTCCATAATCTCTTTTCCCCTTTCGTTAGTTTTATGATATCTTGGTTCTCAAAAAAGATAAAAAAATAGTCTTCCTGCAGATAAGCTACAAGAAGACTCTTTTCAAAATCTTCTTACTTCTTATCTGCCAGGTATTTTAAAAAAATACCTGCTGGAATTGGCACCAAGAAAAAGGAAACCTGCCTTTTTCCGGTTGCCGGGCTTCATTGGGCCAGTCCCTCCGCCACTCTTGATAAGAAGTAATTTTTCGATATTCAATTTTGTTGTTTTGATTATACCATTTAAAAATACATTGGTCAATACTCTACTTTTTAAATCTGAATTCTTGGATTTTCTTCAGACATTCTGTAAATTACAATTTTTCTGCCAATCACCTGTACAGGCTCTGCGTTTAGTTTTTCGCATATATAAGCTATCGCTTCTTTTGGCTCTATCTCGCAGTTCTTCTCAAGGGCAATTTTTATAAGCTCTCTTGCAGTGAGTGCTTCATCTATTTGTTTGACCACTCTTTCTGTAATCCCTTCCTTTCCAATTCGAATAATTGCATCCATTGTGTTTGCCATGCCCCTGAGTTTTGCTCTTTGTTTAGATGTTAGCAAGATATTTTTCACCTCTTTTATGAATTTAATTTTCGATTTATAAACTAAAACGGCAGAAAGGAACTTGCCTTTCTGCCGGCGTTTTTTTATTTTTTAGACCTCTACTTCTTTTCGAGACCTGCGCCGCTGCTTCTCGTACTCCGGATCCCCCTTTTTCCAACCGCTTCTTACCTTCTCAACCACCTTTTGTTTTGATACATCCACAACAAACCCGTTTTCCTTAAAACAAAAGTATGTGGTATTACCTACCTTGCAGTTCCCACAATTGATGCACTCCATTTAGAAAAGATAACCTCCAAACCTTTTAAGAATTTGTTTTTGCTTGTCAATTATTTTAACCCATTTT
>OFGS01000216.1_pt1 | contig 13415 bp, 11 predicted proteins | sample 1521851 | NCBI WGS metagenome assembly OFGS01 (sample SAMEA3142070, study PRJEB24117) | hot springs metagenome
GTCCTGGCGTGTTTGACGTGCACTCCCCCAGAATTGTATCAAAGGAAGAGATGAAAAAGCTCATATTAAAGATGATAGAAAAGGTTGGAAAAGACAGGCTGTGGGTAAATCCTGACTGCGGTCTTAAAACCAGAAAGGAAGAAGAAGTTTTGCCTACCTTGCAAAACATGGTTCTTGCAGCGTGGGAAGTCAGAAATAACTTATAACAAATCTTCCTCTTAACATAAAAACAAAAGAAGGCTGGGAAAGTGCTTTTTGTAAAAGTCCCAGCCTTCTTTTTTACACTTTTCTGTACTTTTTCCTAAACTGGTTGGGCGTCATATTACAAAGTTTTGTAAAGCACTGGATAAAATAGTCTGTGTCGTTGTACCCAACTGCCTGTGAGATTTCGTATATCTTCATGTTGGTAGACATCAAAAGCTTTTTTGCCTCTTCAACTCGTATCTTTTGCAAATAAGAGTTGAAATACACCCCATAATGCTTTTTGAAAAGCTGACCCAAGTAAACAGGATTTAGATAAAACTTTTGCGCAACAGATTTTAGCGTCAGGTTCTTGTTATAGTTTTCCTTTATATACTTTTCAAGCTCACTCATGATACCGTTAGATAGGCTTGTTTTCCAATGCCTAAACTTGTTCAGTATCCCTTCGCAAAATTTTAATATGCTTTTTTCTATCTCTTCAATATTTGAAAATTCAAGCCTCAAGCTTGAAAAGTACTCTATCTCATCTTCTAAATTTAGTCCTATCCTGCTAAAATAAGAGCTTATAGATACCACAACAAAGCTTAAATACGTCCTCAAAAAGTCGAGCTGATACCTTCCTTCTTTAATATCCCTCATCATTTCTTTAATTATCTTTTGTAGACTCTGGCTATCTTCTTCTTCGATAGCCAAAATGAGTTTTTTGTCATATTCCTTTGAGTACAAAAGCTCTTTTGAATTGGGAAGACTGCTACTATAAAATGTAATTCCTGTCTGGTTGTAAAAAAGTGCAAAGTTTAAAGAGTATGCTGCCTCGTAAATGGCATCAAAAAATTGAGTCCATTTTGAAATCTTTCTTGAAAAAGCAAACACAATCTCTGTTGCAAAGTCAACCATATTTTTTATGCTCTGATATGCCTTTTTTATGTCCTCTTCAGATGTTGCAACTACGTAGTACTTGCCTTCAATCTCTGAAAATTCATACATAAGTCCTTCTTTTTTTAGCTGTTCAAAACACCCATTTATCCTTGACAATATATTTTCTATTCTCTCATCAAGAAAGAGACTTAGCCAGCTCGACATTTCTTTAAAATAGACTATTCCAACATAAACTCCATTTTCTATCTTAATGTTGCTACTTTCTATCGTTTCTTTAAAGCTTCTCTCAAGTGCAAGCAGGCTCTCGCCTTCTTTAATTAACTCCCTTTTTTTAAGTTTTGACTTTATTTTAAGAAGCGTGTCAACAAGCTCCTCTTCTTCAATGGGCTTTAATATATAATTGACAACACCGTGCTGGATAGCTTTTTTTGCATACTCAAAATCTGCATACCCGCTGATGATTATCACTTCAGGCGGGTTTTTTAGCTCCTTTTTTACCTTCTCTATAAGGTCAAGGCCACTTAAAAGCGGAATCTTGATGTCGCTGATGAGCACGTCAACCCGCATCTTTTTCAAAAATTCAAAGGCAGTAACTCCGTCTTCTGCCTCGCCCACTATCTCAAACCCAAGCGATCTCCAGTCAATTACGTTTTTCAGGCCTTCTCTCATAAATACCTCATCTTCAACTATCAACACTTTGTACAGCATCTTCAAAGTCCCTCTTGTTCGGTATTTTTATCACAACTTTTAATCCCCCAAGCTCGCCTCTAAATATCTCAAAGCTAAAATCTTTGTCATAAAACAGCTCAAGTCTTCTAAAAACATTTTTAAGCCCCACACTGCTTGCCTTGTCAGATGAAAGTCCTTTTATCGACCGCAAGAGCTGCTCTAACTTTTCATCTTCTAAGCCTTTGCCGCTGTCCTCAACACGTATTACTATCATATCACCTTCTTTGAAAACCTTGACCACAATCCTTCCTTCACCTTTGCTGTTTTCTATCCCATGAACACATGCGTTCTCAACAAGAGGTTGTATGGTCATCTTCGGTATCTTTGTTGATTTTACACCTTCTTCTACATCAATCTCAAATTTCAGCTTTTCCCCAAACCTGTACTTTTGTATCTCAAGGTAGTCATAAATAGACAAAATTTCTTCTTCGATTGTTATAAGGTCGTTTTCCCATTTTATACTTCGCTTTAAGAGCTTTGCAAGAAGTTTTATGGCATTGGCTGTTTCAAACTCTTTTTTGAGCATGCTTCTCATACGGATTGTTTCTAATGTGTTAAAAAGAAAGTGGGGATTTATCTGGCTTTGTAGCGCATTTATCTCTGCTTGTTTTTTCTCCAGCGCCAGTTCCTTTTGTCTTAGCTCATATTTTATTTCCTTTTCAAGAAGCTCTTTTATCTTTTGTGCCATGATATTGAACTCTTCAATAACCTGGCCTATTTCATCTTTACCTGCTTCAATATTGACACTTTCAAATTGCTGCTTTCGTGCCTTTTTGATATGCCTTGCTAAGAGAGAAAGCCTGCTTACCACCGAATTTACAATTAAAAAAAGTGCAAAAAATGCCAATACAAAACACAAAACCACAATTGCAAGATAATTTCTCTGATGTTCAAGCAGCCTCTTTGATATTCCACTATTGTTGGTTGTAACAATGTATCTCCAGTTTTCAAAGTAAGGAAGTTCTGTTGATAGCTGATTTTCAAACACAATTGTTTGATTTTTTTCTTCTTTCAAAAGCTCGTCAAGTCTTCCAACCTGGTTGTAATACAAAAGGTCACTAAAATACACAGTGTTCTTTTCATCTGTTATAAATACATGTCCTTCTTTAAAAGTGCTCAAAATACTGTTAAGATACACTCTGTTCAGGTCAATTCTCAAAAATTTTTTAAATGTGCTATTTTGGTATTTCGGAACATACTGTTCATAAAAGTTGAGATTTAACACAATTGAAACATACGGTCTTTCATTTTCAAGACCACTTAGCACATAGAGATTATTGTCCTTTTTTTCTCTTTTTTGAAAAAACTTCTTATACTCATCTGTCAAAAATGCAAGTCCATCGGCATTAAGTAGGGTAGGATTATCACTGTATATTGTTATTTGCGAAATCTGAGGATACAGTATTCTTGCGTTTTGAAGTATGGGTTTTATGTTCTTTTCGTACGCATCATAAAATTCCTCAACAGAGAAGTACCGGGTATTTACAGTCTCAATTACTCTCGGGTCCGAATATATGGTATATGCAAGATTAATTGCAAGCTCAATTGCCTTTTTAAAATTTGAAATTGTCATACTTGATGCATTTTCAAGTTGATTGTGCAGCTTGTCATTTATATAAAAATCGATTTGTGAAATAAACTGGCTGCTTAAAATTAAAAGTGGAATAAATACAAATATGAAAAATATGGAAAATATCTTTTTAAAAAGTGGAATATTGTTTAAAATCTTAACAATTTCCCGCATGACTCTTCCCATTATTTTTAAGGGCATGAAGATATTGATTTAATTATACCACACATTCTATTATTCTTTTATACTACCAATTGTAAGACCATGTATAAAGTATCTCTGCAGGAATGGATATACAAAAAGTATAGGCAATGTTGCAACTATTGTCATGGTTGCACGGATAGCAGTTGGTGTCACAGTCCTACCAGAAGATGTAAGTGATGCTGAAAAGTCGGGGTTTGTTGATGCAGATTGAACAGACTGTAATATCTTTTGAAGCTCAAATTGCAAGGTTGAAAGTTCTGGCTTACCGGAGTTATACAGGAATGTGTCAAACCATGCATTCCACTGACCAACCGCAACCCAAAGTGTCACAGTTGCCAAAACAGGAAGGCAAAGCGGCATAATTATCTGAAACAGTATCCTGTATTCGCTCGCACCGTCAATCTTTGCTGATTCAATCAAGCTCTGTGGAAGCCCGTCTATATAGCTTCTTATAACAATAATATTGAACGCGCTTACCATACCAGGCAAAATGTATACCCAGAATGTACCGACAAGATGAAGATTTTTCATAAGAAGGTATGTGGGAATAAGACCGCCGCTAAAATACATTGTAAAGACTATAACTTTGGAGATAAATTTTCTGAATATATAGTCCTTTCGGCTAATTCCGTATGCCACCATCAAACATGAAAGAACACTTGTTATACTTCCTATAACAGCCCTTAAAACTGATATGAGAGTTGCATGGTATATATCAGGATTGCTAAGAATAACCCTGTAGTTGTTAAGCGTAAATTTTCTTGGCCACAGATATATTCCACCTCTTATGGAGTCAAGTGCATCGTTAAGAGAAATCGCAAGTATATTCCAAAATGGATATAAAGTAGCAATCATTACGATTATCATGACTGTATATACCACAATGTCAATGATCAAATCCTCTGTTGTCCTATACTTTGCTGACATTTGCACCTCAAAAACACCCCTTAAAAAGTTTTTTAAAATACCCTTTCACCTTCACCAATCTTAGATGCTATTCTGTTTGCAGTTGTAACCAGAATCAGGCTCACAACTGAGTTGAATATACCAGCTGCTGTTGCATATGACCATCTACCACTGCCAATACCATATCTTAAGATGTATGTCTCAAGAATATCTGAATAGTCCAAGGTTGACGGTCTTTGCAAAAGGTACATCTGTTCAAATCCAGCGTTCAAAATCCACCCAACGTTCATGATAAGAAGAATCTTGACTGTGGGTAGAATACCTGGCAAGGTTATATACCATATTCTCTTTAGCCTGCCTGCACCGTCTATGCTTGCAGCCTCATAAAGCTGCGGGTCGATATTTGTCATTGCTGCTAAGTATATAATTGCGTTCCAGCCCATCTCTTTCCAAACCTCAGTAATTGGTGCTATGAACCAGAAATATTGAGGTTCGCCCAAAAAGTTAATTGGTTCTTTTAGAATATGGAATTTGACAAGAAGCTCGTTTATTATACCATAGTCAGGTGAAAGCACTGTGTATATAATATTTGCTGCAACAACCCATGAAACAAAGTGTGGAAGATAGGAAATTGTCTGCACTGTTCTTTTAAATAGCATGTTTTTAATCTCATTTAGAAGTATTGCAAATGTTATAGAAGACAAAAAGTTGAATATTAGTTTCAAACAGCTTATCACAAGGGTATTTCTAAGTGCCTGGAAAAAATAAACATCTGAAAATAGGTCTGCAAAGTTTTTAAATCCAACCCACTCTGAATTTTGAAAACCAAGGTATGGTTTGTAATCTTTAAATGCTAAAAGCCAGCCCCACAGTGGAAAGTAGTTAAAGATCAGCACCATAATCAAAAAAGGAAATGTAAGAACAATTAGCTGGCGTTGGTTGTAGATTGCTGAAAAGAATCCTTTCTTAGATGAGTGCATTTACTTTTCCTCCTTAAAAGCTTGTTGAGTCAATTAAACTAAATACTCACGGAACACCTGTAGAATTAGGTGTCCCGTGAGCTTTAAAATTTCAAGATTAAATTTACTGTTATAAACAACTAATTAGTTCCACTCTTTGAGTCTTCTCTGAATCTCCTTTTGTCTAAATTCAATTACTTTCTTGAGAGGAATCTTCTTCATCTTGCTTAGGTATTCATTCCATATCTTATCGTACTCACCTGGTTTTGCCATTATAGCTTTTGTGATGTATCTTCTTTGCAGGTCATCAGCTTGGTTCTGGATTGCCTGCAGATCGTCTGGAAGCTTGATATCCCAACCATATCCATACGGTGAGTTCCACGTTGGTGAGAACAAGTCTTTGAACGACTTAATCTTATAAGCTTTCAAAACTTCCTTTTCATATGGTTTGTACCTTTGCTCTAATGCCTGATCTGAATAGTCCCAAGAAATCTTTCCGCTCTTGTCTGAATATGTCCAGTCAAACGGTGGTCTTGGGAATGCAAACCAGATATTTCCGCCAATGCCTTGTTTCTTTCTGTAATCTGGGTTCATGTAGTTTTGAATCTGTTTTGCATCCTTGTACATTTTACCATTCTTTACATAGTAGTCCTGACCCTGGATACCCCAGTTGATGAGTTTCAAGATATCCTCGCCAGCCATTCTGTCCAAGAACTTGAACGCTGCAACTGGATCCTTGCACTTCTTTGTAATTGATATTCCAGCACCTGTTCCCATTGTTACAACATTGTATCTGTCTCTCTTAACACCTTTCTTTAAAACTGGCATTGCAATAGGAATTCTGTCATAGAGTTTTTGTTTTTCGAGTGAATCAATAGCCGGCTGTATCTGCCATCTTTCGTCATAAAAACCAACAACCCTGCCTGACGAAATCTTTGCTAAGTACTGGTCATAGTTTTGTGAGAACATCTCTTTGTCAAGAAGCCCTTCGTTCCACATCTGATTTAAAATCTTGTAATATGTCTTTGCATATGGCATTGTATAGCTGTCTTTTACAACACCTGTCTTTTCGTCAATAAGCCAGCCACCATCGTTTGGATAGCCTTCAAGCCTCAGTGGCTGTTGCATCAGTACATAAATTCTCCAGCTGTCAGTCAGCGCTGTAAAACCAATCGTCGGCTTTCCATTGTATGTTGGATGTTTCTTGACAGCATCTTTTACAATCTTAAAATATGTGTCAATGTCCCTTACAACTGGCCATTTGTTCTCTTTGAGAACGTATATAGGTAGCCAGAAACCAGCAAACGAATAGAGCGGGTCAGACTCTTCTCTGAAAGGCGTGAGATAGTAAATGTGCCCATCCTTTGGATATTTGAGTTTTTTAAGCGCTTTTGTATCATACCACTTTTTGATGTTCTTGCCGTACTTAGCAATGTAATTATCCAGCGGAACTAAAGCTCCTGCTTCAATAAACTTGTTTACAACATTGTGTGCATTGATTAAGTCCGGCAAATCACCACTTGCAAGCATGATACCTGCCTTTGTTTCCTCGTCACTGCCAACAATAAATTCAAACTGAAGCCTTACGCCTGTGATCTGTTCAACCTTTTTACCAATTGGTGTCTTCCATACATCAACCGGTTCTGCGTTAGAATCACCCCAATAAATCTTAAAAACTATTGGGTTTTTAGACGCTGCTACTGCCTTTGTTGGAGCACTTAAAAACCCTGGAACAATGATGCTCATCAAAAAGGCAATAGCAACCAATAAAGCAACTCTTCTTTTAAACATACTCAATCCTCCTTTTTAGAATGTAATTTTTGTATAGAAAAACTGCAAAACAACTACATATTCATTATAAAATTTGTGGTGCATATTTAACAACCCGAGAGATTTAAGATTTTATACTGTAGATTTTAGATTTTACTTTACCAGTAAATAAATCAATTTTAAGTTTGGAAAATATAACAAAATCAAAAAGGCCAGCAGCTTTGTCTACCGCCGGCCTTTTTTTGTATGTTTTTATTCAATATTTTTATTCCTGGCTTTCTCTTTTGAGAAGCTCAATTATGTCCTGAACATAAGCAAATGCAAGGTTCACGACAGTGTCAGCACCGCCATAATATATTGCAAGCCTTCCTGTGCTAGCATCGCAAAGTGTTGCGCATGGGAATGCTACGTTTGGAACATCGCCAACACACTCATAATATTCCTGTGGTGAAAGAAGGTAAGATTTTGACCTTGCCTTCACAATCCATGGCTTTTCCAAATCCAAAAGTGCTGCGCCAAAGCTGTATACATAACCGTTGCATGAAAGAAGCACGCCGTGATAAATTAGCAGCCATCCTTCGCTTGTCTCAATTGGTGTAGGCCCTGCCCCTATTTTGAGCGACTGCCAAGGTGTGTAGCCTGCTGACATTACATGTCTGTGGCAGCCCCAGTGAATCATATCAGGGCTTTCGCTGTAGAATATGTCACCAAAAGCTGTGTGCCCCGTATCTGATGGGCGGGATAGCATAGCGTATTTGCCGTTTATCTTTCTTGGGAAAAGCACACCGTTTCTATTGTATGGCAAAAATGCATTCTCAATCTGATAGAACTTTTCAAAATCGAATGTATAGCCTACACCAATTGTCGGTCCGTGATAGCCATTGCACCATGTGATATAATATCTATCCTCTATGAAAGTTACTCGTGGGTCGTATTTGTACTCACTTACAAGTGGGTCTCTAGTCTGCTGAATAAAATCTATTGGCCCATCATCAATTTCCCAGTTGTAACCATCCTTGCTAAAACCACGTCTTATGTTCATTCTTCTTGCCATATCATCTACTCTAAAAACTCCTGCAAAACCATCTTTGAATGGAACAACTGCGCTGTTGAAGATGCTGTTTGCGTCTTTTGCCTGATTTCTCTTGATAATTGGGTTGTGTTTAGACCTCCATACAATGTCCTTGCAGTCTTTGGGTCTTTCTTCCCAAGGCATGTTTGGAAGTGATTGCCCTATAATTTTAACATCCATTAGATCTTTCCTCCTCCATATTTTTTAGTTTATGTGAACCTTAAAATTTTACCCGACCATGTTAACAAAGTGTTATTTCAAAGCTTTGACAGACTCTCTTATGATAATCTTACCTTTTATGAGCATTTTGCCATAATGCTTTTCTCCCTGCTTTATCTTTTCAAGCATCAACTTTGCCGTTCTTCTACCCATCTCCTCCAAATTCACGCGGACTGTAGTAATTTTGGGCTGTGAGAGTACTGCGTGAAGGCTGTCATCAAATCCCACCACAGAAACATCATCCGGCACCTTATATCCACTTGATTTAAGCTTTTCTATTGTAAGATAAGCAGTCTTGTCACAGTTGCAAACAAATGCCGTTGGAAGGTTTTTGGGCAATACAATATCTATGAAATTGTTGTTGTCATCCCTGTCTTTTATTATCCAGTCCTTGTTGAGATCTATCTTGTTCTCCAAAAGCGCCTTGTAAAAGCCCAGGAACCTGTCCTGGATACTGCTTGTTGCATAGATGTTCCCTACAAATCCAATTTTAGTGTGACCCTGCTCTATTAGCATGTTGGTTATCTCATATGTTGCGTAAAAGTTGTCTGTGATAACACAGTCAACGTTAAACTTGTCACAGTAAAAGTCTAAAAATACTGTCGGGTAGCTGTAACTTAAAACTTTTTGAATGTAGTCAAGACTCATCTGACCCAAAATAACAACACCGTCTACTTTCTGTTCCAAAAGCGCGTTGGGGACAGATAGATCATTTTCGTCTGACTGGCTTATGATGTTGAAGGTTGTTGTAAAGCCGAGCTTCTCTAAGCTGTTTGAAAGATGCTTGTAAAGGTCTATGTAGAAATAGTCGTCTTTGCCATAATACTTTTCTGACGATATCACACCGATGGAATATGTTAAGTTTTCTCTTAGCATCCTGCCCTTTGCATTGTAGATGTAACCCATCTCCTGGGCAGTCTTTATGATTTTCTCTTTCAGGGATGAACTGATATCAGGACTGTCTTTGAGCGCCTTTGACACTGTTACTTTGGAAACACCAAGCTTTTCAGCAATATCTTTCATGGTAACTCTCTTGTCCATTGTACCTTTTTTCCCCTTCAAATAAGGCTTTACAAGCCTTTTCTTTTTTACTTACTATTATACTTTATTTCTCTGTAACTTTACAGAGTCAAGCTTGAAATTTTTAACCAACTCTCTTTATTATCTCCAAACACATTCTACCGTTGTGATATGGACACTTCCATGGCTCAACAATTGGCATATCCAAAGCTTCTAAATTCTCATTTACCTTCCACAGCCATTCAGAGTTATTTCTTTTGTCAACAAGATGCTCTTTTATGAACTCCCATGTCTTGATGGCTGCATCTAAATATTTTTCCTCTTTTGTCTTTTGATATGCATTGAAAAATCCAACAACCGTCTCTGCCTCAACCCACCAAATTTTGCTTCTGTCAACCTTGTCATCTACCTTCTCGTTTATAAGGCTTTGCCCATCAAAGCCTTCTTTTAAAGTTACTTCTGCAAGCTCCAGCGAAAGATCTTCAACCTGCTTTTTCAAGTTCTCATCTTTCAAATACTTAGCAGCTTCATCCAAAAGCCAGCTTGCTTCAATGTCATGTCCATATGATACCATTCTTATGAGTTCATTCCAGTTATCATCGCAGAATACCTTAAAGTGCCCTGTGCCTTTTTTGTAAATCTTGTTAACAAAGAGTCTTACAATCCACTCAAGCGCCTCATACACATCATCAAACCTTAAAACCTTGTAAAGGTTTGTGTAGCTCTCCAGAACATGAAGATGCGTGTTCATTGTTTTTGAGGCAATTACTCCATTTTCGCTCAAAAACCTGTTTTCTTTTTCCTGCCAGCTTCTTTCAAACTGCTCTGTGTATCCATTTTCCCTTTTGCATCTTGTCTCTAAAATCTCAAAAAGTCTCTTTGCCATATAAAGAGCTTCTTTGTTCCCGGATGCTTCATAGTACTCGGAAAGCCCGTATATACCAAAAGCTTGAACATAAACATGTTTTGTTACATCAACGGGCACACCTTTATGGGATACACTCCAGAAAAGTCCTTCATACTCTTTGTCCCAAAACTTGTTTTTCAAAAATTCAAACGCATGAAAAGCCAGCTCTTTGCACTTTTCATCTTTCAGGATATTGTAACATGCTGAGAAAAACCACAATATCCTCGAGTTCAAAATACAACCTTTTTGAGCTTCCCTGTTAATATTGAGATTAAAGTCCATGTATCCATAGTAGCCGCCAAATTCATCGTCCTTTAAACTTTTCCAAAATGGTATTATCTTTTCTTCAAGATGACTTTTTAGATCTTCTTTAAATCTGGTAATATCCATTTTCTACCTACCTTCTTAAAAGTTTTGCAAATGGGTTACTTAATCGTTCACTTTATATTTCTATATTAATTGTTTTTTCATATCCTGTCAACGGTTTTTTAAAAAGGGCTTATCCAAAAGCTGCAGCCGGACAAGCCCTTGTAAAAGTCTTATTTACATTTTTGAAAGTCCTACTTGAAAAGAAAGGTCAAAACTGCTTTGAGAAGTTCCTGGAAGTTATTATCTAAAAGCCCATCTTCTCTGTGAGCAGGTGTAAGTGCAACCACTTTGCCCTTGCCAAAATTGTGCCACCATCCTGCAATTGAACTGCCGTCCTCTGATTCAGAGTAAAGATAGATATTGGTATTGTCTTTGTCGCAAAAAACAAAATAGTGTTCATCCATAATTTCAAAGTCAAACTCTTTGTTGTCAAGAGTAGCTTTATTGGAAGAGTGATATCTCACAGGTTTGTGCTTATCTGGATGAAACTTAAAATATCCTTTTACAAGTTTGTAAAACTCTTCTTCAGGGTATGACGCAAGCCCTGAGTGCCATACAAAAAGCCTTCCTCCGCCTTCAACATACTCTTTCATTCTCTTTTCCACCTTCTCTGTCATCCAGCACCTTACAACTTCATCCTGCGGATTTATCCTGTTTTCTGCAGAGAGCACAATCGCATCCGGGTTTTGTAGAAGAAATTGCTCAAAGTTTTCAATGGATGCATCTATTATCTCGCAGTTATCTAAAGCAGCATTTGTGGCTTGCTTCAAGGCTTTGAACAGGTTGTCATGACTGTGGTAAAAATCTCCCACCAAAGCTAAGATTCTTTTCATATTCTTACTCCCCACTTCCCTAAAAAAATTTTAAAAGTTCTCCAAAAGCTCTAAGATGAATTTGAGCTTATCTGTGCTATCCATGTAAGCATATCTTCCACCTGTGTAATCCCCTTTTTGAACAACTTCAATTCCTTCTTTTTTAAGATTTTCAATCTTCTCGTCCATGTTTTTTACAAACACACCTATATGATGAATACCCTCGCCGTGAGTTTCCAAAAACTCTCTCCATGTAGAAGGATTCTCATCCGGCTCAATCAGCTCAATCTCTATGTTTTTGAAGTTTCTGAAAAATGCAAGTTTTGCTCTGGCATTTGTGGGCTTTCCTCTATACTCTGTGTGAGTTTTCTCATACTCTTCGGTTTCGATAATCTGGGGAACCTCAACTCCAAAAAACTCTGCAAAGTCTTTTGCTGTCTTTTCAATGTCTCTAACAATTATTCCTATCTGCACAACAACATCTGTCCCCAAAATCTCATTCGCCACTTTTTCTGCCTCCTTTGAAATTGTTTACATGATAATATTGTATCTCACTTTGTTAAGTTATGGGTATACAAATTTTAAATTTGTTTTTGCACATTTTTGATAAAACAGCGTACAATATTTTGTAAGTTTAACCTGCTCACAGTTCATTGAAATAGCTACATAAAAGAGGTAAAATAATCTTGTAGGTAAGGTATGTAAGTTTAAATAAAACATAGTAAGGTCAAAATTTTAATAAAAAGATTTAAAAAGAGGGTAGGAATGAGAAATGGAGATAGCAGATAAAGCAAAAAAGATTATCCAAAACATATCAAAGGTGATTGTGGGAAAAGAAGCTCAAATTGAGCTTGTAATAACATCTCTTTTTGCTGGCGGTCATGTTCTTTTAGAGGACGTCCCGGGCACAGGAAAAACAATGCTATCAAAGGCTCTTGCAAAATCTATAGATTGCAGTTTCAAAAGAATTCAGTTCACTCCAGACCTTCTGCCATCAGATCTGACAGGGATATATTACTTCAACATGAAAACGCAAGAGTTTGAGTTCAGGCCAGGTCCAATTTTTACAAATATACTGCTGGCTGATGAAATAAATAGGGCAACTCCGAGAACACAGTCAAGTCTTCTTGAGTGCATGGAAGAAAGACAGGTGACAATTGACGGTATCACACATAAGTTAGAAGACCCATTTTTTGTTATTGCTACTCAAAACCCCATTGAAATCCAGGGAACATATCCTCTCCCTGAGGCGCAGCTTGACAGGTTTTTGATAAAGCTCAGTTTAGGATACACAAACAAAGAGCAGACTATCCAGATGCTCACAAGGTTCAGAGAAAAAAATCCACTTGATGAGATAAAACCTGTGGTAACCAAGGATGAGGTAATAAAGATTCAGGAAAAGATAAAAGAGGTGTATGTAAACGAAGATATTCTATCTTATATATACGAAATTTGTCACAGCACAATAGACCACGAAATGGTTCAGCTTCCTGCAAGTAACAGAAGCTTCATTGCTCTTATGCGTGCATCGCAAAGCCTTGCAGCTGTCCGAGGCTACGATTTTGTTCTTCCTGATTTTGTTAAGTACTTAGCTCCTTTTGTCCTCAGCCACAGGATACTTCTCAAAAATCAATATATAATCAAAAATGCAAAAGCGTCAGATGTTATAAGTGAGATTCTTGAAAAGGTAGCAGTACCAAGTGAGAATTTTGCTTTTTGAAATACACAACAAGTTAAGATAGACTGAACACATTTAAGCTCAGTTCTTTTAAAACCTTTTGACATCTATAACGCCTGT
>OFGS01000217.1_pt1 | contig 13363 bp, 9 predicted proteins | sample 1521851 | NCBI WGS metagenome assembly OFGS01 (sample SAMEA3142070, study PRJEB24117) | hot springs metagenome
AGTCTAAGCTGGGTATGGCAGAATAAAGCAATAATAACAATATCAAGAACGAAATTATTTGTTTCGATAGAGAAATTTAAAGAAATCGCGAGATATTTTGAGAAAATCAAAGGTATATTGAGAGAGGCGATCTAAACTTACAGAAATCACTAATTTCATGGCTTGGATTTAAGGTACAACCTTTGTCGGAAGAGGATCCATTTAAAAAAGATTATCTCAAAGCTTTGAAAACATACTTAAAGGAAGAAGCAGAGTACAAGTATTTTCTTTTTGGTGTATTAATTCGAGATACTGAACCAAAAAGTACAGACTTGAAATCGAGGTACAAATCCTTGAAAAACAACCTATCTAAGGGAGCACGATTAAAATTGATTGCCTTATATATTCCAATATCAATCAAAAATATGAAAAATTATATTGTTGATGAAGGTGGATAAAATGAATGAGATTGCTCACTGGATAATAAGTGAACTTCCAGAGGACATTCGAAGTAAAGCAGATGAAATAATTAACAAGAGAAAAATTGAAAATAAGTTATTTACTAAATCTACTTTGGTCCATGAAGAAAAAGAGTTACTTGAAAAAGTGTTGGAAATATACGAATTGGCGATAATAGATTTATGGGACAAAGAAGAAAAGAAAAATGAGTTTTCATTTTTAAATAAAAAATGCTTTGACATAATTCAAGTATTTCCTTTACCTCAAGATGATATTCCCAAAATTAAACATGTTTTGAAGTTGATAGGTTATTCATATTTAGGTGAGAAATGGGAAGATGGCAAAAGATTTTTAATAGAAGAAAAGAATGCATGGTCAGTTAGTATTGATGATAAAACCACGTGGGATGAAAGGCTATTTAAGAAAACGTATTTAGCGATATTATATCTTGTTAAGAAAAACTCTTGGGAAGACCTCAGAAATGCAATAGATCTAATTAACAGTTTGCGAGATGAGCAAAAAGACTATGAAGAAAGATATTTGGAGTCTATAGATATAGAATTTAAAAAAGGTGCTGCTATAGAACTAGCTTCATTCTATCACTTTGCTAAATCTATAGAAATATTGGGAGAATTTATGTTGGAGGGTGAACCTTCAAGTGATAAAGTTATAAGCGAATTAGAGTATCATTTAAACAAAGGAGTTTATTTTTGCGACTTTTCGGGAAATTTTGAATTTTCTCTTATTCTTCGACTTATGTTAGCAATGTTTAAAAAGATGGTATTCAATTCTATATGGCGTGTTTCAGAAAAAATTAATTCTAAAATAACTAGTTTTGTGAAAACTATAACTAAAGCATCAAAGCCAGTATATGAACTGTTATATCCTCAAAGGGCTGCTATATTGGAAATGGGATTGTTGGATCCGGCCTCTCGTGGAATTGTAGTTAATCTACCGACATCAAGTGGAAAAACTTTAATCGCAGAGTTTAAGATTTTACAAGCTCTAAATCAGTTTGAAAATGGTTGGGTTGCTTATGCTGTTCCTACTAGAGCACTGGTAAATCAAATAACCAATAGATTAAGAAAGGATTTGGGGCATGAACCATTAAACCTAAAAGTAGAAAAGATGTCAGGGGCATTAGAAGTTGATTTCTTTGAGGAAAAACTAATTGAAGAGAAAGCTTTTGATATTCTAATTACCACTTATGAAAAATTAAATTTACTGATAAGACAAGGAATTGAAGAAAGATTAGGTCGTAAGTTGGTATTATTAATTGTTGACGAAGCACATAATATAGAAAGCCCAGACAGAGGATTAAACATAGAAATGCTCATATCTATAGTGAAGAGTGACTGCAAGTATGCAAATTTCTTGCTCTTAACTCCTTTTATTCCTAATTCTCGGGAGGTTTCTAAATGGATAAGTCCAGATAATCCGAAGTCCATTGAAGTTCAATTACAATGGTGGAAACCTAATGATCAGATCGTAGGAGTTTATTACGCAGAGGGAGAAAAGCGGAAATGGAAAACTTATTTTGAGCCATTAATTACAACACATTCTACAATCTTTTTCTCTGATAAAGTACAAATTGGCAGTAACAATGATCTTTTCAATGTTTCGCGTTCGAAACTTAATAATAAATCTCTTTTGACATCTATTGTTGCTAAACAGTTAGAAGATGTTGGATCTTTATTAATAGTTGCTAGAACAATAAATGACACATGGGAGATTGCAGATCATCTTTATAGTTATTTTGATAATGTAGAGGATGAAGATATTCTATTGGTCCAGAGATTTGTTGCCGCAGAACTGGGGGAGAATTTTCCATTAGTCAAATATTTATCAAAAGGAATAGGTATTCACCACGCAGGTTTACCTGATGAAGTAAGATATCTAATGGAATGGTTAATGGAAGAAAATAAACTGCGTGTTTTAGTTGCAACTACTACTATAGCCCAGGGTATAAATTTCCCAGTTTCTGCAGTCTTAATGGCTTCATATAGCTATCCATTTGGAGAAATGCCTGTTAGGGACTTCTGGAACATTGTAGGTAGAGCAGGAAGAATAGATCAAAAATCTCTTGGTATTGTAGGAATTGCTGTTAAAAATGAGAATGATAAACGTAAGATTATGGATTATGTACGTAAGCAAACGGGAGATCTTATTTCTATACTTGTAAAAATGGTTGATGAATTAGAAAATCTAGGACAAGAACTTGGAATGGAGTTAATTATTCGTTATCCAGAATGGTCAGCTTTTCTTCAATATATATCTCACTTGTATAAACAATATAATAATGTTTCTGAATTAATTACTAGACTTGAAATGGAGCTCAATAGAACTTATGGCTATATAATTTTAAATCAGAGGAAAAAAGAAGTCTTGAAGAATGCTGTAAAACAGTATGTTGATAAATTAAGCGGTAAAGAATACTTGGTAAATTTAGCTGATCAAACAGGTTTCTCTCCTGATTCCATAGAAAGAGCAATATACAAAATAAGAGAGCTAAAGTTAAAACAATCTGATTGGTATAGCAGTAAAATGTTTAATAATGAAACAGGAATATTAAAAAAACTAATTGGAGTTATGCTCTCTGTTCCTGAAGTTAAAAAAAGTTTAGAAATTGATATACCAGGAGAAACAAAAACTTACTCTAAATTACCTCACTTGATTATAGATTGGGTGTCTGGAAAAGAGTTTACTGAAATAGCCAAAAATATATGGGGTAGCGACGATCCAAGAAAAATTTCTGATTGCGTAAAAGCCATTTACCAAAAGGTTGTAAATGGTGCTACATGGGGATTGGCAGCTTTTTTGAGTATGCCTACATCTGGAATTAATTTTTCGCAACTTACAGAAGACGAAATAAGGAATCTGAAAAATATTCCTGCTATGGTATATTATGGCGTGAATACTGAAGAAGGTATTGTAATGAGAATAAATAATGTTCCAAGATCTATTGCAAATAAACTTGGAGAAATATACAAAATGAAAAACGAAGATATTTCTCCAAGATCTGCTTATGAGTGGTTAAAAAATATATCAATTAGTATTTGGGATGAAAGCGTACCTTCAAATAAAAGTATCTCTGGTGCCGACTATAAAAGAATATGGGAAAAACTATCGGGAGAAAGATAAATGATAGTCTCCTTTGACCTAATGACAAGCAGACAGTTAAGCTTTACTTTATTCAAATTTGTTAAACTCCTCGTGCCATTGACCTTTAAATGTTGTATAATAAACTTACAATTGTTAGCACCAATAGCATTAAAATACATCTACAAAATGTAAAAATAAAATTCGAACATGTTCCAAAACAGCCCTGGGAGTCGAATTTCTCAGGGCTTTTTGATTTTCAGCTGATAGTTTCTGAGCGCAGGAATCTGGTTTTCCAATGCTCGGAACAGGTAACGATAAAGAAAGGACAAAAGAAAAGTACAAGCATCTCATACTAGTGTTGGCTACCAAAATTGTCCCACCCTGATGTAAAGGCTTCTCGCCTGTGCATCTACGAAAATGTTGAATCCAAAGCCCAAAGCAGACACGGGACAAACTTTAAAACCCTTGTGTTATTTACATTTTGCCATGGTAGGCGAACCTGAAAAGAGCATTTCGGCAGGGTAAAAAGACAGCGCAACGGTAAAGGTCAAAAAAGTGTGTTACATGGTATTCATAGTCTCTAAGTGTTAATTCACTTTCTCCCTTCAGCCCGCTTGTAAAACAGGAATTGCTGTAAAGCTTCTCGCCAATCCATTTTGATAACGCTTCTTCTGGGCATAATAAAACCACCTCTCGCGTTTTTCTTGCGATTGGTGGTCATGACTTGGCGTTTTGTAATCCAGTGGGGATATGCAAGTCCTATGGGACACATTTACCAGAGGACTTGGGGTGTTTTTAAACCCATTTCCAAGTTTTTCTACTGCACTTAGTCCTTGAGATATCTCATCTGGCACGCCCGGGGGGAGTCGAACCCCCGACCACAGGATTCGAAGTCCTACGCTCTATCCTCTGAGCTACGGGCGCACGTCCTTTATAACACCAATTTAAATTATAAAATCAAATCAATGAATTTGCAACCTTTTTAAATATCTTAAAATATTGATATTAATCTTAATTTGCAAAACACCAAAATCATTCAATCCAAAGAAAAGTTATAGTATAATAAGAACAAGCTCAATATTAATACATACAGTGATACATTAATAAGGCATAAAAAAATGATATCTGAGGGGATAATGATGTCAGAAATTTTTGAAAAATACTTTGGCAAACACAACAGCTCCTCTGAAAACACCAAGTGGGGAGAAGAGGTTTCAAATCAGAAAACTTTTAAAGAGCAAAGGAAAATTGTAGATAAATTGGCGTCGCTTCTTTACCTGAATTTAAGCCTAATATTCAGGGAAGATAAAAAATTTGAGATTGACCATGGTGAATTTAAAGAAGAGATTATAGCTGGAAATTTAAATGGTATTCACTCAGAAGCTGTGTTTTTAAAACCAAGGGATTTGAATCCACCTTATCCTGTGGTGGTTGTTTTGCATGACCATGGTGGATTTTATTACTATGGTAAGGAAAGAATATACAGGCAAGACAATACCCAGACTTTTGTCAATGAATACCAGAAAAAGTTTTACTCATCATCGCCGTGGGCGTTAGAGTTTGTAAAAAAAGGATTTGCTGTGTTTTTACCCGATGCATTTTATTTTGGGCAAAGAAGGCTTTCTGCTGAGTTAATTGAGCTTTTAACAGATGACAATTCATTAGACGAGCTTTTGAATTATGAGGAAGGTTCATATGAATATATAAGGATTTTCAATAAAATATCCTCACAGCTTGAACCTATGATGTTTAAGAATATCAATCTATATGGTACAAACTGGCCAAGTATTTTGTTAAACGAAGACTTGGCATGGATTAACTACCTCTTGCAAAGAGAGGATGTAGACAAAAACAGAATTGGTTGCATGGGATTTTCCTTAGGGGGTTTTAGGACACTGTTTTTGAGCAGCCTCAGAAATGAAATAAAATGTAGCATCATCATTGCCTTTATGTCAGAATTTAAAAAAATGCTTGGCAAAACTGCAAGACATACTTTTATAGTTCATATTCCAGGTTTTACAAGGGTTCTTGACCTGCCTGATGTTGCAGCTTTGATTGCTCCAAGAAAACTCTTTGTTATGCAGTGTGAGTATGATAGTCTCTTTCCAAAAGATGCAATGCAGGCTGCTGTAGAGAGGATAAAAAGTTACTTTGTAAATTTTGACTGTGGTGAGCAGTTTGAATACAAATTTTATCCAAATGGGCATGAATTTAATTTAAATATGCAAAGGGATGCTTTGGAGTACATAGTAAAAAATTTGTAGAATCTCAAAATGAGAGGAGGTAATTAATTTGAAACATTTAGGGAAAAAAATTTAGGTGATACCAGATGGTTACATTCCATCAGAAGGTTCAATGTCAATTCCTGGTCATGAGTGTTTGTGTATAGTAAACACAGGGGATAGCGACGCAAAAGTAAAGCTTACTGTGTTTTTTGAAGACAGAGAGCCAATTGAAAGTGACTATTTTGTTGTGAAAGCCCGAAGAACAATTCATGCATGGTTAAATAAGCCAGATCTTATTGGTGGACTTGTTATTCCAAAAGAAGTTCCATATTCTCTTGTTGTTGAGAGTGACAAAGAGATTGTTGTTCAAATGTCACGTCTTGACACAAGACTTGGCAACATGGCGCTTTTGAGTGTTATTGGATTTCCAATTGAGTAAAGCTCAAACAACCAATCTTGTATTTTAAAAGGGAGGCTTTGATAATGGGCAAAATCAAGCTAAAAAAATTTTTGCACGGTGGAGACTACAATCCTGACCAGTGGACAGAGGATGTGTGGGAAAAGGACATTGAATTTATGAAATACTATAATGTGAATGCAGTTTCTATGCCAATATTTTCATGGGCACAGCTTCAGCCAAATGAAGATGAATTTACATTTGAATGGCTTGATAAAATAATCAATAAGCTCTATTCAAATGGAATTCATGTCATTTTGGCAACACCTACAGCTTCTCAGCCAGCGTGGCTCTCTAAAAAGTATCCTGATGTGTTGCCTGTTGATATTCATGGAAGAAAGAGAAAACATGGAGCAAGGCAGAACTACTGTCCCAACAGTCCAAACTTCAAAAATGCAGCAAGAAGAATTGTTGAGGAGATGGCAAAAAGGTATAAAGACCATCCTGCAGTTATAATGTGGCATATCAGTAACGAATATGGTCCTTACTGCTACTGTGAAAACTGTGCAAAAGCCTTTAGAGAGTGGCTAAAAGAAAGATATAAAACATTGGATGAGCTTAACAAGAGGTGGAACACAGCTTTCTGGGGACATACATTTTATGATTGGGATGAGATAGAAGTTCCATCGTATCTGAACGAGGAATATGAATATATGCCTGGAAGGCAGAAAAGTTCATTCCAGGGACTTTCGCTTGATTACAAGAGGTTTATGTCAGATAGCCTTCTAAATCTTTATAAAATGGAAGTTGAAATTATCAAAAAATACATGCCAGATATCCCTGTTACAACAAACCTGATGGGACCGTTTAAGCCTCTTGACTATCACAAATGGGCAAAACATATGGACATTGTATCATGGGACAATTACCCCTCGATAAAAGATGCTCCATCAACCATTGCCTTCAAACATGACCTTATGAGAGGGCTCAAAAGAGACCAGTCTTTCATATTAATGGAACAGACACCAAGCCAGACAAACTGGCAGTGGTACAACTCTGCAAAAAGACCTGGTATGATAAGGCTTTTGAGCTATCATGCAATTGCACACGGAGCTGATTCTGTGCTGTATTTCCAATGGAGACAGTCGATTGCTTCGTGCGAAAAGTTTCACTCTGCGATGGTTCCGCATGTTGGACACCTTGAGACGAGAGTGAGCAAGGAGCTTAAAAAGATTGGCGACGAACTTTTGCGCTTAGACGAGATTTTGGAGTCAACAACTAAGAGCGAGGTTGCACTATTATTTGACTGGGAAAACTGGTGGGCGCTTGAGGAGAGTATGGGATTTAGAAATGATATATCTTACCTTGAACATATAGATGCATACTATAGAGCGCTGTATAAGTTAAAAACAAATGTGGATGTTGTTGACCCAAAAGAGGATTTAACAAGGTACAAGCTTGTTGTTGCACCACTTTTGTATCTTCTTGACCAAGAAAGTGCAAATAACATAGAAAATTATGTAAAAAACGGTGGAATATTTATTACAACATATTTATCAGGTCTTGTAGATGAAAATGACAGAGTAATTCTTGGTGGCTATCCGGGTTGGTTCAGGAAGCTTTGTGGTATATGGGTTGAGGAGATTGATGCGCTTTTTCCTGATATGAAAAATGCAATTATACTTGAAAAACCTATTGGCATGCTTGATGGCAAATACGAATGTGATTTTATCTGTGACGTTATTCACCTTGAAGGTGCAAGGGCGCTTGCTTACTATGAACAGGATTATTACAGCGGGATGCCAGCAGTTATTGAAAATGATTATGGAAATGGAAAGGCAATTTATATTGGAACAAGACCAGAGCAAAGGTTTATAGAAGGCCTTGTTAAATTCTACGCTGAAAAGGCTGGTGTACAACCAATATTACCTGTACCAGAAGGTGTTGAAGTAACTAAAAGAGAAAAGAAAGGTAATGAATATGTGTTTCTTTTGAATTTCAATGGTTATGATGTAAATATTGAGCTTGAAGATGAGTATTATGAGCTTATAACACAGAAGGTTTTAAGCGGAAAAGCTACTCTTGCATCCAAAGAGGTTATGGTACTAAGAAGATTAAAAGGTTAAAAAAACGCGGATGCTGCCACTGATAACTACAATAGAGGTGGCAGTATAGGTGTCGCCAAATTATTCCGGTGTTGAAGCCATAAGAGATAGTAAGAGGCCCTTTTCTCTTTATAGCTGAGGGAGGGGGGTCTCTTAATTTTTTTCTTGAAATAGAATATATATTCGGTTATTATATAGGTATAAATCAACTACACATAGTCTTTAAAAAAAGAAGTGATTTAGATGGATATACTTGAAAAACTTGAGGTGCTTGGTGCTGCTGCAAAGTATGATGTTTCGTGCGCGTCAAGCGGAAGCAAAAGGGAAAAACATTTTGGAATTGGCTCAACATTTTCTGCAGGTATTTGCCACAGCTGGACAGATGATGGGCGTTGTATCTCCCTTTTGAAAGTTCTATTTACCAATGAATGTATTTTTGACTGTGCTTACTGCATTAACAGAAGGAGCAATGATATAAAAAGAGCAACGTTTACACCCCAGGAAATTGCTGAGCTGACCATAAACTTTTATAAGAGAAACTATATAGAGGGTCTTTTTTTGAGCTCTGCCATCAAAAATTCTCCTGACTGGACAATGGAGATGCTTTTTCGAACAGTTTGGCTTTTGAGATATAAATACCAGTTCAATGGATATATTCATGTTAAAGCTATTCCCTATGCATCACTTGATTTAATAAGAAAAACTGGATTTTTGGCTGACAGAATGAGCGTCAATATTGAACTTCCATCTGAAAAGAGCTTAAGGCTTCTCTGTCCCAATAAAACAAAAGAGAGTATATTAAAGCCTATGGAGTTTATAACAAAAGTAGCTGAAGAAGAGAAAAATTTTGTATCGGCTGGCCAGAGCACTCAGATGATAATTGGTGCAACAGATGACAGTGATTATAAAATAATCAACTTAAGCCAGCACCTTTACAAGAAGTTTAAACTCAAAAGGGTATACTATTCTGCATACACGCCTGTAAATCACGACCCAAGAATATTAAAAGTGGAGAGTCCACCGCTTTTGCGTGAACACAGACTTTATCAGGCAGACTGGCTGATTCGTGTATACAACTTTTCTGCTGATGAGCTTTTTAAAAGCAAGGATGAGAACCTTGACCTTGAGGTTGACCCAAAAGTGATGTGGGCACTCAGAAATCTTGATAGGTTTCCTATTGAGGTGAACAGAGCAAGCTATGAAGAACTCATAAGAGTGCCGGGAATTGGCATAAAAAGTGCAAAGAGGATAATAAAAAACAGGGTATTTCATTCTCTGGATTTTGAGGATTTAAAAAAGATGGGTGTTGTTCTAAAAAGGGCAAAATATTTTATAACATGCAACGGCAAGACATTTGAAAGGTATTTAATTGATTTGCCACCTGAGAAAATAAAGCAAAAACTCATAGATAAAAATTCTTTGCAAAGGCCTCAACAGCTTTCGTTTTTTGATAGGGAAGTATTTACATCTGTGATAACAGGGGAGATTTAAAAGGTGTACAAAATATTTTTGTATGACGGGACATTCGAAGGTTTTATGTGTGCGGCGTTTCACATAATTTCTGAAGGTATAGATAAAGATAGGGCTATAATTGTTTCAAAAAATGAGTACCAACCGATGTTTATAGATAGTGTAAGAGAGGTTCAAAATGATTTCAAAACGTTTTTGGAAATGAGGAAAGGCATAATTGAAAAAGCTGATAACAGTGTTTTCAAAAAGATTTACTATGCATTTTTATCAGATACTAAGGACAAAGAGGGTTATATTTTGAGATATCTATTTTCTGTACTCGAGCATGGCAAAAAGATAAAGTATCTTTACAGTGTTGATATAGTAAACGCAGTTGAAAAGATGGCAAAAAACGTTAGCAGGGAAATAGGAAAGTACATGGGGCTTATGAGATTTTATGAGACAGATGAAGGATTTCTTTATGCAAAGTTTGAACCCAAAAACGACATCATAAAACCAATAGCGTATTTTTTTAAAAATAGGCTGAATGAATTTTGCTGGGCTGTGCACGATGTAAAGAGAAACAAGATTGCTATTTACGATAAAAAAAGAGTCCAATTTTTAACTTGTAGCAATCTCAAATTAGAAGCAACCCAACAAGATGAGATGTTTCAAATGTTGTGGAAGACCTATTTCAAAGCAATGGCAATTGAAGAGAGGAAGAACCTAAAACTTCAGCAGCAGAACATGCCCAAAAGATACTGGAAGTATCTTGTAGAAAAAAATTAGGTGTGCATCTTTTCATTTTCGGATGCACACCTTTTTGTTTTGGGCTTAATTCAAAATCTTATTTTTTCTTTCCTTTGTGAGGCTGCTGAGGAATCTTTTTTATTTCTATTTCTATTTTAGAGTTACCTTTGCCAGGGATTGTGATTTTCTTTTCTGGTGTTGGCTGAATATACTTTTTAGGCATGTTAAGGGAGTTTTTAACGATGTTTTCAATTTTGGAAAGAACATCTGTGTAAAGATTTTTTATCTCAGAAATAGTGTTGACTTTTACTTGATATAAACTTACCACTTCATTCAATATGCTTACCATTTTGTTGTAGTCGCCAGTTTTAATTGTTTGATGATATTCATAGAGTTTGATTTTTATCTGCTTATCGATAGTATTTATTTGGTACACCTTTTGATTTACTGTTGGTTGTATCTGGTCGACAAATTGTTTTATTTGATATACAGCCTGGTCAACTGCTTGTTGCTGCTGGTTTTTATAGACTTCTTCATATACTTTTAGTTCGTTGAGTTTTTGGTTAAGTTGATTGTTGAGCTCTGCTACCTTTGAAGATGAGTAGTTCTTTTTATTAAGTTCTTTTTGAAGTTGGGATATAGTTTTGTTTACCTCGTTAATTATTTTATTCATTTCCTGAGTGTAGAAATTCTTATCATATCTTTTTGCAGCTTGGATGTAAGCATTTATCTTTGCCCTAAGATAATTTACCTCAGCATTAATCTTGTTAAACTTTACTCTTAACTGATTTATTTGCAAAATGAGATTGTTAATAGTCTTTTTCTGCTCTTTTGTAAGTTTCTGTGGCTCTTTGATATTCACATTGTCATTTGAAATAGGTGGAATCACTTCGGTGGTTGAATTTGTACTATATGTCGAAGAATATGTTGTGGTTGTGGTTGTCGAATTTTGAGTATTGTAAGTCTGGGAGTAGGTAGTATCTTGTGTAGTTTGATAAGTTTGTGCTTGGGTTGTGTCATAAGCTGAGCTTGTGACAGTTTGAGAAGATGAAGTAGTTGATGCATTTTGGTCAGCATATGCTGGCAACAATAAAGCTAAAGTGAAGATAAAAACTAAAATTAAGCTTATCAGTTTTCTTTTCATTTTTTTACTTGCCTCCTTGTAAATTTTTTCTTCTACTTTTATAATACCTCGTTTATTTAGATTTTTCGTTTCTCAATTATTAAAAAAGTGTGTAAATTTTTAATAGACAAATTCTCTTATTTGGTGTAATATTTCAAAGGGGATTTTTAATTTTGCAAAAAGCAAAAGGGTGAAGGATATGAGCACAGTTTATGATGTCATTATTGTAGGGGCAGGACCATGTGGGATATTTACGGCATATGAGCTTGTGAAAACTTCTTCTGCGGCAAAAGTTGTGATATTTGAGAAAGGAAGGGACATTGAGTCGAGAGAGTGCCCAAAGAGAGTTACAAATGTTTGTAGCGGCTGCAAACCCTGCAATATAACAACTGGATTTTCGGGTGCAGGTGCGTTTTCTGATGGGAAGTTGTCGCTATCACCAAACGTTGGTGGCAGAATTCAAGAATTTGTTGGGCAAAGCAAGGCAGTAGAGCTTATAAAGTACGTAGATAGCATATACCTTGAAAATGGAGCAGACACTAAGGTATATGGTACAAATAGTCAGGTGATTGAGGAAATAAAAAGGAAGGCAACTGTTGCAAACCTCATGCTTGTTGAAAGTCCAATAAGACATCTTGGCACCGAAGAGGCAAAAAAGATATACAAAAGACTCCAGGATTTTCTCCTTAGCAATAACATTGAGATAAAATTCAAAACACCTGTAAAAGACTTGATTGTGGAAGACGGAAAAGCGGCAGGGGTTGTTGCTGAGGATGGCAGTATATACCGTGCAAAAAATGTTGTTATATGTGTGGGACGTGAGGGTGCGAGCTGGCTTTCGAAGATAATAGAAAAGTACAATATCCCGTGCGAAAATAACAGGGTTGACATAGGAGTGAGAGTAGAGACGCCAAATCATATATGGAAGGGGATAACAGAACATCTTTATGAGAGCAAGTTCATATACTATACAAAAACGTTTGATGACAAGGTAAGAACATTTTGCATGAACCCGGGCGGGTATGTTGCTGTTGAGCACTATGACAACCTGGCAGTAGTTAACGGTCACAGCTACAAAAATATAAAGAGTGACAACACAAACTTTGCTCTGCTTGTATCAAAACACTTTACAGACCCATTCAAGGACAGTATAAAGTATGGCAAGTACATTGCAGAACTTGCAAACATGCTCTCTGGAGGCAAAGTACTTGTTCAAAGGTATGGTGATTTTATAAGAGGTAGAAGGTCAAACGAGGAAAGGATAAAAAGAAACTCTGTTGTACCAACGCTTACAGATGCTGTTGCCGGTGACTTGAGCTTGGTTTTGCCTTACAGGATAATGCTTGATATAAAAGAGATGATTGAAGCTTTGGACTATGTCGTGCAGGGAGTTGCATCGTTTGACACGCTGCTTTACGGTGTTGAGGTTAAGTTTTATTCAAACGAGGTAAAAGTCAAAAATAATTTTGAGTGTTTGACAATTCAAAACCTTTATTTTGGTGGCGATGGTGCAGGAATTACAAGAGGACTTATGCAGGCGAGCGTGAACGGAGTTTTGATTGCCCGCGAGATTGCAAGCAAATTATAAGTTCATTTAAGTTTTTTAGGTGGTCTTAAAAGAGCAAAAGGCCACCTTTTTGTTTTGTTAATTTATCAAAAATTCAGCAAGAAGACTCCATCTTCTCTAAGATGGAGATGAATTGCCAAAGAATATGATATAATATTCTCAAGGTGATGTCAAATGTACAAAACTCAGAAAAATCATATAAGATGT
>OFGS01000218.1_pt1 | contig 13296 bp, 9 predicted proteins | sample 1521851 | NCBI WGS metagenome assembly OFGS01 (sample SAMEA3142070, study PRJEB24117) | hot springs metagenome
TTTCGAATTCGAAGCCTTTTCCTTCTTCGTTTGGCGAGAACTCGATCCAAACGTGACCGTATTGACCGCGACCACCAGACTGGCGCACAAATTTACCTTCAACTTGTGCAGACTTACGGAATGTTTCACGGTACGCAACTTGCGGAGCACCAACGTTTGCTTCGACTTTGAATTCGCGACGCATACGGTCAACGATAATATCAAGGTGAAGCTCACCCATACCTGCGATGATTGTTTGACCTGTTTCTTGGTCTGTCCACGCACGGAATGTTGGGTCTTCTTCTTGAAGTTTTTGTAACGCTGTGCTCATCTTGTCTTGGTCAGCTTTTGACTTCGGTTCGATCGCGATTTGAATAACTGGTTCTGGGAATTGCATAGACTCCAAGATTACTGGGTCTTTTTCATCACACAAAGTATCACCAGTTGTTGTATCTTTTAAACCTACAGCTGCCGCAATGTCACCCGCATAAACTTGTGCAATCTCTTCGCGGTGGTTTGCGTGCATTTGTAGAATACGACCGATACGTTCACGCTTACGTTTTGTTGAGTTCAACACGTAAGAACCAGAGTTTAATGTACCTGAGTATACACGGAAGAACGTCAACTTACCAACGTAAGGGTCTGTCATAATTTTGAACGCTAACGCTGCAAATGGAGCATCGTCACGCGCTTCACGAACTGTTTCTTCTTCTGTATCAGGAACAGTTCCTTTGATCGCAGGAATGTCGACTGGAGATGGTAAGTAGTCAACAACTCCGTCAAGCATTAATTGAACACCTTTGTTTTTGAATGCAGAACCACAGAATACAGGGAAGAATTGAACAGAAACTGTCGCTTTACGAATGGCAGCTTTTAATTCTTCTTTCGTAATTTCTTCCCCTTCTAAATACTTCATCATTAATTCTTCATCAAGTTCTGCAACCGCTTCGATTAACTTACCGCGATATTCTTCTGCCATATCACGATAGTCTTCAGGAATCTCGATGCGCTCGATATTTTTTCCTAATTCATCGTGATAATGATATGCGCACATTTCAACAAGGTCGATGATACCTGTGAATTGATCTTCTGCTCCAATCGGTAATTGAACAGGGTGCGCATTCGCTTGTAAACGATCATGAAGCGTTTTAACAGAGTATAAGAAATCTGCGCCAATCTTGTCCATTTTGTTAACGAAAACGATACGTGGAACGCCGTATGTAGTCGCTTGGCGCCATACTGTTTCTGTTTGCGGCTCTACGCCTGATTGTGCGTCTAATACCGCGACTGCACCGTCTAATACACGCAATGAACGCTCAACTTCTACCGTGAAGTCGACGTGTCCAGGTGTATCGATGATGTTAATACGATGGCCTTTCCATTGAGCAGTTGTCGCCGCAGATGTAATTGTAATTCCGCGTTCTTGTTCTTGCTCCATCCAGTCCATCGTTGCTGCGCCCTCATGAACTTCACCGATTTTATGAACGCGTCCTGTGTAGAAAAGGATACGCTCTGTCGTTGTTGTTTTACCGGCGTCAATATGGGCCATGATTCCAATATTGCGAGTGTTTTCCAAGGAGAACTGTCTTGCCATATGGATTTTTTCTCCTTCCTTAAATGAAGTATCGTAATTTTATTTGCATATAGGAATATAGGCGAATGAGCGATGGGCATGCTTTTTTATTTTCAACCGCATCGCTCTCACCTATTCTTAATTTAACGAAAAAATTACCAACGATAGTGTGCAAACGCTTTGTTTGCTTCTGCCATTTTGTGTGTATCTTCGCGTTTCTTCACAGCTGCACCTGTGTTGTTTGCAGCATCCATGATTTCGTTCGCTAAACGCTCTTCCATCGTTTTTTCTCCACGAAGACGAGCGTAGTTAACGAGCCAACGAAGACCTAATGTTGTACGGCGCTCTGGGCGCACCTCAACAGGAACTTGATAGTTTGCACCACCAACACGGCGCGCGCGAACTTCAAGAACTGGCATAACGTTTTTCAACGCTTGCTCAAACACTTCCATTGGATCTTTACCTGTGCGCTCACGAATGATATCGAACGCTGTGTAAAGAATTTTTTGCGCTTTACCTTTTTTACCGTCAATCATGATTTTATTGATTAAACGTGTAACTAGCTTTGAATTGTAAATTGGATCTGGTAACACATCTCGTTTAGGAACCGGACCTTTACGTGGCATAGTTTTTCCTCCTTTCAGTAAAAATCAGCGAAAAATGATACATGTTATTTCTTAGCTGCTTTTGGTTTTTTCGCACCGTATTTTGAACGACCTTGCATACGGTTCGCTACACCTGCAGTATCTAAAGCACCGCGAACGATGTGGTAACGTACCCCTGGTAAGTCTTTTACACGTCCACCGCGAATTAATACAACGCTGTGTTCTTGTAAGTTATGACCGATACCTGGGATGTAAGCAGTTACCTCGATACCGTTAGATAAACGTACACGGGCATATTTACGAAGCGCAGAGTTTGGCTTCTTTGGTGTCATTGTACCTACACGTGTACATACTCCACGTTTTTGCGGAGAGTAAACAGTTGTTTGAACTTTTTTGAAGCTGTTATACCCTTTATTTAACGCAGGTGATTTAGATTTCACTACCTTTTTTGTACGACCTTTGCGTACAAGCTGGTTAATTGTAGGCATGGTAAATTTCCTCCCTTCACAATTAAATTCAAGCCCACACATCCAGGTGGCTCATTTTTATGCAAAAACAAAGTTTTTGTAGTAAACCCACAAAAACAGTTTTTAACGAATGATCGCAACAGCCGCTGCTCCTACATCGATTTTGCATGCTTTCCCGAGCTTTTTCATCGAGTCCACTTTATAAACAGGCACATTCGCTACATTCGCAGCTTCCATCACTTTGTCAATGATCGCTTTATCCGCATCTTCTGCGATCACAAGTTCATGTACCTTTCCATCTTTCAGAGCTCGTACTGTTTGTTTTGTTCCTACAATAATTTGTTTAGCCTGTGCGACTTTTTCATAAGACATGTAACATATCCTCCAAAGTGACAGGTTTTCGGAACACCTTTATTATGCTATCACTTTCTAAGAGCTGTGTCAACTATATTTTTTCAACCTATTGCTAGCGTCATTTGCTAGCAATAGGTTGAGCATTATTTTGTTGTAACAGCATCTTCATCTTTTTTCGTTTTAATAACTGGTTTTACTTTGCGATAGCGTGCCATTCCTGTTCCTGCCGGCACAAGTTTACCAATAATGACGTTTTCTTTTAATCCAAGCAATTCGTCGCGTTTTCCTTTGATCGCTGCATCTGTTAAGACGCGTGTCGTTTCTTGGAATGATGCCGCAGACAAGAACGAGTCTGTTTCAAGCGACGCTTTTGTAATTCCGAGTAATACTGGTCGAGCTGTTGCCGGACGTTTCCCTTCCATCAACACTTTCGCATTTGCATCCGTAAATTGATGAATATCGAGCAACGTTCCAGGTAATAAGTCCGTATCGCCTGCGTCAATGACGCGAACTTTTCGAAGCATTTGGCGAACCATAACTTCGATATGTTTATCGCTAATTTCTACCCCTTGCATGCGGTATACTTTTTGCACTTCACGCAACAAGTACTCTTGAACAGCATTCATATCTTTGACTCTCAATAGTTCTTTCGGGTCGATCGAACCTTCTGTTAGTTCTTGACCGCGTTCAACTTTCTGTCCTTCTTGTACTTTGAGACGTGCGCTATAAGGGGCTGTATACGTACGTGTCTCGACTTCGCCTTGAATGACGAGCTCACGTTGACGATCGCGCGTTTCATTAATAGCCACAACAACGCCATCAATTTCTGAAATGACCGCTTGCCCTTTCGGATTACGCGCCTCAAACAATTCTTGTACGCGCGGTAAACCTTGTGTAATATCGTCTCCTGCTACCCCACCTGTATGGAACGTACGCATTGTCAGCTGTGTACCTGGCTCACCGATCGATTGTGCCGCGATAATACCAACCGCTTCACCAACTTCAACTTCCGCACCAGTTGCCAAGTTGCGTCCGTAACATTTTTTACATACACCATGACGTGTGTTACATGTAAATGCCGAACGAATCCACACTTCTTCAATGCCAGCTTTTACAATGGCATTTGCGATATCTTCTGTAATCATTTCGTTTTCACGCACAAGCACTTCGCCTGTTTCCGGATGTTTCACCGTTTTGCGTGCGTAACGTCCAACGAGACGCTCTTCAAGTTTCACAATCACTTCTGTACCGTCTTTTAACGCACGAATTAACGTACCGCGGTCTGTACCGCAATCGTCTTCACGAATAATGACGTCTTGTGCAACGTCAACGAGACGACGTGTTAAATAACCAGAGTCAGCTGTTTTTAACGCCGTATCGGCAAGACCTTTACGCGCCCCGTGAGTCGAAATAAAGTACTCAAGTACCGTTAATCCTTCACGGAACGAAGATTTAATTGGAAGCTCGATAATACGCCCTGCTGGGTTCGCCATTAATCCGCGCATACCTGCAAGCTGCGTAAAGTTCGATGCGTTACCGCGGGCTCCCGAGTCACTCATCATGAAAATTGGATTTCGCTTATCAAGCGACTCCATTAAGCGGCCTTGAATTTTATCTTTTGCCGCACTCCAAATCGAAATGACACGTTCATAACGCTCTTCATCCGTAATTAAACCGCGTCTAAATTGTTTTAATACTGTATCAACTTTCGCTTGCGCTTCTTCTAAAATTTCTTGTTTTTCCGGCAAGACGACAATATCAGCTACACCGATGGTGATACCTGCTTTTGTTGAGTATTTAAAGCCAAGATCTTTCATACGGTCAAGCATTTTAGACGTTTCTGTAATTTTGAAACGTTTAAATACTTCCGCAATGATGTTACCAAGAATTTTCTTCTTAAACGGCGGAACGAGTTCGCGTTTGCGAATTTCTTCTTTCACGTTCACACCTTTATCAAGGAAATATTTATCTGGTGTTCGTTCTTCAATGTTTTCTTGCGTCGGTTCATTAATATATGGGAATGACTTCGGCAAAATTTCATTGAAGATTAACTTTCCGACAGTCGTTACAAGCAACTTATTATTTTGTTCTTCTGTAAACGTTTCGTTTTTCAGCGAACCTGCATGAACCGCAATACGTGTATGCAGATGAACATAACCGTTATGGTAAGCCAGCAACGCCTCATCCGTATCTTTAAACACCATTCCTTCGCCGACTGCACCTTCACGTTCCATCGTTAAATAGTAGTTTCCTAAAACCATGTCTTGCGAAGGAGTAACAACTGGTTTTCCGTCTTTCGGGTTTAAAATATTTTGCGCCGCAAGCATAAGTAGACGTGCCTCAGCTTGTGCCTCTGCCGAAAGCGGTACGTGCACAGCCATTTGGTCGCCGTCAAAGTCTGCGTTATAAGCAGTACATACAAGCGGATGCAAGCGGATTGCACGACCTTCTACAAGCGTCGGCTCAAACGCTTGAATACCAAGACGGTGAAGCGTTGGTGCACGGTTTAATAGCACTGGATGTTCTTTAATGACAGACTCTAAAACATCCCAAACTTCTGGGTGAACGCGCTCAATTTTCCGCTTCGCGCTTTTAATGTTGTGCGCTAAGCCACGTTCTACTAATTCTTTCATAACAAACGGCTTAAACAATTCAAGCGCCATTTCTTTTGGCAAGCCGCATTGATACATTTTTAAGTTCGGGCCGACAACGATTACCGAACGACCAGAATAGTCAACGCGCTTACCGAGCAAGTTTTGACGGAAACGACCTTGCTTTCCTTTTAACATATGAGAAAGCGATTTAAGCGGACGGTTTCCTGGTCCTGTGACCGGGCGGCCACGACGACCGTTATCAATTAGCGCATCAACCGCTTCTTGAAGCATTCGTTTTTCGTTTTGAACAATAATGTTCGGCGCTCCAAGGTCTAATAGACGCTTTAAACGGTTGTTCCGGTTAATGACTCGACGATATAAGTCGTTTAAGTCAGATGTCGCAAAACGTCCGCCATCTAACTGTACCATCGGGCGCAACTCCGGCGGAATAACCGGAAGCACATCTAACACCATCCACGATGGGTCGTTACCAGAGTTACGGAACGCTTCGAGCACTTCGAGACGTTTAATCGTGCGAGCACGACGTTGTCCTTGTGCTGTTTTTAGCTCTTCTTTTAACGTCTCTACTTCTTTTTCAAGATCGATATCTTGTAACAGTTTTTTAATTGCCTCTGCACCCATTGAAGCTTGGAATGAATTTCCGTACTTCTCGCGATATGCACGATACTCTTTTTCAGAAAGCAATTGTTTCTTTTCTAATGGCGTATCGCCTGGATCGGTCACGACGTAAGATGCAAAGTAAATGACTTCTTCTAGCGCACGAGGGGACATGTCTAAGACAAGTCCCATGCGGCTAGGAATTCCTTTAAAGTACCAAATATGTGAAACAGGGGCTGCTAGTTCAATATGACCCATGCGCTCACGGCGAACTTTTGCACGTGTCACTTCAACACCGCATCGGTCACAAACGACACCTTTATAACGAACGCGCTTATATTTTCCGCAATGACATTCCCAGTCTTTTGTCGGACCAAAAATGCGTTCGCAAAACAGACCATCTTTTTCAGGTTTTAATGTTCGATAGTTAATCGTTTCTGGTTTTTTAACTTCACCATACGACCAAGAACGAATTTTCTCGGGTGAAGCGAGTCCGATCTTCATATATTCAAACTTATTTACATCTAACAAGGGGCCTACCTCCCTTTTAATATCCAGGTTTTACCCTTATGTCCAAACGCTATTCTTTTACAACAACGCCTTCATCTTCTTTGGCTGACTCATCTGTAGGTGGGATGATGTCAACTGGTTGCACGTCATCATCTTCCCCGAAGTTTTCCATGCTAATTTCTTTTTCATCGCTTGATAATACTGTTACGTCCATACCTAAGCTTTGCAGCTCTTTAATTAATACTTTGAAAGATTCAGGAACGCCTGGTTCTGGAACGTTTTCACCTTTCACGATCGCTTCGTACGTTTTCACACGACCAACGACGTCGTCTGATTTGACAGTTAAAATTTCTTGCAACGTGTAAGCTGCACCGTATGCCTCAAGCGCCCATACTTCCATCTCACCGAAACGCTGACCACCAAACTGCGCTTTTCCACCGAGCGGTTGTTGCGTAACAAGTGAATATGGACCTGTCGAGCGAGCATGTAACTTATCGTCAACCATGTGCGCGAGCTTAATCATATACATAATACCGACAGAAACACGATTATCAAACGGCTCTCCTGTCCGTCCGTCATATAAAACTGTTTTCGCATCGCGCGCCATTCCTGCCTCTTCTAACGTTGCCCATACATCTTCTTCGCGAGCACCGTCAAATACAGGTGAAGCGACATGAAGGCCTAGCTTTCTCGCCGCCATTCCGAGATGCAATTCGAGCACTTGCCCGATATTCATACGCGAAGGTACGCCTAGCGGGTTTAACATGATATCAACCGGTGTACCATCTGGTAAAAACGGCATATCTTCTTCAGGTAAAATGCGCGAAATAACACCTTTATTTCCGTGGCGACCTGCCATTTTGTCACCTTCAGAAATTTTCCGTTTTTGTACAATGTACACACGAACAAGCTGATTCACGCCCGGTGGCAACTCATCGCCATCTTCGCGAGTAAACACTTTAACATCAAGAACGATTCCGCCTCCACCGTGCGGTACGCGTAAAGACGTATCTCGAACTTCACGCGCCTTCTCTCCGAAAATCGCATGAAGTAACCGTTCTTCAGCTGTTAATTCCGTAACCCCTTTTGGTGTTACTTTTCCAACGAGCAAGTCGCCATCTTTTACTTCTGCACCGATGCGTACAATTCCGCGTTCATCTAGATTGCGAAGCGCATCTTCACCGACGTTTGGAATATCGCGCGTAATTTCTTCTGGACCGAGCTTCGTATCGCGCGCTTCAGATTCGTATTCCTCAATATGAATGGACGTATATACATCGTCTTTAACGAGACGCTCGCTCATAATAATCGCGTCTTCGTAGTTGTATCCATCCCATGTCATAAACGCAACAAGCACGTTGCGACCAAGCGCTAATTCACCTTTTTCCATCGATGGACCGTCAGCTAAAATCTCACCCTTCTCCACGATATCTCCTGCTTTAACAATCGGGCGTTGGTTGTAGCACGTTCCTTGGTTTGAACGAACAAACTTCAACAGACGATATTTATCTAAGTCACCTTTGACTTCTTTTCCATCGACTTCGATTAAACGGCGTACCCAAATTTCTTTCGCTTCAACTCGCTCAACGATTCCGCGATGTTTACAAATAACCGCTGCTCCAGAATCTTTTGCTGCGACATACTCCATTCCTGTACCAACGATTGGCGCCTCCGGCTGCATAAGCGGAACAGCTTGACGTTGCATGTTCGCACCCATAAGCGCACGGTTTGAGTCATCGTTTTCTAAAAACGGAATGCACGCTGTCGCTACCGACACAACTTGTTTTGGAGAAACGTCTACATAATCCACACGATCGCGCTTAACAACGATATTTTCACCACGGAAGCGAGCAACAACGTTTTCTTCTAAAAATGTTCCATCTTCCGCAATCGGAACGTTCGCTTGGGCAACGACGTAATTATCTTCCTCATCCGCCGTTAAATAGTCAATTTGATTCGTTACTTTCCCTGTTTCAGGATCGACTCGGCGATAAGGAGTTTCAATAAAACCAAATTTATTCACTTTCGCATATGTGGAAAGCGAGTTAATTAATCCGATGTTCGGACCTTCTGGCGTTTCGATCGGACACATGCGTCCATAGTGCGAGTAGTGAACGTCACGCACTTCAAAGCCTGCGCGTTCACGCGTTAAACCACCTGGACCAAGGGCAGAAAGACGACGTTTATGTGTCAATTCTGCAAGTGGGTTTGTTTGGTCCATGAATTGCGATAACTGCGAGCTTCCGAAAAACTCTTTAATAGCCGCAATGACTGGGCGAATATTAATGAGTTGCTGTGGTGTAATTGTGTTTGTATCTTGAATGGACATCCGTTCACGAACGACGCGCTCCATGCGCGAAAGTCCGATTCGGAATTGATTTTGCAGCAACTCGCCAACAGAACGAAGTCGACGATTTCCTAAATGGTCGATATCGTCTGTATCACCGACTCCATGCAATAAGTTAAAGAAGTAGCTAATAGATGCAATAATATCTGCAGGTGTAATATGTTTTACCGTTTCTGGAATATATCCATTACTAATGACCGTGATGACTTTTTCGCCATCTGGATCGTTTGGAGCATAAATTTTGATTGCTTGCAAAGCAAATTCATCTTCGACAACGCCCCCAAGCGGTTGGTATTTGCGCATACCAATTCCTTTTTCAAGCTCAGGTAAAATGCGGTCGAGCGTTCTTCGATCGAGAACGGTTCCTTTCTCAGCAATCACTTCACCCGTTTCCGGATGAACGAGCGTTTCCGCTAAACGTTGACCAAATAAACGGTTTTTAATATGGAGCTTTTTGTTAATTTTATAACGACCAACACTTGCTAAATCATATCGTTTTGGATCGAAGAAACGAGAGATAAGCAAGCTTTTTGCGTTTTCAACGGTAGGCGGCTCCCCTGGACGTAACCGTTCATAAATTTCAAGCAACGCTTTTTCTGTACTTTCTGTATTGTCTTTTTCTAACGTATTACGAATATACTCATTATCACCGAGTAAATCGACAATCTCTTGGTCCGAGCCAAAACCTAACGCTCGTAATAACACGGTTACAGGCAACTTACGCGTACGATCAATGCGAACGTAAACAACGTCTTTTGCATCTGTTTCGTATTCAAGCCATGCACCACGGTTGGGAATAACAGTAGCTGTAAAGCCACGTTTTCCGTTTTTATCTACTTTTCCGCTGTAATAAACGCTCGGTGAACGAACAAGCTGAGAAACGATAACACGTTCAGCACCATTAATAATGAACGTACCCGTTTCTGTCATTAATGGGAAGTCTCCCATAAATACATCTTGCTCTTTTACTTCACCTGTTTCTTTATTGATTAGGCGTACTTTCACCCGAAGCGGTGCTGCGTATGTAACATCGCGTTCTTTTGACTCTTCTACAGAGTACTTCGGCTCTCCTAAGCTGTAATCAATAAATTCTAGTGACAAATTTCCTGTAAAATCTTCGATCGGTGAAATATCTTGGAACATTTCACGCAATCCTTCGTCGAGAAACCACTGGTAAGAAGAAGTTTGAATTTCGATTAAGTTCGGTAACTCCAACACTTCACTAATGCGCGCATAACTTCTTCGTTGGCGGTGTCGTCCGTATTGAACTAGTTGACCTGTCAACTGATTCACCCCTCAAATCAAACATTAATAACTTGTCATCAGACAAAAAAGAAATGGTTTCTTATAAGAAAACCACATGTTTGACCTATTATATATTTTATAAGTTTTTCCTTTAAAACTAAAATTATACATACATACACAGCATACGTAAACTAAAAAAAATACACATTTAGCATTTTATAATGGTACCATACACAAAATTGAGCGTCAAGCTTTTTGTGCTCGAATAATAAAGTAACCTTTTTTCTTTTCCACAACATCAACTTCATCAAAAATCGTTTTTAACTTTTCTAATGCAGATGGAGCCCCTTGCTTCTTTTGAATGACAACCCATAACTGTCCGCCAGAAAGCAAGTAGTTTGCACTTTGTTCAAAAATGGAATGAACGACTGCTTTTCCAGCACGAATCGGTGGGTTTGTCACAATTGCAGCAAACGTTCCTTCTACTCGCTGAAATAAATCACTTATGTAAATTCGCGCATTTTCAATATCGTTTTGCTGCTTGTTTTTCTTCGCTAGTTCGATTGCTCGCTCATTTACATCAATCATATGCACGGTTCGATGCGGAAAATCTTTTGCTAACGCTAAACCGATCGGTCCGTATCCACAACCTACATCGAGAATATTTCCTGGCACATTCGGTTCAACAAATGTTTCAATTAGCAATCGCGAACCGAAGTCCACTTCTTTTTTTGAAAATACACCTTGATCGACCGTAAACAAAAACTGATGACCCCGCAACATATACGTCCATTGAAACGGCTTACTTTCTACAGTTGGCCGTTCAGTATAGTAGTGATCACCCATCGTTTTCACCTCTCTTTCTTTCATTGTAAACGAACGCACATAAAAACACAAAGAAGCTCGCTACTACGAGCGAGCCTCTTTACATCATTACTTAATTTCAACTTTCGCGCCAGCTTCTTCAAGTTTCGCTTTGATTTCTTCAGCTTCTTCTTTAGAAACGCCTTCTTTAACTGGCTTTGGAGTGTTGTCTACTAAGTCTTTTGCTTCTTTTAAGCCAAGACCAGTAAGTTCACGCACAACTTTGATAACTTTGATTTTTTGTGCGCCGCCATCTGCAAGGATAACGTCAAATTCAGTTTTTTCTTCAGCAGCAGCACCAGCAGCAGCACCGCCAGCAACTACTACAGGAGCAGCAGCAGTTACACCAAATTCTTCTTCAATTGCTTTTACTAAGTCGTTTAATTCTAAAACAGTCATATTTTTAACCGCTTCAATGATTTGTTCTTTAGTCATGATCGATCTTCCTCCTTAATGTTTTAATTTTAGGCGATTTGGAAATTAAGCACCTTGTTCTTCTTTTTTCTCAGCAACTGCTTTTGTAACAAGAGCAAAGTTGCGGATTGGTGCTTGAAGAACGCTAAGCAACATAGAGAGCAAGCCTTCGCGAGATGGAAGCTCTGCAAGCGCCTTAACTTCTTCAAATGTCGCTACGTTACCTTCGATGATACCTGCTTTAATTTTTAACGCGTCGTTCTTTTTCGCGAATTCGTTTAAAATTTTCGCAGGAGCAACGACATCATCATTGCTGAATGCGATCGCATTCGGACCTGTTAACGTTTCATCTAAACCTTCTAAACCTAACTCAGCAACAGCACGGCGAGTTAATGTGTTTTTGTACACTTTGAACTCGATTCCTGCTTCGCGAAGTTGCTTACGAAGTTCTGTAACTTGCGCGACATTTAAGCCACGGTAATCAACGATGATCGTTGATTTGCTCGCACGAAGCTTTTCAGCAATCTCCGCTACTAACTGCTGCTTTTGTTCAAGTACGCTGCTCATGTCAACACCTCCTGTAGAAGTTGAGTTTCAACACCACTTATACCGTCCAATGAAAAACCTCCATGTCAACGTAGACATGGAGGCCCCTGAAAGTGCACGTATGCACTTATTTATCAGTTTCAACACCTCGGTAGGAAATTAAGCCTGCTTGAGGCACCTACTGTCTACGGTACAAATGATATTCGCTTTTCAAACAATGAATATTGTACTAAAGCGTTTCTAAAAAGTCAAGATCTATATTAGCGCGCAACAGCAACAGTAGAAGGATCCACTTTCACGCCAGGACCCATTGTCGAAGCAACTGTTACGTTTTTCACGTATGTGCCCTTCGCCGCTGCTGGCTTCACTTTCAAGATTGTTTCGTAAATTGTTGTGAAGTTTTCTACTAATTTTTCTGTATCAAATGACACTTTACCGATTGGCACATGGATGTTTCCAGCTTTGTCAACGCGATATTCTACTTTACCAGCTTTAATTTCGTTGACTGCTTTCGCCACATCAAATGTAACTGTTCCTGTTTTAGGGTTTGGCATTAATCCTTTTGGTCCTAAAATACGACCGATCTTACCAACTTCACCCATCATATCAGGAGTTGCGACGATGACATCAAACTCAAACCAACCTTGTTGAATTTTGTTGATGTAATCTGTATCGCCAACATAGTCTGCGCCAGCTGCTTCAGCTTCTTTCGCTTTTTCACCTTTCGCAAGCACTAGCACACGACGAACTTTACCTGTGCCGTGTGGCAATACAACCGCTCCACGGATTTGTTGGTCTGCTTTCTTCGGATCAACTCCTAAACGGAAAGCAACTTCTACTGTTGCGTCAAATTTTGCAACATTCGTCTTTTTCACTAATTCGATTGCTTCTTGCACATTATATGCTTTTGAGCGATCAATTAATTTCGCTGCCTCTAAGTAGCGTTTTCCTCTTTTTGGCATTTTTTATTTCCTCCTTTTGTGGTTTTAACGGAAAGACCTCCCACGAATAAAGGTTGCGAAAACTATATAGTTCGCTTCCGCAACCTTCTCTAGCCAGATCTTCATTAGTCTTCGATGACGATACCCATGCTGCGCGCTGTTCCTTCGATCATGCGCATAGCTGCTTCAATGCTCGCCGCGTTTAAGTCTGGCATTTTTGTTTCAGCAATCTCGCGCAC
>OFGS01000219.1_pt1 | contig 13237 bp, 12 predicted proteins | sample 1521851 | NCBI WGS metagenome assembly OFGS01 (sample SAMEA3142070, study PRJEB24117) | hot springs metagenome
GAAAACGTTAATAGGAAAAGACTTCGGGGCAGCGCGAAGTCTTTTTTTCACTCTTTTGATCACGCATAATAAAATCAAGGAGGGGATTTCATTGCATAAATTAGTTGATCAATTATTTTTTGAACTGCAACATCCCGTAACGATTGAATCGCGCGATTTTGAATTGCTTGCATATAGCGGTCATCACGATGAAACGGATGAAGTGCGCATGCGCACGATTTTAAGTAAGCGAGCATCCGCTCATGTGTTCCATTATTTACATGAACACGGATGGATGAAAAAAATTGAACAAGCAGACGGAGTCGTTAGCATTCCTCCACTCCCTGACATTGATCTTGGTGCGCGCGCTGTCGTTTGCTTAAAACATGCCGGAAAAGTGTACGGCTATCTTTGGGTGCAGGCAGCACTCCATGATTTGACAGACGAACAACGGAGACGTATCGAAGAAGTAGCAAAAGAGGCCGCTCAAATATTGCACGAGCAAATGGGGAAAAGATACAAACGGCAAGAAGAAGTTCATGAACTTTTTCTACGCTTTATTCAATATCGCGATATGAGCGAACGAGACGTTCAAATGGAACTACAGTTGCTTGGGGTAACGTTTCCTTCACAATTTGCTGTTGTCGTTTTTCATGTCGAACATCATGAGAGCATAGATGACATTCGCCAATATGTAACATGGGTATCAAAAACGATACATGCCCCAATCTTTTTTATTCATCACAATCATCCGTTTTTGCTTATTGTTGGGGAAACACCGACGCAACGCCCGATCGATGTAGTGAATATGATGATCACAAAATTGCAACAAGATTTTCATTTTCGCATTGATCACGATGTTCTCGTTGGTATTGGCAATGAATATAACGGACTGCAAAAACTGCGCGACAGTTATAAAGAGGCGATGGAAGTCATTCATTTGAAAAAGCATATGAATGAGCCGTTACCACATGCTTATCGTGATTTAGGTATTTATCGTATCATTCCATTTATATACGAACAGTATAAACAGCGTCGTTATAAAAACGAAGCGATTATGAAACTAAAAAAGCACGATGAACAACATGGAACCGATTTTTTACATACGCTTCGTGCGTACATTCAACACGACTGCAATATGAAACAAACAGCTGAAAGTTTATACATTCATCCGAATACGTTACATTACCGACTAAAGCGTATGCAGTCGATCACAACGCTCCCGCTGCACGATTTTGAACAACGAATGATGTTGTATATTGATCTCCTTTTATACAAATATAAGGAAAGTATTGTGGATGAGCAACAAAAATAAGCAGAAATGATTATATATTGACGACAAACAATTTTCAGAAAGTATAAATTATAATGAATCGTAGAATATGTGACAAAATCGTGAAAGGATCGATGCATGTGACTGTACCATACAAACATGAACCGTTTACAAACTTTACAATTGAGCAAGAAGCAGCTGCGTTTCGTCAAGCGCTTGCTTATGTTGAAACACAACTTGGCCAAGCGTATCCAATCATTATTGGAGGAAAACGAATCGTTACGGAAGAAAAAGTGGTGTCGACGAACCCTGCGAATAAACAACAAGTGGTTGGCGTCGTCTCAAAAGCGACGAAAGCGCTTGCTGATGAAGCGATGGAAGCGGCACTTTCTGCATTTGAAACGTGGAAACGTGTATCGCCAAAGGCGCGTGCCGATGTGTTGCTGCGCGCAGCAGCGATGTTAAGAAGAAGAAAACATGAATTTTCTGCATGGCTAGTGAAAGAAGTCGGTAAACCGTGGAAAGAAGCAGATGCTGATACAGCGGAAGCGATTGACTTTTTAGAATATTACGCTAGACAAATGATTTCTCTTGCGGAAGGTGTACCTGTGCTCAGCCGTTCCGGAGAGTCAAACCGATTTTTTTATGTGCCGCTTGGTGTCGGATTAATTATTTCACCGTTTAATTTCCCACTTGCGATTATGGCTGGAACGACGGTTGCTGCCATTGTGACAGGAAACACGGTCATTTTGCGACCATCCGATCGCGCCCCAATTGTTGCTGCAAAGTTTGTTGAGCTGATGGAAGAGGCCGGTCTCCCTCAAGGAGTATTAAACTATTTGCCGGGAGGGGAAGCAGAAGTCGGAGAATATATTGTTGAACATCCGCAAACGCGTTTCATTTCTTTTACAGGATCGCGTGCCGTTGGATGTCGCATTTATGAACGGGCAGCTATCGTTCAACCAGGACAAAAATGGTTGAAGCGTGTCATCGCAGAAATGGGTGGAAAAGATGCGATCATCGTTGATCGAGATGCGGATCTTGAATTAGCAGCGCAATCGATCGTTGCTTCCGCATTCGGTTTTTCAGGACAAAAATGTTCGGCATGCTCGCGTGCCATCGTTCTTGAAGATGTATATGACGAAGTGCTTGGGCGCGTCGTTGAGTTAACAAAGCAATTAAAGGTGGGCAACCCACAAGAGCAAAGCACGTTTATGGGACCTGTCATTGATCAAGTATCGTACGATAAAATTATGAGCTATATCGAAATTGGCAAGCGAGAAGGGAAGCTCATGACAGGGGGCGAAGGAGACGATACGACAGGATTTTTTATTCAGCCAACCGTGTTTGCAGATGTTGCCCCAACTGCGCGAATCATGCAAGAAGAAATTTTTGGTCCGGTCGTTGCGTTTACGAAAGTGCGTACGTTTGATGAAGCGCTTGAAGTGGCGAACAATACAGATTACGGATTAACAGGGGCGGTCATTTCAAACAATCGTGCTCATTTAGAAAAAGCACGCGAAGAGTTTCATGTTGGAAACTTATATTTTAATCGCGGTTGTACCGGAGCGATTGTCGGCTATCATCCGTTTGGTGGGTTTAACATGTCAGGAACAGATTCTAAAGCAGGTGGTCCAGACTATTTATTGCTCCATATGCAAGCAAAAACAGTCAGTGAAATGTTTTAAAAGGGGGAATGGCCATGCTTGCGCAACTATCGAAAAACATTTTTTTATACGCTTCACAAAGTAAAATGTTAAATCAAGCAGCGAAAAAATGGGGGCTCCGTTTCGGAGCTTCCCAAGTTGTTGCAGGGGAAACGATTGAAAGCGCTATCAAAAAAGTACGTGAACTAAATGAAAAAGGGCTCGTTTGTACGCTCGATCATTTAGGAGAGTTCGTTTCAAGTCGCGAAGAAGCTATTGAAGCGACACAATATAACATCCGCACATTAGAAGCTATCCATCGTGCAGGTGTTCAAAGCAACTTGTCCGTCAAATTGACGCAGCTTGGGCTTGATATTGACTTTGATTTTTGCTTAAACAACATGCGTCAAATTGTTGAAACGGCGAAAAGATATAACAACTTCGTGCGCATCGATATGGAAGATTCAGCGCATTGCCAAGCGACGCTCGATTTATTACACGAACTACGCCGCACGTACGACAACGTTGGAACTGTCATTCAAGCATATTTATATCGCGCTGAACAAGATGTAAAAGATTTAAAAGGAGTATCGCTTCGTTTAGTGAAAGGAGCGTATAAAGAGTCGCCAGAAGTGGCGTTTCAAGAGAAACAACAAATTGATGAAAACTACATGAATATTATTCGTCTTCACTTATTAAGCGGAAGTTATACAGCGATTGCCACACATGATCATCATATTATTGAAAAAGTAAAAAAGTTTGCGAAAGAAAATAATATTCCGCGTAATCAATTTGAGTTTCAAATGTTATATGGCTTTCGAACAGATATGCAACAACAGCTTGCAAAAGAAGGCTATACAATGCGCGTATACGTTCCATTCGGAAACGATTGGTTTGGCTATTTCATGCGCCGATTAGCAGAACGTCCACAAAACGTCGCGTTCGCATTAAAAGGCTTTTTTGGAAAATAATTTTTTGTACAAATTGTGAACATATTTTAGTATAATGATACGTACAAAGGGGTTTTTATAGACAACAAAGGAAGGGGAGATTGTTTTGGTTATTACATCTGTCGTTTTGTATATGGTAGGGATGTTATTCATCGGGTATTGGGCGTATAAACGGACATCGAACTTGTCTGATTATATGTTAGGCGGACGAACGCTCGGTCCAGCAGTGACCGCGTTAAGCGCCGGAGCATCGGATATGAGCGGTTGGTTGTTGCTTGGGTTGCCGGGAGCGATGTATGCGCAAGGGTTGAGCGCTTCATGGATTGTGATCGGATTAGCTCTTGGAGCGTATGCGAACTGGTTATACGTTGCTCCACGTTTACGAGTATATACGGAAGTAGCGAACGATTCGATTACGATTCCGTCGTTTTTAGAAAACCGTTTCGGTGATACATCGAAGTTACTGCGTCTCGTTTCCGGATTCGTCATTATGATTTTCTTTACGTTTTACGTTTCTTCTGGTCTCGTTTCTGGTGGGGTCATGTTTAAAAATTCGTTTGGTACAGATTATCATACAGGATTATGGATTGTAGCTGGTGTTGTTGTCGCGTACACATTATTCGGGGGATTTTTAGCGGTCAGTTGGACGGACTTTGTGCAAGGACTCATTATGTTTATTGCGCTTATTCTCGTGCCGGTTGTGACGCTTATGCACATTGGGGGAATTACGGAGACAACGACAACGATTCGCGATATAGATCCGAACTTGCTTGATTTGTTTAAAGGGACGAGCGTTGTCGGTATCATCTCGCTATTTGCATGGGGACTTGGCTATTTCGGCCAGCCGCACATTATTGTTCGTTTTATGGCGATTTCCTCGGTGAAAGAAATGAAACAAGCGCGCCGCATTGGAATGGGCTGGATGATCTTTTCGTCTGTCGGTGCGATGTTAACAGGTCTTTTTGGAATCGCTTACTTTAAACGAGCAGGCATGACGTTAGAAGATCCAGAAACAGTATTTATTAAACTCGGGGAAATTTTATTCCATCCGCTTATTACAGGATTTTTACTTGCAGCGATTTTAGCGGCAATTATGAGTACGATTTCATCTCAATTGCTAGTGACATCTAGTTCACTAACGGAAGATTTATATAAAATTTTATTCCGTCGCTCAGCGTCTGATAAAGAGCTTGTATTTGTCGGTCGCTTATCTGTCCTACTTGTATCGATTGTTGCCTTGTTGCTCGCATACGAGCAAAATAATACCATTTTAAATCTTGTCGGTTATGCATGGGCAGGATTTGGGGCTTCATTCGGTCCTGTGATTATATTAAGTTTATACTGGCGCCGTATGACAAAATGGGGAGCGCTTGCGGGGATGATTGCAGGGGCAACGACAGTCATCATCTGGGCGAATTCTTCATATGCAAGCGTCATGTACGAAATGGTGCCGGGCTTTATCGCTAGTTTTATTGCCGTAATTATCGTCAGCTTATTGACAGTTACACCTGAAAAACGCGTGACAGAGCAATTTGATACGTTTAAACGTACGATTTCATCATAAGAAAAAGGTGTCCGAACAGGGCACCTTTTTACGTTGAAAACTGTCGGATCGCTCGTTTCATTGCAAAAGAAATGATTCCGTCTATTGTTTTTTTATAAAACTATGTTCTAAATCATCAACAAACAAAGTAAAAAAGGATTTTTCGTCTATTTGTAGAAAAGAAATACATGAAAGGGGAGTGGGGAAGTGAGAAACATATATATTTTTGTATGTGTCTGTCTGTTTTTATTTGCCCAACCAGCTTGGGCACAAGGAGAAACGAGCATTACATTAAGCGCCGCTGGCGATGTGACGCTTGGTCGCGATGACAACTATGGCTATACATATTCGTTTGATCATGAAGCGAAAAAAAATGGTCTTGCTTTTTTTACAAAATATATTGAACCGATTTTTAAGAAAGATGATTTTACAACCGTCAATTTGGAAACAACGTTAACAAATGCAACGCAAAAAGCGGAGAAAAAGTTTCGTTTTCGAGGCGATCCGTCGTATGTCAACGTTTTAACGCGCGCGAGCATTGAAGGGGTCAATCTTGCGAATAATCATACGTTAGACTATGGACAAAAAGGATATATAGATACGATTGCTACGTTAAAACGAGCGAATGTCGGATATTTTGGGAACGGAGTACAGCTTGTGAAGACCGTTAAAGGAGTAAAAATTGGTGCGCTCGGCTATAAAGGATGGAGCGATACGAAGGCGGTACGAAAGCAAATTGCAAACGACATAAATTCCCTACGAAAACAAGGAGTCCAAATCATTCTCGTTCATTTCCATTGGGGTGACGAGCGAAGCTATATGCCAAATAACCCGCAAAAAGCGTTAGGGAGATTTGCGATCGATAGCGGAGCAGATCTTGTCGTTGGTCATCATCCGCACGTCATTCAAGGAATAGAGCAATATAAAGGGAAAATGATCGTTTATAGCTTAGGTAATTTTATGTTTGGAGGCAATAAAAATCCGAGCGATAAAGATACGTTCGTTTATCAACAAACATTTTATTTTGTTAACGGAAAAAAACAGCCGAAAACAACGATTCGCATCATTCCATTTCGCATCTCATCTGTCACGACGCGAAACAACTATCAGCCGATTCCACTTCAAGGAAAAGAAGCAAGTCGCGTAAAAACAAAAATTGTTCATTTATCAGCAAAAATTAATAAACCAACATGGCTCGTATATGAAAAATAAAGCATAATAGAAAGAAAAGGAGTTGATTTTATGTACATCGGGGACATTGTATTTCAACTCGTGATGCTCGGCACGTTGCTTGGGGTTTTTGCTGTGTTTGTTTTTGGTGCTGTATGGTTGATGCGGTCTATAAAGGGGAAAAAAGTTTAGTGAGTATCTTTTTATGTTAGGACGTTAAAACCGAGCGATATGCTCGGTTTTATAATGCCTTTCCGCAAGATGGACAAAAGCGAAAATCTGTTTGTACGTTTGTTCCGCAGTAAGGGCAAAACTTCCCTTCTTCATGATGGGCGAAGCGAGCATTTAGCGGATCTTTTTCTTCATTTTCTTCAACGATATCGACGATGGACATCCGTTCTTTCCCTGTGGCGTTTTTATAATGATATACCGCCTGAAAAATACCGATGCCAATAACGATCAGTCCGAAAAAAGGAAAGAGTTGTGTTCCTGCAATTGGAGATTCTTTTGTAATGGAAAAAGTCATAAACGTCCAAAATATGCCGAATAAAATGGTGGCGATACTGCCGATAAATCCTTGCATGGACGGTCCACGGCCAGGTTTTATACTTTTCATATGTATTCCCTCCAATTTGTTTGATACATCCATTATATACAAGAAATAGAGGAAGTTCATGTTGTTTTTAAATAAAAGGAGTAGAATGTATGCTAGAATGAGTATTGATACCATAAAATATATGGTAAGCATCATGACAAAGAAGGAGGGTTTTATGATATGTCATTATCATCATTAAGGCGTGAAGCGAGGAAAGCATTGAAAGGAAAATGGGGGAGCGCGGTGCTTCTCATACTTGTTTATGCCCTTGTAACGATGGTTGTTCCTTTCGGTGTTGAGGTTGTGTTCAGTGGAGGATGGGAAGCGTGGCTTTATCAAGAAACTGTACCGGCATCTGCCTCGATTGTAAGCATGTTTGTTTCGTTTGCACTCATCCCGCTTAGTGTCGTCTTGTATTGGGTGTTTTTAGATGCGTATCGCAATGAGCCTATTCGTATCGCTCCGCTATTTACTGTTTATCAAAACGGAAAATTAACTTTAAAGCTGATTGGTACTTCGCTTTTATTCGGGCTTTTCGTCTTTTTATGGAGTTTATTGCTCATCATCCCGGGAATTATTAAATCGTTATCTTATTCACAAACGTTCTTTTTATTAAAAGATCATCCAGAGTACAGTGCACTTCAAGCGATTAGCGAAAGTAAAAAACGAATGAAAGGGTATAAAGGAAAGCTATTTTTACTATATTTGAGCTTTATCGGTTGGGGACTTCTCTCGATCCTCACGTTTGGTATCGGATTTTTATGGCTCGTCCCATACATCTACACATCGCTTGCTGCGTTTTACGATCAATTTATTCGTACGCAAGAAGCACCGGCTGAATAAAACGAACAAGGGCGCCCTTGTTCGTTTTATTTTTTTGAAATAAAGCTAGTAAAATATCAAATTGTTTTGTAAAATCATTAAAAAAAGAATATTGTTTCTTTTTGTCGAACATATGCAAGTGTAGAGGTGTTTTGATTTAACGATATAACCACGTTTGTAAAATAAATAATAATAGTGACATACTATAATTGAAATGTGTTATAATAAATACGGAGAAGTTTTTGATCGAATTGATGGGATTTAGGGGGTCCAATGATGAAAACAGATGTCATTTTAATTGGTGCGGGAATTATGAGTGCGACTTTAGGGACGTTGTTAAAAGAATTGGCACCAGAGTGGGATATTTCGGTATTTGAAAGATTAGATCAACCAGCAGATGAAAGTTCGAACGAATGGAACAATGCCGGAACCGGTCATGCCGCACTTTGTGAACTAAACTACACAGTAGAAAAAGCGGACGGATCAATTGACATAAGCAAAGCGATTAAAATTAACGAACAATTTCAAGAGTCGCTACAATTTTGGTCTTATCTCGTTCAAAATAAGCACATTCGCAACCCGAAGGACTTTGTTATGCCAATCCCGCATATGAGTTTCGTGCAGGGAGAAGAAAACGTCGCGTTTTTAAGAAAGCGCTTTGAACAGATGGCTAATCATCCGCTATTTAAAGGGATGGAGTTTTCTGACGATCCGCAAAAATTAAAAGAGTGGATTCCGCTGATGATGGAAGACCGCATCGTCACAGAACCGATTGCTGCCACGCGCATAGAGTCAGGAACCGATGTGAACTTTGGCGCTTTAACGCGCATGTTATTTGAACATTTAGAACATAAGCATGTCAATTTATATTATAAACATCACGTTGAAGATATGAAACGGACAAGCGACAATTTATGGGAAGTGAAGGTACGCAATCTCACAACCGGCGAAGTCGAAGTCCATACAGCGAAGTTCGTCTTTATCGGTGCAGGTGGTGGAAGCTTACATTTACTACAAAAATCCGACATCCCTGAAGGAAAAGGAATCGGTGGATTCCCGGTAAGCGGGCTATTTATGGTGTGCAACAATCCAGATATCATTGCCCAACATCATGCGAAAGTGTACGGAAAAGCGAAAGTTGGTGCACCGCCGATGTCTGTCCCTCATTTAGATACGAGATTCATAGGCAATGAGAAAATGTTATTATTTGGACCGTTCGCAGGGTTTTCACCGAAGTTTTTAAAGAACGGTTCGATATTCGACTTAATCACGTCTGTCAAACCGCACAACGTGCTGACGATGCTTGCGGCAGGGGCGAAAAACATGGCGCTTACAAAATATTTAATCGAACAAGTCATGTTATCAAAAGAACAACGCATGGAAGAATTGCGCGAATTTATCCCGAATGCGAAAAGCGAAGATTGGGATGTTATTATCGCTGGTCAGCGCGTGCAAGTCATTAAAGATACAGAAGCAGGTGGCAAAGGAACGCTTCAATTCGGTACGGAAGTTGTTGCCGCACATGATGGCTCCGTTGCTGCTTTACTCGGTGCATCGCCAGGCGCTTCAACGGCTGTTCATGTCATGCTTGAAGTCATTGAAAAATGCTTCCCAAATGAAATGAAACAATGGGAACCAAAAATTAAAGAAATGATCCCATCATACGGTGTATCACTGATGAAAAACGAAGCACTTTTACGCGACGTACAAACGCTCGCTGCTGAAACGCTTGGCCTAAAAGAAAATATGCCTCTCCAAATTGCATAAATGCGAAAGGCAGAAGTCGGTGGACTTCTGTCTTTTTTTAGTTCACTCGGCATAGGTGCTAGGGTGAAAGTCCCGAACTGCGAAGGCAGAAGTAGCAGTTAGCTTAACGCAAGGGTGTCCGTGGTGACGCGGAATATGAAGGAAGCGAGCGGCAAACTTCCGGTCTGGAGAACACGAACTTCATATAAGGATAGGGATCTTTGGATGAGTTTGCTAAACAAAACAAAGTCCTTTCTGCCGAGGGTGATATAGAGTAATGAAGCAGATAGATGGAAGGAAAGATGGCACGCTTATCCGTGGAGGTCTGATGGATACGTGAAGAAGTTGTATGAATGATATTTACAAGCGATGGGTATCAAAATTACTACTGCATCGCAAACAATAGTTGATCAAATGGTATATGGAGGTGAAAGGATGAGTCGACCTTTTGTACTTTGGCTTATTTGGCAGAACGAACGTACTCGTCAGCGGTATCATGTAGGCAATTTAGTTCATCTTGAAGGGAAATATATGTTTTATTATGAGAAACACGCACAGAGAAGAGGGATTATTGAAGCATTGAAAAATGGATATCGCCTCCATATATCTTTTCCGGATATGGATAAAGTTTATGTATCTGATCGTTTGTTTGGCCCTTTTGAACGACGGTTACCCGATCGTCGTCGTCCAGATTTTCAAGAAATTCTACGGGCGCATGGCTTATCCAATGATTATACAAATATGGATTTATTGCGTGCGACTGGTGGAAGACTTGCGACTGATACGTATGAATTCGTCCCGCCTATTTATGTGTACAGAAATGAATTCGACTTTGAGTTTCACGTTGCTGGATGGAGATATTACGAAGGGGAGCGAGTACTTGACCGCTTGCAAGTGGGGGATGACGTGATGTTTCAACTAGAGCCGACAAATAAACAAGATCCAAAAGCGGTTGTCGTATTGACGAAACAAGGTGAAAATTGGGCTACGTCCCCGCTTTTTATAGCGAATTTATGTTTCGGCTTATTGAAGAAAGTGGTGGAACATATAAAGCAAATATCCAATTTATTCACCCAAATGCTAATCCGCAGTTAAAAGTAAACGTTTATGTACACGGAACGCTGACGCCAACAATGAAAAAACTTCAGCGAGACATGGTGCATGATATGGAGTTAGCCGTTACGGTGTAGTAGAAAATAACGCAAAGCTTTCAGAGGATGGAACAGGCAGCTATCGTCCTTGTTGGAGATGCGAGAGTGAAAATTTTCCTGAATTTTTGTGGAATGGATCCATAGCGGAAGGGGCTATGGATTTTTATTTTACCACTATGCAATAGGCGAGCTCGTAACGTTACAAAGATGGTGTGTGTTGACATGTTGTGTTTTTGTTGTATAATTGTACGTAGAATAAACGCTGTCGTTCATATGGATGGCAGGTCAAGAAGGGAGCGGCATCGTGTCGCTCCTTTTGCTTTTCATGTGAGGAGGGGTGTTTTTGTATTCACGAATCGCCTTGTTTATTGATGGTGGATATCTTGACAACGTATTGAAATGGTATGGAAAGGCAAAAATTGATTATGGTAAGCTCGCTGCAGCTATGGCTAGCGACCACTTGCTTCTGAGAACGTACTACTATCACTGTCTCCCTTATCAATCCCCAAATCCATCTTCAGAGGAAAAAGAGTATTTTTCCAATGCTCAAAGTTTTTTCAAAAGATTGAACAGGCTAGAAAGCTTCACTGTTCGAGAAGGAAAACTTGCATTCCGCGGTATTGATGATCGCGGTTTGCCTGTGTTCGAGCAAAAGCGTGTCGATGTTATGCTAGCGACAGACTTAGTGATGCATAGTACGAAAAAACTGATTACGCATGCAGCTCTTTTAACAGGGGATAGCGACTTTTTGCCAGCGTTGCAAATTGCACAATCAGAAGGGGTGCATATTACTCTCTATTATTCTGATGAAAGCGACGACATTCGCCCGCACGATGAACTGTTGGATATTGTAGATGATCGGAGGTTGATCAACAAGGACTTTATCCATCGTATTAAAAGAGGATCATGAGTAAGCCATTGCATACTGTCTGAATCAATGGGATAAGTTAGTGGCCTTTTTAGAGGATGGGCGACTGCAGATCGATAATAATCGCAGTGAGCGATCTATCAAACTTGTCGTGATAGGAAGGAAAAATTGGCTTTTCGCAAATATACCACAAGGTGCTCGGGCGAGTGCCATCATTTACAGCGTGGTAGAGACAGCGATAGCGAATCGACTACATCCGCATTACTATCTTCGCTATCTTTTTGAGCAGCTTCCCAATATGGATGTATCAGATAGTCATGCATTGGATCAAGTACTTCCTTGGTCTAAAACACTTCCTGTTTCATGTATTGCTTTTCATCAACTAACTCAATAATACCTTTAGCCTTGGCCTTCAAAAAGGTGGGGGCTATTTGACGTTTACGCTTTTTCTCGTATTTATGCACGTTTCCGACTAATTTCGACAGTTTTTGTCATCTTTATTTTGATACAATAAAACTATGTCGAAACGAATGGTAGTTATGACTAATAAAGGAGTTCGGATGTTACATGTCAAAAGGAATGATTGATAATAAACAGCGTGGTTTAGTGGGGGATGTGCTCAAAAAGCATATTCAAAAAGGGAGCAAACTTTCTGTTGCGGCAGCTCATTTTACGCTATATGCTTTTGTAGAGTTAAAAAAGGAGCTTTCACAAATTGAAGAATTTCGCTTTATTTTTACAGAACCGGCATTTGTGCAAGGAGACTATTTAGCGAAAGAGAAAATCGCAAAAAATGAAGCGTTATTGTATGGGGTGGAAGAAGAGCAAAAATATAAAGCCGAGCTGAACCAAGCATACATAGCAAAAGAATTTGCGAAATGGTTGAAGCAAAAAGCGAAAATAAAATCGGTTACTACGCGCAAAATTGAAGGCGGGCTATACCATGTCCAAAATAAAGATGGAAAGCAAATTGGATTGGTCGGTGGCGCTCCTTTTTCAAGCCCAGGACTAGGTTACAGCAACTCGTCCAACATGTATATTAACACGATTACAGATGATGAAAAAGAGAATATCGAATTATTACGTCAATTTGATGACATTTGGAAAAATGAGTATGCATTGCAAGATGTAAAGGAACAAATTTTGCGCCAATTAGAGGTACTGTATCGAGAGCATACGCCTGAATTTATTTATTTTGTTACACTTTACAATCTTTTTAAAGACTTTCTGCAAGAAACACGTGATTACAGCACGTTGCAAACGAAAACAGGGTTTGAAAATACGATTGTTTGGAACAAGCTCTACGATTTTCAACGCGACGGCGTGATCGGGGCAATCAATAAAATTGAAACGTACGGAGGGGGTATTATTGCCGATAGCGTCGGATTAGGAAAAACATTTGAAGCATTGGTGGTCATTAAATATTATGAATTACGGAATCATAGCTATCTGGGCCTTGCGCAATAAAAAATGCGGGAGCACTGGGAAATTTAT
>OFGS01000220.1_pt1 | contig 13235 bp, 15 predicted proteins | sample 1521851 | NCBI WGS metagenome assembly OFGS01 (sample SAMEA3142070, study PRJEB24117) | hot springs metagenome
GAATCGTCCGCTCGACTTGCATGTATTAGGCACGCCGCCAGCGTTCGTCCTGAGCCAGGATCAAACTCTCCATAGAAAAGTTATCCTTAGCTTTTACGCTGCTGTTTTGTTCAGTTTTCAAAGAACAACAAAGACATTTTCTATAATACTAGATCAACAATCCTTTGTCAACATGTTTTTTCATTTTGACAACGACATGTATTAATATATCATGGACATCTATATTCGTCAACAAAAAAATAAACGGATATGTCCGTTCATGAAATGACATATTGTTGAATGAAAATGAGTGCTAAAACACCTGGAATACCTAGAAAACCTGTCACGGTTACTGTAAACAAATTAATAGGCAAATGGATACCTGATACATCTCCGACAACATTAATTAAAAAAATAAATAAAGCTCCGATGACAAGACGAGCAATTCCTTCACCAATTAACCGCGTCAAACGTATCGGAATACCAATAAGCAAAATAATAACAATGAGACTGACGATCGACACAATGACAACTGTTTCATTCATATTTTTCTCTCCCTCAATCTTTTTTATTTTTAATATATGTTCACCTCACTTCTGTATGACAAGCCTATATAAAAAGGGAAGAGGTATCATCCCTTCCCAATCGATACTTTTCGTTTTTTAGCTTCTCGGAGAAGAAATAAATACTTAGCTTCAGCAATTTTTAAATCAAATATGACCTTTTCAGAAGGCTCAACACTTTTTTCTATTAATTGTTTCTTATCCATCCACTCATCCCGATAATGTTGTAATCGTTCAATCAGTTGGTCGTTAAATTGTTTGCGCAGCCACCCTTTTCTTTTCCAAAACACTATAGTTCCCTTCTTCCTTCCAGAGCTTTAGATAATGTCACCTCATCGGCGTATTCTAGGTCACCACCAACGGGCAATCCGTGGGCAATGCGCGTAATTTTAACACCTGTTGGCTTTAATAGACGGGAAATATACATCGCTGTCGCTTCCCCTTCAATATTCGGGTTCGTCGCTAAAATCACTTCTTGAACCGTTTCATCTTGAAGACGTCTAAGCAATTCAGCAATTTTAATATCTTCAGGACCAATTCCTTCCATAGGGGAAATTGCTCCATGTAACACGTGATACAGCCCATTGTATTCTTTCATTTTTTCCATAGCAATCACGTCTTTCGGGTCTTGAACAACACAAATGATCGAGCGATCTCGCTTGTCGTCCTCACAAATATAACAAGGATCTTTATCGGTAATATGGCCACACGATGAACAATACGTTAAATTTCTTTTTGCATTTACAAGCGCTTTTGCAAAATCTAATACTACATCTTCTTTCATATTTAACACAAAAAACGCCAGACGGACGGCCGTCTTCGGCCCGATGCCTGGCAATTTCATGAAGCTGTCGATTAATTTCGATATCGGCTCTGGGTAGTACATAATAGCCTCCTAGAATAATCCTGGTATATTCAATCCTTTTGTAAACTGTCCCATTGTTTGTGCAGTTAACTCATCAACCTTTTTTAACGCATCATTCGTTGCAGCGAGCACTAAATCTTGCAACATATCGATATCTTCTGGATCAACAACCTCCTCTTTAATTTTCACTTCTAAAATTTGTTTATGACCATTGGCAATAACGGTAACCATTCCACCGCCTGCTGTTCCTTCAACTGTTTTTTCTGCTAATTCTGCTTGTGCTTTCTCCATATCTTTTTGCATTTTTTGCATTTGCTTCATCATTTTTTGCATATTTCCCATTCCACGCATCATTTTCATCATTCCTCCATTATTCTTTAATTTCAATTAAGTTTTCACCAAACCACTTTTTCGCTTCTGAAATGAATGGATCTTCTTGTTCATGTTGTTCATCCCCATTTGTTTGTTGGCGAATAAACTGCTCTCGAATTTGAAGCCATTCACTTTCAGGAACAGGAATCGTATCAAGTTTCTTTCCCGTTAACTCAAATAATACGTGCTCTAAATTATCTTTAACATAGTTACTATTATCAGCAACCATCTTACAATGAATTTCATATTTAAATTTTAACACAAAAGCTGCGCCACTTGCTGCTACAGGTTCACTCTCTTGTAATAATGCCGCATGTGACACTTTATTTTGCTTTTTTAACGTCTCAAGCACATGTGGCCAATTTCCTTTAATAAGAGATAAATGCTGATGTGTTGCTTGGCGAAGCACTTCATGAATGCGCCCCACCGGTATTTTATAGTCTGTCCGAATACTTTTTCCTGTTTTTTTCACCGATTCACTTGTTTCTGAAGCAGAGGGCTTTACACCTGTCTCTTGTAGCCTTGCTAATTGTTCTTCTAACTGTTTCACCTTCTCTTCTAAGGCCGGAGAAATCGAAGTTTTGATTACTCGTTCCTCCTCATAACAAAGCTTCACAATCGCAACTTCCATATGCACGCGCGGATGGTTCGTTAGGCGCATATCTTGTTGACTTTTACTTAACAAATCGATCGCTTCATATATAAGCGATGTTGGAATCATGTCAGAAAGCTCACGAAATCGTTCATCAACGAGCACACGATGCGTCACATCCTCTAGTTGAGGTGCCGCTTTATATAAAAGCATATCCCGATAATAGTAAATTAAATCTTCGACAAGACGATTCGGGTCTTTCCCTTGTTCCATTAAATGTTGAAAAAGACGCAACGCCTCAACGGTCTTTTTTTCGTATATCGCGTAAATTAAATCTGCAATTTTTCGTTGTGAAACTGCACCTGTAACCGCTAACACATCTTCCAGTAACACACGATTGTCACTAAAAGAAATGGCTTGATCGAGCAAACTTAACGCATCACGCATCCCACCATCAGCAGCACGTGCAATCGCAAATAGTGCCTCTTCCTCTACGTCTATACCTTCTTCTGCAACAACCGTTTTTAACCGAGAGACAATTGACTTTAACTCAATGCGTCGAAAATCAAATCGTTGACATCGCGAAACGATTGTTAAAGGAATTTTATGTGGTTCTGTTGTCGCTAAAATGAAAATCACATGTTTCGGAGGCTCTTCCAACGTTTTTAATAACGCATTAAACGCCCCGATGGATAACATATGCACTTCATCAATAATATACACTTTATACGGTGCCGACGTTGGGGCAAATTTCACCTTCTCCCGAATGTCGCGAATTTCATCCACTCCGTTATTTGATGCTGCGTCAATCTCTAACACATCAGAAATCGAACCGTTCGTAATGCCTAAACAAGTCGGACATTCGTTGCATGGCTCTGCTGTTGGACGATGCTCGCAGTTTACCGCTTTAGCAAAAATTTTAGCTATACTCGTTTTCCCTGTCCCACGTGGACCTGAAAATAAATATGCATGTGAAATCTTTTGTTGAAGCAGGGCATTTTGCAACGTTTTTGTCACGTGTTCTTGACCGACTACATCCTTAAAACTTTGCGGTCGAAAAACACGATATAAAGCTTTATAACTCACGAAACTGCCCTCCTCTTTGCTCATATCCCATTCATTATATCATTAAAAAACATATGAAAAAAGCACTTGCCTTTTGAGCAAGTGCTTGTGTGCAGAAATATGTAAATTGCCGTGCACCTTCTGTCGACTAGCTGCCATAGACGTTACTAGAGTAGTTAGCTCAGTTCAGGCACCCCTGCGGCACATGGGAGCGTCCGCTTACTGCTGCTTCCTTCCGGACCTGACAGGGTTCACGGATTCCCATTGCGCAGGACCCAAACGTCAACACCACTTACTCTAGGCAGACTCTACAGCAAACTAGCCTAAAGAAGGAATTCAGCCTCGCTAGAGCGGATTGCGAGTACAGGGCACCGCTACCTCCCCGCTTAGCACGGCAATGCGTTATCGCTAACGCAAGTATAAGTATATCTCTTTTTCATATAAATTGCAATGACTACACAATGGAATTTAATTGGAATTCGCTCTATTTTTTTCTTCCTTTTTTTGTTGACGTAAACGTCGAAAAAATTCGCTCAGCATTCCACCACATTGTTCAGCTAATACTCCGCTAACAACTTCCGCTTGATGATTAAAGCGTGGCTCTTGCAATAAATTCATTAATGTTCCCGCACATCCTCCTTTCGGATCGCTCGCCCCAAACACAACCCGCTTGATGCGGGAAAGAACAATCGCTCCAGCACACATCGCACAAGGTTCTAACGTCACATACAGCGTTGCTTCTTCTAATCGCCACGTACCTAGTTTTCGACACGCTTCATCGATAGCTAAAAGCTCCGCATGTGCAATTGATCGTTGATCTCGTTCACGCAAATTGTGAGCTCGCGCAATCACTTCATCGTTGTATACAACAACTGCACCAATTGGCACTTCTCCGATATTCTCCGCCTTTTTTGCTTCTTCAATAGCTAAATGCATGTAATACTCATCATTTCTCATTTTTGAGACTCCCGTACTTTTATCATCTATAAAGTATATCAAAATAAAAAAGCAACATACAGACTAATCGTTTTATGTTAAAATAAATTTTGTCTGTCTACACAGACGGTTTCACCTGAAGGAGGTTACACAATGTCCCACGTGCCCTTTATTACTGTTGAAGGTCCAATCGGTGTTGGAAAAACATCATTAGCAAAGGTCATTTCAGACTATTTTCAATATGAATTGTTAAAAGAAATTGTTGATGAGAATCCTTTTTTAGGTAAATTTTATGAAAACATCGAAGAGTGGAGCTTCCAAACGGAGATGTTTTTTCTATGCAATCGTTACAAACAGCTAGAAGATGTCGAAAAAAAGTTTTTAAGCAATGGGAAACCGGTTGTAGCTGACTATCATATTTTCAAAAACTTAATCTTTGCTAGACAAACGTTAAAGGGAAAACAATACGAAAAATATGTGCAAATTTATGACATTTTAACAAACGACATGCCAAAACCAAATGTCGTCATTTATTTGCATGCTTCATTACACACGTTGCTCAAACGTATCGCGATGCGAGGTCGTGAATTTGAAAAAAATATTGATCCGAACTATTTGCAACAATTATCACATGCTTACGAACAAGCAATGGAGCAATTTGAACAAGCTCACCCTCACATTCCTGTATTACGGTTTAACGGAGATGAGCTCGATTTCGTTCATCGTGACCAAGACCGATTTTTCATTTTAAACGAACTGCAATCTGTTCTTAAAAGGAGCTTAGAACAATGAATTTACGAGAAAAATATCATATTCCAAGCGATGCTGTTATTACCATTGCCGGAACGGTTGGTGTAGGAAAATCAACGATGACAAAAGCGTTAGCTGATGCACTTCAATTCCGCACCTCTTTTGAAAAGGTAGACACAAACCCTTATTTAGATAAATTTTATGCTGATTTTAAACGTTGGAGTTTCCATCTTCAAATTTATTTTCTTGCAGAACGATTTAAAGAACAAAAACGTATTTTCGAATATGGCGGAGGATTTGTTCAAGATCGATCCATTTACGAGGATACTGGGATTTTTGCAAAAATGCATTTTGAAAAAGGGACGATGTCAAAAGTCGACTATGAAACATATACAAGTTTATTTGAAGCGATGGTCATGACACCTTATTTCCCACACCCTGATTTACTTATTTACTTAGAAGGAAGTTTCGAGGAAATCATTAAACGCATTCGTGAACGCGGTCGCCCAATGGAACAACAAACACCAATTGAATATTGGAAAGAAATGTACGAAAGATATGAAAGATGGATCAACAGTTTTAATGCTTGTCCTGTTTTGCGCATTAACATTAATGAATACGATATTATTCGCGATGCCCAATCGATTGAGCCGATCGTCGCAAAAATTGGTTACATGATTGAACAATATCGCAAATTAAAAAAATAAGGATGCCCTCGCTTCATTTCGGGCATCCTTTCGTTTTGCCTATATAAAACAAAAATTCGTTACATATCGTAACGAATTATTCAATAAACAATCTCCATTTTATGCGCTGTGGTTTTGTGAACATTCGAATGGTGGCGGAGGAGGAGGGATTCGAACCCCCGCGCGCCTTTCGACGCCTCTCGGTTTTCAAGACCGACCCCTTCAGCCAGACTTGGGTACTCCTCCGTATCGACATGTATTAATTTATCATAATCATTATCCTATGTCAACACTTTTTATGAAAAAAGGGGAGGGCATTCTCCCCTTATGCAATGACTTCTTTTCCTCCCATGTATGGGCGAAGCACTTCCGGAATAACGACAGTTCCATCTTCTTGTTGATAATTTTCCAAAATCGCTGCAACTGTTCGTCCAATTGCTAAACCAGATCCATTTAACGTATGCACATGTTCTGGCTTTGCTTTTGGGTCTCGACGGAAACGAATGTTTGCACGGCGAGCTTGAAACGCTTCAAAGTTGCTGCAAGAAGAAATTTCTCGATACGTACCATAGCTTGGCAACCATACTTCAATGTCATATTTTTTCGCTGCAGTAAAGCCTAAATCAGCTGTACACATACTCATCACACGATACGGCAAACCTAATAATTGTAAAATACGTTCCGCATCATTTGTTAACTTTTCGAGTTCTTCATAAGAATCTTCCGGTTTTACAAATTTGACAAGCTCTACCTTGTTAAACTGATGCTGACGAATTAATCCGCGCGTATCTCTTCCTGCCGATCCCGCTTCTGAACGGAAACATGCGCTATAAGCAGCATATTTAATTGGCAAATCGTCCGCTGATAAAATTTCATCGCGATGTAAGTTAGTCACAGGAACTTCTGCTGTTGGAATTAAAAAGTAATCTTCACTCTCGATCCGGAACGCATCTTCCTCAAACTTCGGAAGCTGCCCTGTTCCTGTCATGCTTGCTCGATTCACAATGTACGGTGGTAAAACTTCTTCATATCCGTGCTGTTCAACATGTACGTCTAACATAAAGTTAATTAACGCACGTTCCAATCGTGCTCCAAGGCCTTTATAAAACACAAATCGACTTCCTGTTACTTTTGCTGCGCGTTCAAAATCTAAAATTCCAAGCCGATCCGCAATTTCCCAATGTGGTTTCGGTTCAAAAGAAAATGAACGTGGCTCTCCCCATTTACGAATTTCTACATTGTCATCTTCTGATTCGCCAATCGGCACAGAGTCATGCGGAACGTTTGGAATTGACAAAAGCAACGTCTCAAGCTGTTGTTCCACTTCTCGTAATTCATCATCAAGCACTTTAATACGATCGCCAACTTCACGCATTTCAGCAATCAGATGGTCTGCGTCTTTTTTCTCACGCTTTAAGATGGCAATTTGTTGTGACACATCGTTGCGCTTATTTTTCAATTCCTCCGCTTGTGCAATTAATTCACGGCGACGACGATCGAGCTGCTCGAATTGTTCAAAATCCGTTAAGTCCTCGCCACGATGCTGGAGTTTTTGTTTTACTTCCTCAAAATTGGCACGTAAAAATTTTAAGTCTAACATCATCATTCCTCCTTTTTGATTTATGAAATAAAAAACTCCCGTCCCAAAAGAAAGGGACGAGAGTATTCCCGCGTTGCCACCCTAGTTGAAGACGTGTGTCTTCCACTCGAGACATGTAACGGTTCTCACCGGAAATGCCTACTAACTTCACGCGTTCAGCATTTCGCTCCAGGATGGATTCACAAGTCATTCCTGCCGATTCACACCAGCCATCGGCTCTCTGAAAGGAAGAGGGCTTGTTACTAGTTCCTGTCATCGCTTTTTCTTTATATCATTTTCTTGGAAATAATGTACTATAAGTTTAAACAAAATGCAACCTGTTTATTCTTTCGCTTCTTTAACCATGTTTATAAAATATTGTGTCATGCGATGATCGTCCGTTAATTCTGGATGGAACGAACATCCTAAAAATTGTCCTTGTCTTGCCGCGACAATACGGTCCTCATATGTCGCAAGGACATCAACGTCGTCTCCTACGGAAACAATGTGCGGAGCTCGAATAAATACACCAATAAAATCGTCCGCAACGCCTTTAATTGTTAAAGATGCTTCAAAACTTTCGCGTTGGCGTCCGAATGAGTTGCGTTCAACTGTAATATCCATTAAACCAAGGTGTGGTTCATCGTAACCAACAATTTTTTTTGCTAAAATAATCAAGCCTGCACACGTTCCAAACATTGGCTTTCCTTCACGCGCGAATTGCTTCAGCGGTTCCATAAACCCGTATTTGTCCATTAAACGACGCATCGTCGTACTTTCGCCGCCTGGAATAATAAGGCCATCAATATGCGCTAGTTGCTCCACCTTTTTAATAACTACCGCTTCGGCACCACACGCTTCAATTGAACGTACGTGTTCACGTACGGCTCCTTGCAATCCGAGTACCCCTATTTTCGTCATGTTCATTGCTCCTTTATATTACCATCCACGTTCTTGCATCCGTTGTTCAGGAAGCAACGAAGAAATATCAATCCCTTTCATCGCTCCACCTAGTCCTTTTGATAAATGAGCAATTAATTCATAATCTTCGAAATGAGTTGTCGCTTCAACGATGGCACGCGCATATTTTTCAGGGTTTTCTGATTTAAAAATACCTGAACCGACAAATACACCGTCAGCACCTAAATGCATCATTAACGCGGCATCTGCTGGTGTTGCGACACCACCTGCTGCAAAGTTAACGACAGGAAGACGGCCAAGACGTTTAATTTCTAACAGCACTTCAAATGGTGCGCCTAAGTTTTTTGCCTCTGTCATTAACTCATCCTCGCTCATGCTAACAACTTTACGCACTTGGGCATTTACTTTTCGCATATGGCGAACAGCTTCGACAATATTTCCTGTTCCCGGTTCACCTTTTGTGCGAAGCATAGATGCCCCTTCAGCAATGCGACGAGCCGCTTCACCTAAATCACGACAACCGCATACGAACGGTACAGTAAATTGACGTTTATCAATATGAAATTCTTCATCTGCCGGCGTCAACACTTCGCTCTCGTCAATGTAATCTACACCAAGCGCCTCTAATACACGCGCTTCAACATAATGACCGATACGCGCCTTCGCCATGACTGGAATCGATACTGCTTTCATCACTTCTTCAATTACAGTCGGGTCAGCCATGCGTGCAACGCCACCTGCTGCACGAATATCCGCTGGAACACGCTCAAGAGCCATAACAGCTACTGCACCTGCTGCTTCAGCAATTTTCGCTTGTTCTGCGTTCACGACGTCCATAATGACGCCACCTTTTTGCATTTCCGCCATTCCGCGTTTTACACGTTCTGTACCTGTAACCGCCACCGTTCATTCCTCCCATTATGTATATCGTTATTGTGATATTGTACTGAAAAATCAACCCAGCGACAACTATTCATCACTGCAGTACACTATCCATATTCTAGCATACGTTTTTATTAGGTAAAAGTATAGAAACACTAACTACATTTTTTTATTTTAACTCAATTTTTTTAAAAATCACAATAAAAATTTTAAAGCCCTCTAAAAAGAGAGCTTTAAAATAATCCTTTAATCGCATGTGAAGCACCATTCCAAATATCACTGAATAATTCACCAATCGCCCGCATCGCCAAAACGAAACCATTTGCTTTTTCTACAGCCCGCTTTGTTACGATCTCTACCTTTTCTCTTTCTTTTGTTAAGTAACCATAATCTGTTCCTTCATATTTCACGTACATATATCCTACTTTTTGTCCTTTTTTCACAGGAGCTGTTAACGTTTCTTTTTCAATGACGACAACAGGCTTATATTTTTTTTCTTCCCCTCGCTTAATGACAAGCGACAATGGTTGTTTTGTTGCAATCGCAACTTCTTCTTCTTTTCCTTTCTTTACTGCTACTGTTTTATGTTTTTTTATAATATAACCTTTTGGATACAATTGTTGCACCGTATAGTTGCTAAATGCGTAATCCAACATTTTTCTCGTCTGTTCAAAGCGCGACAAATGCGTACCTTTTCCATTCGTTTTCGCATTCATCACAACGGTAATAAAGCGCATGCCATTTCGCTCTGCTGTACCTGTAAAGCAATATCCTGCAAATTCTGTATATCCCGTTTTAATCCCATCGACACCTTCGTATGCTGCAACAAGTCCCGGAAGCATCCAGTTCCAGTTATCCATTTTAATTTGATCATCTGTTCCTTCTCGGAAGTATTTACGAGGAATACTTGCGGTTTCTAAAATTTCTGGGAACTCGTGATATAAATGATACGCTAATGTCGCTACAGCACGAGCAGACATCACATTTTCTTCGTTATCTCCGCTACCTGCTGGGTGCAATCCTCCTAAATCTTTGTTATTTAATCCTGTTGCATTGACAAATTTGTAATCTTTTAATCCTAACTCTTTCGCTTTTTCATTCATCATTTTAACGAAATTTGTTTCCGAACCACCAACAATTTCTGCAATAGCAACTGTCGCCCCGTTTGCTGAGTAAATCGCCATCGCTTCATACAGTTCACGCACTGTATATTTCCCGTCTTTTCTCAACGGAACATTCGATAAATCGCGCTTTTGGGAAATTTGATATACATACTCACTTACTGCATATTCTTGATCCCATTTTACGCGCCCTTCATGAATAGCCTCTAGCAACAAGTATTCCGTCATCATTTTTGTCATACTAGCAATTCCTAAAACCGCATCAATGTTTTTTTGATATAAAATCTTCCCCGTCTCCGCTTCAACAAGAATAGCGGCATCTGCTTCAATATTTAGTACGTCTTCTTCCGCTTTTATATTTTGCGGTAACGTCACCATAAATAAGAACATTGCTGCAATGGAAATGATGAAGCTCTTGTACCATGTTTTCACGCTCAAACCCTCCAACTCTGTTTTACATAACCGTTATTTTAACATACTCTTGTAAAAAAAAATAGACAGAGGAATCTTCCACCTCTGTCTAGTTGTTATTACATGAATGAGTAGTTTGGAGCTTCTTTCGTAATTTGAACATCGTGAGGGTGACTTTCTCTTAATCCTGCTCCAGTCATGCGCACAAATTGCGTTTTTTCTCGCAATTCTTCTAAGTTTTTCGTGCCACAGTAACCCATTCCTGCACGCAATCCCCCAACAAGTTGATAAATCGTATCGGCAAGCGGTCCTTTATAAGGTACTCGTCCTTCAATACCTTCTGGAACAAATTTTTTATTATCTTCTTGGAAGTAACGATCTTTACTTCCTCTCTCCATCGCTCCCACTGAGCCCATCCCGCGATATACTTTAAATCGTCTACCTTGGTAAATTTCCGTTTCTCCAGGGCTTTCAGACACGCCTGCAAGCAAGCTGCCAAGCATAACAGCATGTCCACCAGCTGCTAAAGCTTTTACAATATCACCAGAATATTTAATTCCTCCATCAGCAATAATAGCTACACCGTATTTTCGCGCTTCTGTTGCACAGTCATAAATCGCTGTAATTTGTGGTACGCCGACACCTGCGACAACCCGTGTCGTACAGATGGATCCCGGACCAATGCCAACTTTAATAATGTTCGCTCCTGCTTCAATTAAGTCGCGCGTCGCCTCTGCTGTCGCGACATTTCCTGCGATAATATTTAAAGTTGGATATGTGTCGCGAATTTTCCGTACCGTCTCAAGTACACCTTTAGAATGACCATGCGCTGTATCAACTACAATAACATCGACATTTGCTTCCACAAGCTTTTTCACACGCAACATCGTATCTGCAGTAACTCCAACAGCCGCTCCAACAAGAAGACGTCCTTTTGCGTCTTTTGCTGCGTTTGGAAATTCAATCACTTTTTCAATATCTTTAATAGTAATAAGTCCCTTTAACACACCTTGATCATCAACGAGAGGGAGTTTTTCAATTTTGTACTTTTGTAAAATTTTTTCCGCTTCTTCTAATGTTGTTCCAACAGGGGCAGTAATTAAGTTTTCTTTTGTCATCACATCAGAAATTTTCATTGAGTAATCTTGAATAAAGCGTAAATCGCGATTCGTAATAATTCCAACAAGCTTTTGTTCTTCCGCATTGTTGACGATCGGAACACCTGAAATCCGATATTTACTCATTAAATGTTCCGCATCATATACTTGATGTTCAGGAGTTAAAAAGAAAGGATCCGTAATTACACCGCTTTCAGAACGTTTTACTTTATCGACTTGTTCCGCCTGTTGTTCAATTGACATGTTTTTATGAATAATTCCTAATCCTCCTTGGCGTGCCATTGCAATCGCCATTTCCGCTTCGGTTACCGTATCCATTCCTGCACTAATAATCGGGATATTCAATTTTAACGTTTTACTTAGTTCAACTGTTAAATCGACATCACGAGGCAACACTTCTGACTTAGCTGGGATTAAAAGGACGTCATCAAATGTCAATCCTTCTTTCGCAAATTTTGTTTCCCACATTGTTTTTCCCCCTCACTTTGGAAATATTAATTAGTAGAGTATCAACTTCGCTTTTTTCTGTCAAGAAAACACGAAAATGTTAGATAATTCGATCAATTACATAAGGAGAATATACGATGTGGGAAGTATTTTACTCATCTAATTTTGTGCATCAATTTTTAATTGAACGCTACAAGCAAGAAGGACGAGAAGACGCTGAAAAGAAAAGTTACGACAATTGTTATCCATTTATGTACTACTTACAACATGGGAAAAAGTTTTATGATACGGCTCATGAAGCGCCTTTGGCCATCAAACCTGTTTTATTATTTTATGGAAATGTACAACTTCTTAAAGCATGCTTATTAACAATTCACCCTGATTATCCAGAATCATCATCGGTTTTAGCACATGGAGTATCAACGAGAAAAAGAAAAAAACAAAACTACGATTTTTTTAAAGACGAAGTAAAAATTCAAAAGCATGGGTTGTTTACTTATTTTTCTGAAAAAATGTTTCATGTGAAACACGCATACGGGGAAAAGTTTTGTATGAGGCAATTACTACAACAAATTGAAGAACTAAATCCCTTATTTAATCTATATTTTAAACAACAAAATGAACGAAGCAAACAAATTCACGAAATCGTTGCTCACTATTTATTGCTTTATAACTTAAGTATGATTTGTCGCTATGAAACGGAATGGTGGTATGATCTCCTCCATAGTTATTCAAATGATGCATACCCTTTTATTGTACAGTTTTTAGACGTAACGGAACGAAAAGTACCGAGATATTTATATCATTATTTACTACATAACAAAAAAGACCAAGACTAAATCGTCTTGGTCTTCTCTTTGCCCGGCAACGTCCTACTCTCGCAGGCGGTGTCCCGCCAACTACCATCGGCGCTGGAGAGCTTAACTTCCGTGTTCGGGATGGGAACGG
>OFGS01000222.1_pt1 | contig 13180 bp, 13 predicted proteins | sample 1521851 | NCBI WGS metagenome assembly OFGS01 (sample SAMEA3142070, study PRJEB24117) | hot springs metagenome
TTCGGTGATAAACAATGAGTGAAAATAAATATTTATCCATTTATAATGACTTGTTATCGAAAATTGAAAAGGGAATATTTAAACCTGGAATGAAAATTCCTTCTGAAAATCAGCTCGTTGAACAATATGAGACATCTCGTGAAACGATTCGCAAAGCGCTCAATTTACTTTCGGAACATGGGTATATTCAAAAAATTAAAGGAAAAGGTTCCATTGTATTAGACGTTCGTAAATTCGATTTCCCGATTTCGGGCTTGATTAGTTTTAAAGAATTAGCACAAAAGTTAGGAAAACCTTCGCGAACGATTGTTGAGCAACTTGAAGTGATGAAACCCGATGACATGTTAAAAAAACATCTCCACGTGACGGCAAGAGATGACATTTGGAAAGTAGTACGCGTGAGAGAAATTGAAGGCGAGCGCATTATTTTAGATAAAGATTTTTTTAACAAAAAATTTGTTCCGTTTTTGTCTAAAGATATATGTGAGCGCTCCATTTATGAATATTTAGAAAAAGAATTGCAATTAAAAATTAGCTTTGCCAAAAAGGAATTTTTCGTCGAAGAGTGTACGGATGAAGATCGAAAGTATTTACATGTTAAACAATATACGCACGTTGTTGTCGTGCGGAATTATGTTTATTTAGATGATGCGAGTTTGTTTCAATATACAGAGTCCCGTCATCGTCTTGATAAATTTCGCTTCGTTGATTTTGCGCGGCGCATTCATTTGCATTAAAAATAATCCGTGGCATATACCACGGATTATTTTGTTTCACGATGTAACGTATGGCGCTTTAGGCGAGGACAATATTTTTTTAATTCTAGCCGCTCTGGATTGTTGCGCTTATTTTTCGTTGTTATGTAGTTACGATCCCCAGTTTCTGTGCATTGTAAAACGACTTTCACACGCATGTTTCGTCCTCCTCGAAAAAGATAATAGTAATCATTACGTTTTGTATCGTAATATAAAAAAGCTTGTTTGTCAACAATCGTAGCCGGAATGATTCCGACTACGATTGGAGATGTTCTTTCATAAATTGTGGGAGACGGAAGCATTGGTTTAATACATCCGCATTTGCGTATTTCGTTTGTTTTGTGAATGTGTTGAGTCGTTCAAATGAAATAGGTTGTTTACCACCGAGCGTAAAGCTCCATAGCCCGCCAGGATATGTTGGAACAGTAGCTGTATATACGTGTACATGCGGGAATAAATGACGAATATTTGTATATGTTTGTTTCAATACGTCCATATGAAAAATAGGGGATTGGCTTTGACAAACCATCATTCCATCTTCTTTGAGCGCTTCATGCACACTTTTGTAAAAATCGTATTCAAATAATACTTGTGCAGGGCCAATCGGGTCGGACGAGTCAATAATAATGACATCGTACGTATTCGCACGGTCTTTCACAAATTGAACCCCATCTTTATATATATATTGCACACGTGGGTCCGAAAGATTTCCAGATACTTCAGGTAAATGTTCTTTACATGCTTGAACAACAAGTTCATCGATTTCGACAAGATGTATTTCTTCTACCTCTTCATATTTCGCCACTTCACGAGCTGCGCCACAATCGCCCCCGCCAATAATTAAAACTTTTTTCGGCGACGGATGAAGAGAAAGAGGAACGTGTGCGATCATCTCGTTATAAATATGACCATCAATGGAAGTGGTTTGTACAACTCCGTCAAGTACGAGCATTCTTCCGAAGTCGTATGAGTCTAAAATCATGACATGTTGAAATGGTGAATGCTCTGAGTAAATGATTTCTTTAATGCGATAACTAATTTTTAAATTTTCACGTTCATCTTCTGTTAACCATAATTGACCATTTTGTTCTTTTATGTAGTTCATAACTTCCTCCTCTAACGATGTATTTGTACACCTTTTTTATATTAATATATTTCTGCATGAGTTTGCAAAGGGTGAGAACAACATGTGCAAAAATTGCAATAGTCTTTTTTTTTGCAAACGTTTACAAAAATAAAGTGTTGACAGTTCTTTTAACATTTACATAAATTCGTTGAAAAACGTAAGGAAGAGGAGTAGGATAAAGTGTGAAAAACATCACAAAAACAGAAAGAGAAGTGAGGAAATGATGGACGCTTTACAAACATGCAAAGAGCTCGCATTAAAAAAACGATCCATTTTGCAAACATCACCGCTTCAATATATGATTCGTGCTGCTTTAGCAGGTGTATATATCGGTTTTGCTCTTGTTCTTTGTGTTCGGGTTGGTCAATACTTTTATGAAACACATTCACCAGCGACTTATTTAGTAAGCGGCATTTTCTTCGGGATTGCCCTTGTGCTGATTATGTATGGTGGGGCAGAATTGTTTACAGGAAATACGATGTACTTTACGGTTAGTACCTTGCAAAGAGAAACGACGATTGGAGACACCCTTCGTAACTGGGTCGCATGTTATAGCGGGAATTTGCTCGGTGCTGTTTTCTTTGCTTTTTTAATTGCGCAGTCAGGAATTTTTCATGATCTTCCGATGGATCATTTACTATTTGCAATTGCATTGAAGAAAATGCATGCAACAACGTTACAACTATTTATAAAAGGGGTTTTATGTAACTGGCTCGTTTGTTTAGCTATTTTTATTCCGATGCAAATGAAAGAAGATATCGCAAAAATATTTGCTATGATTTTAATTGTTTTCGTCTTTTTTGCTTCTGGATATGAACACTCGATCGCAAATTTCGTTATTTTCTCCCTTGCATTAGCTGTTCAACATCCTGATACGATTCATGTGGCAGGAATCGTCCATAACATCATACCTGTAACGCTTGGCAATATTGTCGGCGGGTCGTTATTTATGGGGGCGTTATACACGTATCTTTCATCTTCTTCTGCTAAACAATCTGCTCCCACATGGAAAGGAGCTTTTGGCGTACGAAAAATAATGAATAAGTAAGAAAAATAGTCGGGATATGTTCTCGACTATTTGTTTATTTGTTATAATATTGGCTATTATTTATTTCATTTTTCGTTTTATAGGGGGAGTTATGATGTATTTTCAACAAAAACACGCACAAAAGTTTATGGACAAATATAAAGATCGGGCACGTTTGCTTATCTCGTGCCCAGACCAACCTGGAATTGTTGCAGCTGTCACCACTTTTTTGTATGAACAAGGAGCCAATATCGTTGAGTCGAGTCAATATTCGACAGATCCTGAAGGTGGTACATTTTTTTTACGAATTGAGTTTGATGCTCCGAATATATTAGAGAGAAAAGGAGAGATGGAGAGGGAGTTCGCAACGATTGCACAACGTTTTTCAATGAAATGGCGATTGAGTTTACATACGCACATAAAAAAGGTAGCGATATTTGTTTCGAAAGAAGAACATTGCTTATTAGAGTTATTGTGGGAATGGCAAGCGGGTGAATTGCTTGCAGATTTCTCTCTCGTCATCAGCAACCATGAACAAATGAGAGAAACGGTAGAGTCATTCGGTATCCCTTACTATTACATACCAGTGACAAAAGAAACAAAACAAGAAGCAGAAGAAAAACAAATACAGTTGTTAAAGGAACATGATATTGATGTCATTGTGCTTGCTCGTTACATGCAAATTTTATCACCTCGTTTTGTCGAAACGTTTCCAACGCAAATTATTAATATTCACCATTCGTTTTTACCGGCGTTTATCGGTGCGCGACCATACGAGCAAGCTTATCGACGTGGAGTAAAACTCATCGGCGCCACGTCTCATTATGTGACAGATGATTTAGATGAAGGACCAATTATTGAACAAGATGTGGAACGAGTTGATCATAAACATCATGTAGAAGACTTGAAGCGAATTGGACGCATGATCGAAAAAACAGTCCTCGTTCGTGCATTAAAGTGGCATTTAGAAGATCGTGTTATCGTTCATGAAAATAAAACAATTGTATTCAAATAAAGAAGAGGAGCTTCTCTTCTTCTTTTTTTTGTAAAAAATTGATATCATAAAACTATGTTCTAAATAAAAACTGAATAAAAATAAAAATGTTCAATTATAATGGAAATATAGAAGGATTTTTCTTTTAATTAAAGAATGTGTCATATGAGAGGAGGAGGAAAGATGAGCGAAAAAAGAAAACCGAGCGGATTTTTATTAAAGCAACGCGCATTTTTAAAGCTATATTTAATTACTTTAACCGAACAAGAACGATTGTACGGACTTAAGTTGTTAGATGTACTTCGTGAAGAATTTCAGCCGTTTGGATACCGACCAAATCATTCCGAAGTGTACAAAGCACTACACGATTTAATTGAGGACGGGATTTTAGAACAAGTGAAAAAGAAAAAAGAAGGGATGAAATATCAAGAAGTTGTTTATTACCGTTTTACTGAGGAAGGATATAAAAAAGCCCAGCTATATAAGCGGCAATTAAAAACAGAATTAGATCGTTGTGAAGCGCTTATTCGTAAAGCCATTAAAGATAATTTTAGTTGACAATAAGATCATATTTCATTTAATATACTGATAAGGGTATATAAGAAAAAGGAGCTTGATAAACATGACATACGATAACCAAGTAAAAAACCGATTAAAACGCATTGAAGGACAAGTTCGCGGTGTGCTGAAAATGATGGATGAGCAAAAAGATTGTAAAGAAGTGGTTGCTCAATTATCCGCTATTCGTAGTGCCGTCGATCGTGCCATTGCAGTGGTTGTGAGTGCTAATTTGGAGCGTTGCATTCGCAAAGATATCGAAACAGGATCATTAGAAAGTGAAAAACTGATTCAAGAAGCGGTTGAGCTACTCGTCAAAAGTCGATAATGCCGAGTGGCTCCTTTTTTATTGTTTGTTAACATAATATAATTATGTTAAACATTTTGTTCGTTTGTACAAATGAGTACATTTTTTGTACAATACGTACGTATGAAAACATAGAAAGGGTTGACATCATGATGTATACACAATCATTTTCACTTCCTGAAACGATTCAGACGATGATAGAAGAAAGAAGAGAAATGTTTAAACATGACATCCCCGAACGAATTGAGGCTACTGCATACACACCAGCTCATGAGTTCATTTTATACGACGCAATTATCGCTTTAGCGTTAGGGAAAAATGTGTTATTAAAAGGCCCGACAGGTTCGGGAAAGACAAAATTAGCAGAAACATTATCAGCTTTTTTTGGACAGCCTATGCATAGTATTAACTGTTCAATTGATTTAGATGCCGAGGCGATGCTCGGATTTAAAACGATTCAACAAATAAACGGACAAGCATCGATCGAATTTATACCGGGACCGGTCATTCAAGCGATGACAAAAGGGCATTTATTATATATTGATGAAATTAATATGGCTAAGCCAGAGACGCTTCCTATTTTAAACGGGGTGCTCGATTATCGAAAAACGATTACAAATCCGTTTACTGCTGAAGTCGTAAAGGCAAAACCGACATTTGGTGTCATTGCAGCCATTAACGAAGGATATGTTGGGACAGTTCCGTTAAACGAAGCGTTAAAGAACCGTTTCGTTGTCATTGATGTACCGTACGTTCAAGGGGAGGCGTTAAAAAGTATTTTGAAACAGCAAACAAAGCTAACAAATGAAACGTTATTAGATCGTTTTGTGACATTGTCAGCTGATTTAATTGTTCAAGTGAAGCAAGGATATGTATCAGAAGAAGCGGCTTCCATTCGGGCATTAATCGATGCTTGTGATTTAGCGGTGTACATTCCGCCACAACGAGCGATTGAGAGGGCGATCGTTGAAAAATTAGAAGATGATCGTGAAAAAGCTGCGGTGCGTAACTTAGCAGAAACGTTGTTTGATGAATGAGGGTGGCTGAATGAATCGTTTTATTATGTTTAATGATAAAAAAGTCGATTCTTTTTTGTTTATGGAATTATCGGATTTAGTAAAAGCATTAACAAAAGATGAGCAAATGGAGCTCGAATTTGGCTATCAGTCGTACCTTGATCGACAACATAAAAAAGTAGTTGTTAGTCATTTTTGGGATAACCGACCAAAAGAGCAGTACGTATATGGATTAAAAAGCGATGTATTTTTGCGCACGATCGGAAATTTTTATCATACAAGCGATGAACATATTATTTCCTTTCTTAATCAAGTGAAATCCTATTCTATTCGAAATTTCGCTAAACAACTATTTATGTTGCTTGAAGATCTTCGTTTGGAAGATGTATGTCGACATGTCCGTCCTGGAACGAAAAAATCGTTTATCATTCGAAAACAGGTGTATCGTCATTATTTTCAAACGCAATGGAACGTTAATATGGTAAAAAGCATTCATACAGATGCACTGTTTAACTTTTTATATTTATTATTAACGGCGGAACAGCCGGTGCAAGACGTTTCTCTTCCTGAACCGCTGCGATCCGCTCTTCCGTTTGTTGAGCGTGAAATTCGAAATGTATATGATGCAAAATCGACCGCTCATATTTCACATATTGTGCTTACAGTTGTCGATGTGTTAGATGAATTGTTAGATGCGGATATGTTAAACACATATTTTCATCTCCCAGAGTACATTTACATTGATCAACAGGAAGATAGGGAAGATATTCGCCGCAAAGATCCGTTGAAAAATCATGATGTGCTCGATGAAAAATCGAAAGACGAAGAGATTTTTCAAGAAGTGATGCATACATGGCATCGCGAAACAAGCGATATGACAAATAGTTTTTTGCAATTTGATCTAGAGCAGGGATCACAAACAGATTTGCTTGGCGAAGGAGTTCGTCAAGGGGAAGCGGGAGATCAAGCGCTTGGGATCGTGCATGGTTCATCACAAAAAACGACGCATAATGATTATACGCATTTAGAACAACAAGAATATCGTCAAGGTCTTTTTGGACGTTCGGAGTACGAATACGGAAAAGAAAATCGTTATGCGAAACCAATATTTGTGGATGCTTCGCCACCAACCGTACAACAAATAAGACAGTATGAACGTGATCGAGAAGTCATTGGGCCGTATCAAAAAAAGTTGACGCAAACCATTGAAAAAGTACTCGAGCATAAAAAAATACATCCGCGTACAGATTTACATGCCGGACGTTTAAATAAAAAGCTATTACGCTTTTTTATCGAGGATCATCCACGTTTATTTTATAAAAAGCATGAAACATCTCCTTTGTTAGATGCTGTTTTTGTGCTCCTTGTCGATTGTTCTGCATCGATGTATGACAAAATGGAAGAAACGAAAAGAGGGATTGTTTTATTTCATGAATCGCTCCGAGCGCTTCACGTTCCACATAAAATTGTTGGGTTTTGGGAGGATACAAACGAAGCAACATCGTCTTATCAACCAAATTATTTTCAAACAGTTATTGATTTTGATGCGTCTTTGAAAAAGGGACGCGGAGCAGAAATTATGCAGCTAGAACCTCAGGAAGATAATCGAGATGGTTTAGCGATTCGGTTAATGACAGAAGAATTGCAAAAAAGAAACGAAAAACAAAAATTTTTACTCGTCTTCTCAGACGGGGAACCAGCAGCGTTTGGATACGATCAAAACGGTATTGTAGATACACACGAAGCGGTTGTAGAAGCGAGAAAATTAGGAATTGAAGTAGTCAATGTGTTTTTAGCAAACGGGATGATTACCGAAAGTCAACAAAAAACGATTGAAAATATATATGGACAGTATCATGTCATTGTTCCAAATGTAGAGCAGTTACCGACATTTTTAGCCCCTTTACTAAAAAAATTATTGTTATACAAATTGTAAAAACACCCATCATCTTGGGTGTTTTTATGTTAATTCAAAAAAATTTTTCGTTAACAAAAATTTTTTTGAAAAAATGTTGTGTTTGAATAGTATGCTAGAAAATAAAAAAACTTGTTATTAAGATTGTTTTAAAATAGTATACAAAAATAATTTATTTTCAATTTTGTTCCTTTAACGCTGTAAATTGCATATGTTTTTCTAATTTTTACTATTGACGCATAATTTTAATTTTCAGATAATACTATTACAAGATTAATAATCTTACTAATTATCTTAATTATTTATTTTAAGGAGGAAGTGTATGGAGCTCATTAATCAAGTAGTCGGATTTTTAAACAACATTCTCTGGTCTTATGTCATTATCGGTTTATTGCTCGGTCTCGGTTTGTATTTCACGATCGGGACGAAATTTGCGCAAATTCGTTTAATCGGAGAAATGTTCCGGGTCTTAAAAGAAAAATCTCCTGAAGGAAAAGGAAAACAAGAAATTTCTTCACTTCAAGCGTTCTTCATTGGTGCTGCGACACGTATCGGAACGGGTAACGTTGCTGGGGTTGCGATGGCACTAGCCATTGGAGGTCCAGGAGCGGTGTTTTGGATGTGGCTCGTTGCGATTTTAGGTGGAGCGAGCGCATTTGTTGAAAGTACATTGGCGCAAATCTTTAAAGTAAAAAGCGATGTTGGCTTTAAAGGCGGCCCAGGATATTATATGGAAAAACAATTGGGCGCACGTTGGATGAGCACAATTTTCGCTTTCACAATTATCGCAAGTTTTGGATTAACGTTTAACGCCGTACAAAGTAATACCATTGCAACAGCGTTTAAAAATTCATTTAGCATGAACCCTTATGTAACCGCTTTCGTTTTAGCGGCATTAACAGCAGTCATTATTTTTGGTGGAGTTACACGTATTGCTCGTTTCTCTGAAATTATTGTTCCAATCATGGCGTTTTTCTACATTGGATTAGCATTGTATGTAATGGTAACAAACATTACCGAAATTCCAGCAGTTATTGCTTTAATTTTCAAAAGTGCTTTTGGTTTAGAACAAGTTGTAGGCGGTGGCATGGGTGCTGCAATTATGATGGGGGTAAAACGCGGATTGTTCTCCAATGAAGCTGGTATGGGTAGTGCACCAAACGCTGCAGCAACAGCAACAGTTTCGCATCCAGCGAAACAAGGTTTTATTCAAGCACTAGGGGTATTTTTCGACACATTACTTGTATGTAGTGCTACAGCATTTATCATTTTATTATCAGATACGTATAAAACAGGCGAGCTTGTTGGTATTGAATTAACACAAGCAGCGCTTTCTGAGCACTTCGGTTCTTGGGCAGGTATTTTCTTATCAGCAGCTATTTTCATGTTCGCTTTCAGCTCGATCATCGGAAGCTATTACTACGGGGAAGCAAACATTGAATTTATTAGTAAAGGAAAAACAGCTTTATTCGTTTATCGTGTCCTAGCAATCGGAATGGTTATTTTCGGAGCGCTTGCTAGCTTACAAATTGTTTGGGATTTAGCTGACTTAGCAATGGCGCTTATGGCATTAACAAACTTAGTAGCAATCGGTTTACTTGGTCGTATTGCGTTCAAAGCACTTGATGATTATATGGCGAAACGTAAACGCGGAGAAGATCCTGTATTTTATGCTGATGATATTGAAGGGCTAAAAGGTGTTGAATGTTGGCCAACGCGCAAAGAAGAGCATGTGAAAAAAGCTGTAGGTAAATAAGTTTGAGTTCAAACGAAATGAAAATGGACAAGTCTAAGGGTGTTTCCTTAGGCTTGTTTTTATTTACATAATCTATTGTAAAAGTTTACAATGTTGTAACAGTTTCAATCTTTTTTGTAATACAGGTTTGCATTATAATAATAATCAGAATGAATGTTTCAAGATATACAAAGAAAAAAGAAGGGAGGATTTATATGAAACAGTATATTTTCAATTTTAGTACACATCATCAACAACCAGTTGTATGGGAAGAAGCAATTACTGCTCGCGGAATGATGGATGCGTGTATCAAAGCGAAAAAGCTATGTCGCGAGTATGAACGAGAAAAACAAATCCCAATCCGTATTCAATACAAAGGTGTTCGCTATTGCAATGAGGATATTGCTTAAATAAGAAAGGACGGATTATGTGGTGTATGCATTTTATCGTAAAACGTAGCTGTAGTTCGTTTCGTCAACTATAAAACAGCTACGTTTTTATTTTCTTTTCTGTCTCAAAAATAAAAGTTTACTTTTTATGTGAGATAAATTTTGTATAACTTCCTATAATTTATGTTATGTAAACTAAAAATGAACGTGAAAAAAGCGGCAGTTTTTGTTCTGCCCTCTCATGATTTTTCTTTCAAAAAAAATAGTATAAAAACCAAACGGCGTGGTTTTGTTCATCAGCCGCTGCTCGGCGAAATGTTTCTTTTATGAACGGGATCGTTATATAGTCCGCAATTTCTAAATAAAAATCGACCGTTTGTTGCTCGTCTTGCAAAGCAATTTCTAGCCCATGCTTGAAATCATCCGAACATTTTTCGCTCATTTTCGGTTGAGGCCGCTTCCCAGTCAGACTAAAATAAATATGCTCAAATTGTTGAAAATGTTTGATTTCATCTTGTCGAATTTCAAGAATTTGTTTTCGCATGTTTTCTTTTTCTGCTAGGTGAGCTAATTGGGCATAACAATGAATTGCGCTATACTCTCCGTTAATGGCTTTTTCAAGGTCTTTCATAAACCTTGCATCGCTGTATACATAACCATTCATGATGAAAGCCCCCCTATTTTTCTCATTTTATCTTATGAGCCATTAACGGATAGGTGCATAGCCATTAAATATTTTTTAATGCTCTATTTCTCACATTCGGCGCCTCGTTGAATAACAGAAGTGCCGAATTTTTTTTGAAGTTGTTCGATTGTTTTCCATAGCGCTTCGTTTTTCGCCTCTTCTTCATAATGGAACAAATCGAGCTGTTTGACGGCTTCTTTGCGATCGAAGACGTCTAGAGCGGTAATGCCGAGTAAACGGATAGGCTCTCCGTTCCAATGTTTTTGCAATAAATACGCCGCATAGCGAAATATATCCTCCGCTTCTTGAAAAGGATTGTCCCACGTTTTGCTACGGGTGATTGTTTGGAAGTTGTGGTAGCGAATCGTCAACTGAACGGTCGTCGATACAACTTTATTCTGTTTCATTCGTTTGCTGACAGAATCAGCTAATTGGTGAAGGACATCCAAAAGAACCTTCTTCCCTGCTACATCGTACGGAAGGGTGGTTGAGTTGCCAATTGATTTACGCTTCTCCCCTTCTTCTGGGTCGACAGAGCGATGATCTATACCATTTGCCCATTCTTTTAAACGAGAGCCATAAATTCCGAGAGTTTGTTGCAGAGTTGTTTCGTCGGCTTTTGCTAAATCACCAATCGTTACAATCCCCAGCGCATTCAACTTTTTGGCGGTTTTTTTGCCCACTCCATGCATATTTTCTACCGCTAACGGCCACAGTACATTCGGAACATCACGTTTGCGCAAAATAGTTATGCCGAGCGGCTTTTTTATTTCGCTTGCCATTTTCGCTAAAAATTTGTTCGGTGCAATACCGATACTGACAGGGATTTGAGCTGTTTCAAGTAAATCACGTTGAATGTTTTCAGCTAATATAAGTGGATGTACAGATGGCGCCATTTCCGTAACATCTAAATAGCCTTCATCGATAGAAGCTCGCTCAAGTATCGGAGAAACGCACTGTAAACGCTCAAACATTTGTTGGCTTATTGCACGGTAAAGAGAAAAGTTCGGTTTCCGCACAACAAGCGATGGGCATCTTTTTTTTGCTTCCCATAGCGGCATCGTCGTATAAATACCAAGTTGCTTCGCGAGGTAATTCGCTGCTAGCACAATCCCCCTTCGCTCTTTCGGGTCGCCTGCAACAACGACAGGTTTCTCTTTTAGCGACGGATCGCGTGCCATTTCGCAACTAGCAAAAAACGAATTGCAGTCGATATGAAAAATAATGCGTTTCATGTCTATCCCCCTCCTAACTAAACGCTCCAATCATAGTGGAAATGATGACGACAACCAATTTGCTTAGCGGTTCTACTCACCCCACCATTATTCCATGAATCTCTAGTTTTAAAAAATCTTCAATCTTGTCATATTTTTTATTTTATCACACATTATCACACACTCTCTTGAAACATTGAAAGGTGCAACCCTCTTCCCTTTCCGCTATACTGAACAAGTAGTCTTGTGATCAGGAGGAAAATATGATGAAATCACTTGTTCTGGCCGAAAAGCCGAGCGTGGCTCGGGAAATTGCCCGTGTGCTTGGTTGTCGGGAGCAACATAAACATTACTTTGAAGGACCGAAATATATTGTCACATGGGCGCTTGGGCATTTAATCGAATTAAAAATGCCCGAGCATTATGATCCAACATATAAAACGTGGCGGTTAGAAGATTTGCCGATTATCCCAGAAAAAATGGGACTGAACGTCATTCGGCAAACGAGCCATCAGTTTCGTGCAATCGAAACCTTAGCAAAACGTCCAGATATTAAAAACTGCATCATCGCCACCGACGCTGGACGAGAAGGCGAACTTGTCGCACGATGGATTTTGCAAAAAATCCGTTGGAAAAAACCGCTGTTGCGCCTATGGATCTCGTCTCAAACCGATCAAGCCATTCGCGAAGGGTTTCAACATTTAAAACCAGGAAAACAGTTTGAACGTTTATATGAATCTGCTGTGTGCCGGGCAGAAGCAGATTGGTTGATTGGGTTAAATGTGACGAGAGCGTTAACGACCAAATATAACGAACCTCTTTCCGCAGGCCGCGTTCAAACACCGACGCTTGCGATGATGATTGAGCGAGAAAAAGAAATTCAGTCATTTAAACCAGCACCATATTGGACGATTCGTGCCAACGTCGGGTCTGTTGTTGCTTTTTGGGAGCGTAACGGGGAAAAACGAATGTTTTCGAAAGAACTGGCGGAACAGCTATATGAAAAACTAAAAAACAAACAAGCGACGGTTATTTCTGTCGAACGAACAACAAAAAAAGAGCCACAGCCGCTTCCTTACGATTTAACCGAATTACAACGAGAAGCAAACAAACGGTTTGGCTTTTCGGCGAAAAAAACGTTAAGCGTATTACAACGGTTATATGAGCATTATAAGCTCGTCACGTATCCGCGCACCGATTCGCGCTATTTAACGAGCGATATGGAACGTACGATGCTTGAGCGTCTAGAGGGAATGAAATCCGGATACGTAGACGAAGTTGCTCCGCTTTTGAAAAATAAAGGGAAGGTAGTGGCTAGGCGGGTATTTCATAACGAAAAGGTAACGGATCATCATGCGATTATCCCGACAGAAGAACGGTTGGACATCGGCAAACTTTCCGCTGATGAACGAAAACTATATGACTTAATTGCGCGTCGCTTTTTAGCACTCTTCTATCC
>OFGS01000223.1_pt1 | contig 13124 bp, 15 predicted proteins | sample 1521851 | NCBI WGS metagenome assembly OFGS01 (sample SAMEA3142070, study PRJEB24117) | hot springs metagenome
GCCCTGTATGGAACAAGGTGAGGAGGGTACACATGTCCTATTCCGTGTCTAGCAAGAAAAACCACTTCCTTATTACCAATCCTACAAAGCTTTACAGGAGCTGATGGATCTCCAAAGGGCGTTCTGACAAAAACCTCTTTTATTACCTCTACACCCTCTATCTGGTAAAGTCCACTACCCCCTATTATCCCTATCATCTAACCACCACTAGGCTATCCGTACCACCAAAAGGATTGGGAACGTATCCGTCTGCACTTGGGTCGTTGAACCATTGTGTTTCGTTTACCAGATACTTGTATCTGTATTCACCTTTCTTTAGCCTTTTTGTTATCCAAAAACTACCATCCCTTTTCCTTTTCATCTCCTCTTTTTCCCACCCATTCCACTCTCCTACTATGTGCACCTTCTGAGCCTCCTCAAAGTTTACGTTGAACGTGACCCAACATGTGTCCATCTCTTGATGACATTTCTTCACAACCATGCTACCACCTCCCGTAGTTGTATAATTATTTTACAGGAGGTTTTTTATGAAAAATGCACACATCGATATGCATATCCTAGAAGAGCTCTCAAACCTTGAGTACTTCATAGTTAAAAGCCCAGTGAGCACATCTGAGTTTTGGAAGGAGTGGCAAGAAAAGTTTTCAAGGGCGTACATGGGCAAGGTTGCCATAAAAAAACTCCTAAAGTCAAAAAAGCTACCTTATGAAGACCTGTCAAAGTACAAGACGCAACTTTCTATCTACGATGATATTTTAAGCTATCTGGATACTCTAAAAAACATAGCCATGAGTCTGAGGGGGATAGTAAGCGTAGATAACACCATAGAGTTTGACGATGAAGATATAGATTTTGACCTTTGAGGGTGTTACTATGGCTTTGAACAAGGCTACACTTAGGGATGTAGATGTTTCTGGTAAAAGGGTTTTGGTTAGGGTTGACTTCAACGTACCTATAGACGAGCAGGGAAACATCGAGGACGACACACGCATAAGGGCTACCCTCCCTACCATAGAGTACCTTCTGGATAACAGGGCTAAAGTTATCCTGATGTCTCATCTTGGAAGACCAAAGGGAAAAAGGGACCCAAAGTACAGCCTCTTACCCGTTGCCAAAAGACTTTCTAGGTTGATAAACAGAGAAGTTAAATTTTTGCGTGACTGTATAGGTCCAGATGTAGAATCAGAGATCAACAGGATGGAAGAAGGTGAAGTGGTACTTTTGGAAAACCTTAGATTTTATCCAGAAGAAGAAAAGGGAGATGAGGAGTTTGCGAAAAAGCTTGCCAAACTTGGAGATGTCTATGTAAACGACGCCTTTGGGACTTCCCACAGAAAGCACGCATCCGTCTATACGATAGCTAAATTCCTAAAGCCCGCAGTTATGGGATTTCTTTTGGAGAGGGAGGTCCTGTACTTTGAAAAGGCTATGATAAACCCACAAAGACCGGTGGTTGCGATCCTCGGTGGTGCAAAGGTTTCTTCTAAACTTGGGATTTTAAGGAACCTTTTAAACAGGGTTGACAAGGTTTTCATCGGCGGTGCTATGGCTTTTACCTTTCTCAAAGCCATGGGCTACGCTGTAGGAAACTCTTTGGTAGAAAATGAACTACTTCAAGACGCCAACGAAATAATGCAGTTGGCAAGGGATAAGGGTGTCAAGTTTTACCTGCCCGTTGATTTTACGATTGGCAAAGAGTTATCAGATAGCACACCTACAAAAATGGTGGCTTGGCAGGAAATACCTGATGGTTGGATGGGACTTGACATAGGACAAGCGTCCATAATGCTGATAAGAGAAATATTGTCTGATGCCCAAACCATAGTGTGGAACGGTCCGATGGGGGCTTTCGAGTTTGATAGGTTCAAGGATGGAACCTATGAGACCGCCAGACTCATCGCTCAGTCTCAGGCTCTTTCCATAGCAGGTGGTGGTGATACAGACCATGCCATACACAAAGCGGGAGTAGACAAGGCGATAGATTTTGTCTCTACAGGTGGAGGAGCCTTTTTAGAACTTCTGGAGAAAAACACCCTACCCGGAATAGAGGTCCTGGATGATAAATATTGAAAACCTGCTCCAAGTGGCAAAAGAGGCAGTCCTTTTGGGAGGCCTTGTTCTAAAGGAGAACTTTAAAAAGGTCAACCAGTCAGATGTAAAGGATAAAGCGGAAAAGGACGTTGTAAGTTATGTCGATAAGATCGCCGAGGAGAGGATAAGGGACTACATACAGAAACATTTTCCAGAGCACAGCATAGTTGGGGAAGAAGGTGGCGGGTTTGATGATGGAGAGTTCGTGTGGTTTGTGGATCCGCTGGATGGCACAAAAAACTACATAACAGGTTTTCCCATCTTCGGCACTTCCGTAGGCTTACTTAACAAAGGTGAACCCATAGTAGGCGCTGTCTACCTTCCATACTTTAACACCCTATACTGGGGTGCAAAGGGGTTAGGGGCTTACAAGGACGGTAATCGTATATATGTCAGTAATAGAAGTCCATTAAAGAGGTGTAGCGTAGCTTATGGATTTCCTTCTAGGTCTAAGAGAGACCTGAATATTTACTGGAATATATTTAGGACTATTTTTGATAAGGTGGGTTCTATGAGAAGGCCGGGGGCTGCAGCCATAGACCTGTGCTTTCTCGCCGAAGGTGTGTTTGATGGTCTTGTGGAGTTTGAGCTAAATCCTTGGGACGTATGCGCTGGTATAGTTATCGTTAAAGAAGCGGGTGGTATTGTGGATCTAACGAAGGGGATGGTGAAAGGCACGGACGTAGTTGCAGGCACCAAGGAGGTCTTCCCTTTTATAAAAGAGACGGTAAACTTATACATTAGGGGTGTATAAGATGAAGCTTTTGGTTCCTACCGACTTTAGTGAAGTTGTAAACCCGCTGTTGAGGCTGACAAAGCTCATAGCCCAAGCCCATAACGCTAACATCACCTTGTTACATGCGGTATCGCCTGTTCTTTACGTTCCTTACCCAGAAAGTTTTGGTATGAACGTGGTAGACCTTCAAATCCTAACGGAACTGCAAAAAAGAAAGATAGAAGAGGCAAGAGAGAAGCTTATAGCCCTTCAAAGCTATCTATCTCCCATTCACGTGGACATACTGGCTGAGGTTGGAGATCCTGCAGAGCTGATATTGGAAAAGGAAAAGGATTTTGACCTTGTTTTGATGGCTGGGCACAGGAAAAGCTTAGTGGAGAGGATATTAGTGGGTTCCACCACCGAAAAGGTCGCAAAGTATACAAAGATACCGCTTCTTGTACTAAAGGGTAAAGAGGTAGATAGTTTTAAGAAGGTTTGCGTAGCCTACGATTTTTCGAAGGACTCTTTTGAGGCTTTCCAATTTGCTCTAGAGTTTCTAAAACCCTTCTCACCTGAGGTTAAAATCCTGCACGTAGAAGAAACCATAGAGCTTCCCATAGTGGATCAAATTAGAGACTCTATAACACAACACTACAGAAAAGAGAAGAGGAATCATTTAGAGGAGCTTGTAAAAAAGGCTGAGCAGGTGGGAATAAAAGCGGAATTTGCCATCATTGAAGCATCTAGCCCAACGGATGGTATACAGGAGTTTGTCAAGGGGGAAGGCTTTGACCTTTTGATAGTAGGCTCCCGAGGGCTTTCTAGATTGGAAAGGGTTTTGATGGGAAGCACTGCATCGGAACTTCTAAGAAGGGTAGACCTACCCATACTCATATACAGGAAGCTCTGATGAAAAAACTCCTCTTTATTCTTTTACCAATTGTGTCTTTCGGCGCAAATCCTTACTTGGATTATTTGATGTGCGCCTACAACAGGGATGAAAAGCCAAAGGAGGCAAAAGCCCATTGTATACGTGCGGTAGAGCTAAAAGCTACACCCACGTTGTACTCGGATACCATAAGGGTTAGCATCGTAACCAACGACCTAAAGACAGCCCTAAATGTGGCACAGAAATATAAACTCGATCACCCAGATACGGCAGAGCCGTATCTTCACCTTTACCACATCTATTCCCTAATGAACAACCAGGAGATGGCGCTAAAGTCCGTTGAGGAGGGTCTAAAGGAAAATCCCGAGTCTAAAGAGATACTTTTCTTTCTTTCAGAGGAGTACTTAAAACGTGGAGAACTCAACAAGGCTATGGAGCTCGTTTCAAGGCTCGCAAAGCTAGCACCCGATAATCCACTACCTCACCTCCTAATGGCAAGGATTTACCTTCTGCAGGACAACCAGGAGAAAGCTATAGAACACCTCGAGAAGTCCCTACTTATAAGGAGATCCTTTGAAGCTAGCGTTATAACCTTAGGCAATCTCTATGAACAAAGGAAAGAGTTTAGCAAGGCGGAAGAAGTCTACAAATCCGCCCTGCAAGCAGACCCTACAAACAAAACAGCGCTAGAAAGGCTTGTTAACCTCTACACTTTAACCAACAGGGTGAAGTTAGCTAGGGAAACGCTTGAAAGACTCATTCAGTACTATCCAGACAACCGCGCTTACAGATTCCAATACTCACTGATCCTGATAAGGGATAAAGATTATATTAGGGCTGAGGAAACACTTAGTGATCTTTACAATGAGAACAAGGAAAACTTGGAAGTATCCTTCACCTACGGCTACGTTTTAGAACTCCAAGACAAAAAAGAAGACGCTCTCAGGGTTTACGAAGAGCTATACTCTAGATATCCTAACAACGATAAAGTGCTTGAAAGGCTCGGTGCACTGTACATGGAAAAGGGGGATTATGGTAAGGCAAGGGAGTTTATAGAGAAAGGTCTTTCTGTAAACCCAAAGAATCTAACACTCAACTTGATGATGGCAAGTCTTCTAAGTGAACTCCATCAAGAAGAAAAGGCTTTAGAGTACGTAGAAAAGAGTATACAGATAGATGCCAATAATTACAGACCTTACTTCTTAAGAGCAATCATATACGACAAACTAGGGAAAATACTAGAGGCAGAAAAGGACCAAAAAAGGGCGCTAGAGCTCAACCCAGACGATCCAGACCTGTTGAATCATCTGGGATACTCCCTTCTCCTTTGGTATCAATCCGCAAGGGCAGAAGAAGCCTTAGACCTTATAAAAAGAGCGTTGGAAAAGGATGAAGAAAACCATGCATACCTGGATAGCTACGGTTGGGCCCTTTACTACATGGGAAAATACACAGAAGCTTATAGTTACCTGTTAAAGGCGCATGAGAAGGACAGGGAAGACCCAGTCATACTAGAACACATAGGTGATGTTCTTATAAAGCTGGGAGAGCGAGCCAAAGCGTTGGATTACTACCAAAGGGCACTGGATTCTCTCAAGAAAGGTAAAAAAGGAGAGCCGAACCAGAAGGAGCGTTTACTAGAAAAACTAAACTTATCACCATAAAGACATGTTAGAGAGGTATTTATCTTGGAAAGTGCTCCGACTATCATTGATAATCGCCTTTATACTCTCCTTTGCAGTCCTATTTATCCAGCTTATGAAATTCACTCAAGTACTTTCTTCTTTGCCTTTTAGAGAATCCGCCACCTTTTTAGGTGTTTGGTTTTTCTACCTTCTTATTTACTTCTTCCCCAACGCTTTGTTAATATCCGTTGCCTACAACCTTTTTGAACTAAAGGAAAATAAAAAACTCCTCGTAATTGAATCCTTTGGCATCAGTAAGAAGAAATTGGTGTTAAGAGTTTTACTGCTACTTTTACCCATACTACTTAGCACCTTCGTAAGTGGCTTTTGGATAACACAAGAGGATATATCCTTCTTGAGACGCTACAGCCTATACAAGTACTACAGCATGCTTATATCTTCTGTTCCAGAAAAGACTTTTTACAAACTGGAAGACATGAGCATATACATGGATAAAAGGACAGAAGAAGGTGCAAGGGGTGTCTTCCTCAACTCAAGAGACTTGACGGTGTTTTCTGAAAAGGCGAGCTTCAGGGAGGGTAGCATTGTATTTGAAAAGGGTTCTATCCTCCATAGGGAGGGAGACAAGACCTTTGTAGCAACCTTCGACAAGCACACTTTTAACTTTCAGCAGTTCGTTAACCTAAAAGAAAGTAAAAAAGATAAAAAAGAATCCTTATTGGTTCATACTTTTAAATACCTTCTGCTTTTCCCTACCATGTTGTTATATCTCTTTCTTGTGTTCAGGTTCGTATCACACCATTCCACTTTCTACTACCTAACTGCAGGTATATCCGTTCTCTATCAGTTCTTCTTGGTTGTCATCAAAAACGTGTTTTAAGACAGCTGGCTTTTTTGAGTTATATTTATTTGTACCATGACGTTTAAAACACTTAAACTAAGAAACAAGGTAGTGCCTATACCCATAATACAAGGAGGTATGGGGGTAGGAATATCCTGGGAAAGGTTAGCGGGAGCTGTAGCCAAAGAGGGTGCGGTTGGTGTAGTCTCTGCCGTGGGCACAGGTTATAGATACCCTGAGCTTGTAAAGCGCGATAAATTTGGAAGACCTATAGGTTCTATACATACTCACAGCAAGGAAGCTCTGACTAGGATAATAAGATCTGCAAAGGAGATATCTGAAGGTAATGGAGCTATAGGCGTTAACATACTATGCGCCATTACAGACTACGGTCGCGTGGCAGCTGATGCGGTCGAAGCTGGGGCAGATTTGATCATATCTGGAGCAGGACTTCCGTTAAGACTTCCCGAGTATGTGGGTGATGCGGACGTCGCTTTGGTACCCATCGTATCTTCCGCAAGAGCTTTAAACCTTATCTGCAAAACTTGGGAAAAAAAGTACAAACGATTACCTGATGCGGTGATTTTGGAAGGTCCCAAGTCTGGCGGGCACCAAGGTTTTAAGTACGAAGAGTGTTTCTTGCCAGAGTATCAGTTGGAAAACCTCTTCCCATCCGTTTTAGAAGAGGCAAAACGATGGGGAGATATACCTGTAATAGTGGCAGGCGGTGTTTGGAGCTATAAAGACATAAAGTACTACATGGACAACGGTGCAAGCGGTGTTCAGATGGCAACGCGGTTCGTGGCAACTTACGAATCAGATGCTCCCTACATATACAAAGAGATAATACTCAATGCGGAAAAGGAGGACATAATCCTTTTAAAGTCGCCCGTGGGGTATCCTTTAAGGGTTATAAAAACACCTTTTATAGAGAGGCTATTGGCTGGCTACAACGGTTGGAACGGATGCGTATCCAATTGTGTAACTCCGTGCAACAAGGGGGAGGAAGCTAAGAAGGTGGGCTTTTGCATAGCGGATAGGTTAGGTGCTGCATGGCTTGGAAATTACGAGGAGGGAATATTTATAAGCGGTGCAAACGGACACCTTCTTAAAAAGCAAGGCATAGTATCAGTAAGCGACCTTATAAAGATGCTTACAGGACAAATTCCAGACCCAACAGTGGAAGAGGAGGAATTAGAATATAAATAAGGGGGATGTGTCATGATGAGAGCTCTTTGGACTTCTGCATCTGGAATGACGGCGCAACAAACCAACCTGGATGTAATATCCCACAACATGGCAAATGTCAACACCGTCGGCTTTAAGAAAATGAGGGCAACTTTTCAGGATCTTATCTATCAGACGATAAGAGATCCAGGTGCGCCTACCTCTCCAACCACCAGAACACCATCGGGCTTCCAGGTAGGTCTTGGTGTATTCGTATCTGATACCTACGGCATATTTCTGCAAGGGAACGTATTCCAGACGGGCAACAATCTCGATTTGGCTATTCAAGGAGATGGTTTTTTCAAAGTGGTACTACCGGATGGTAATATAGCGTACACAAGGAATGGACAGTTCAGACTCGACGCTGAGGGCAGGATAGTAAACCCAGATGGTTATCCCTTAGACCCAGAAATAACTATTCCACCCGATGCGATTAGTATAGGTATTGGTCCCGATGGAACTGTTAGTGTACTAAGGCAAGGCGCGACTGCGGTTGAAGAGGTTGGGAGAATAGAACTAGCAAAGTTTATAAACCCTGCAGGGCTCAGACGCATGGGTAATAACCTCTTTTTCCAAACGGATGCATCGGGTGAAGCTATAGTAGACAACCCCGGCAACCAAGGTCTTGGCACTTTACTTCAAGGATACTTAGAAGCTTCCAACGTAAACATAGTTGAGGAGATGGTAAACCTTATAATAGCCCAGAGAGCCTTTGAGTTCAACACGAAGGGTATAACCGCATCCGATGAGATGTTAGGGCAAACCGCAAACCTCAGGAGGTAACAACAGTTGAAAATAACTAAGGGCATAAGTTCCTGTTTCTTTGGGCAAGGAATAGGCTATCTCATAAGCCCTAGCATATGAATCTTTTACAAGAAAGTATTAGGGATAAACTTTTGAGCTACTTGGACCCAGCTGTAAAAGCGGTATTGGAGACAGGGTATTACATACTGTCCTCCGGTGGAAAGTACGTAAGACCTACTTTTCTTATCTACACAGCTAAGATGTTCCAATCAGATATAGAAAGAACAATACCTTTGGCTGTAGGTATAGAGTACGTACACGTAGCATCTTTACTACATGACGATGTTGTGGATGGTGCTCATACACGGAGAGGCAAACCATCAGCTCATACACTCTTTGGTAGCGATGTATGTGTTCTTACGGGTGATTACATGTACGCAAAGGCGCTAAACCTTTACGCTACCTACGGTGATATAGAATCTATAAAAATACTTAGCCAGGCAGTTATGGAGATGGCACAGTCTCAGGTTCTTGAGCTAAGGAGCATTGGAGATCTGATAGATGTAGAAACATATTACAGAATAATAGATGGCAAAACAGGTGCTTTATTTGGTGCCAGTATGGCTATAGGTGCTTTACTGGGTGGTAGAAAGGATTACATGGACTTTTACACGATGGGGCTTTTGGCAGGAAGAGCTTTTCAAATGGTGGACGACGCACTGGATTACGTAGGCAAAGAAGAAAAGATGGGAAAGCCTGTAGGCAATGACTTGAGGGAAGGCAAGTGCACTTATCCTTTGATAAGCGTTTTGGAAAGCCTGAACAAAGGAGACGTTGAAAAAGCTCTAAGAGAAGGTGATGTGGAATGGCTCAGGCAAAAGGTTATACAGTTGGGTGGGGTCTCGAAAACCTTGGAAAGGGCAAAGGCATACGTAGAAGAGGTCAAGCGCTTTCTTAGTCAGTTTGAAAACTCAGAAGAGCTTATAAAGCTTGTGGACTTTCTGGTAAACAGGGAGATGTAAGATGAAAAGACCTGTAATGCTCATAGATTTGGATAGGTGTATAGGGTGTCTCTCTTGCGAGGTGGCTTGTAAGCAAGAGAAGGGAATAGATACCTTTGGGATAAGACCTATGAAGGTTTTCAGAGTTGAAGACCTTCTGGATAAGGCAGATGCTTTCTTCTTGCCAATGAACTGTTTTCATTGCACACCCGCTCCCTGCGTGTTTGCATGTCCCACATCAGCCATGAAGAAGAGGGAAAGCGACGGAATCGTTTACGTAGAGGAGCTTCTATGCATAGGTTGTAAGGCTTGCATAATAGCGTGTCCGTATGGAGCGATAACCTTTAACCCTAACACCATGAAGGTTGAAAAGTGCGACTACTGCTACAAGAGATTAGAAAAGGGACTTCTTCCGTCTTGCGTTTCCAAATGCGTGACCAACTGCCTCTACTTTGTGGAGGTGGAAGAGGATTTGCCACAAAGAAGACACATAGCCAACAGGATAGACTCTGAGACTTACAAATTGGTGTTTGATTGGCAGGAATCGAGCATTACCATATCTTGAAAGCAATTAATAAAGGTTTTATAATATCATCTTTGTCAAGCCGGAGTGGCGGAATTGGCAGACGCGCTGTCTTGAGGGGGCAGTGCCCGTGAGGGCGTGCGGGTTCGACTCCCGCCTCCGGCATAAAAGGCTATGAAAAGCATAATCGTCCTTCTATCTGGCGGATTGGACAGTGCGGTACTTCTTTGGCTTGCAAAAAGGGAGTTTGATAACATCTACGCCATATCCTTTGATTACGGACAACGGCACAGAGTAGAGCTAAAGTACGCAAGGGATTTAGCTCTCATGGTCGGTGTCTCAAAGCACTTTATCGTCAGTATTCCCTATTACAGAGAGATAGGAAAAAACGCTCTAACAGATGAGAGTATAGAAGTTCCAAAAGGGGAGTATTCCATGGAAAACCCACCGATCACCACTGTTCCCATGAGAAACTTGGTATTTCTTTCTATAGCATCCGCCTTTGCGGACGCTTACGAGATAGACCACATTGGCATAGGCGTTCATGCCTTAGATACACCATATCCCGACTGTAGACCAGAATTTATAACCTCTGCGGAGTCCGCTATAAACGCTGGTTCTGTGTACGTAGCAAAGACAAAAAGGCGTATACACGTGTACGCTCCCTTTTTGGGTATGAGCAAAAGAGATATAGCCCTTTTGGGTAAAAGTTTAGGGGTTCCCTTTGAAAAAACATACTCCTGTTATTTAGGTACAGAACCACCTTGTATGGAATGTCCCACGTGTATTCAGAGGCAGGAAGCCTTAAGGGGTCTTATTTAGGCACTAGCTTTACTTTATGAGGATTTTCCTCTTGACATCTATTCGAGGCTCCATATTTTCCTAAGCGATGGGTATATTCTCAGAAGATTTGATAAACTTTGGTAACCTTTTGGATACAGAGATAGAGCTTAAACTCACACCGCAGGATTTGAAAACGGTCTTTAAAGATTTGGATTTTGATATAGAGGACGGGCTACTAAAAGTAAAGAGAAAGATTAAAAAATTACTGTTTTCCAAAACCGTTGAAGCACGGTTGAGAGAAGAATCGCGCTCTGTGTACAACGACAGAGAAAGGGAAATAAGAGCTATAACAGTTATTTCGCTTAGCAAACTGGAGGACTTTAAGGACATAGTATCCTTAGACGGTGATAGGGCAGTGCTAAATCTTTGGGAAGTTATAAAGAATACAGAACTTTACAAAAAGATACCCAAACAGTTCAGAGAAAGGGTGGTCATATCTAGGTACATGTTCAAGAAGGGATATATACAGCTTTACTTAAAAGTTGAAAAGTGATGAGCTTTGAAAAGCCTACCATAGTTTTGAGTGCTTGCCTTGACTTACAACCCGTTAGGTACAACGGTGAAGTGGTCAGAGATGAGTTTGTGATAAGGTTAAGAAACTACTGCAATGTTGTACCCGTATGTCCAGAGGTAAGCATTGGTCTTGGTGTACCAAGGGATAAGATAATCGTATACGTAAAAGACGGGCAGTTCAGGGTGTGCCAGCCTTCCACAGGAAGAGATCTCACTCAAGACCTATACAATTTCTCCAAAAACTTTTTAAAAAACCTTAAGGAAGTAGATGGCTTTTTGCTAAAGAGCAAGTCTCCATCCTGCGGTGTTTCCAACACTACCGTCTACAAAGATTTTGAGGGTAAGGAATTTCACGGAAAAGGGAAGGGGATATTTGCTCTTGAAGTATTAAACGCCTTTAATGACCTTCCAGTAGAGGATGAGGGAAGGCTGAAGAATCCTGCCATAAGGGATCAGTTCTTAACACATATTTTTGCACTTTCGCACTGGAGAAGCTATAAAAAAGGTGTCAAGTCTATAAAGGACTTGATGGAGTTTCACAGAAGGTACAAGTACATGCTCCTAGCTAAGAGTCCACTTCTCCTTAAAAGTATGGGAAGGTTGTTAGCAAGCTACAACGGAAAACAAGACATACACAGCATAATAACCTCTTATGAAGAAATGTTTAAAAAAGCTTTAAAAAAGAAAGCTTCCGCAGGTGGCATAGTAAATTCCTTCATGCATATTCTTGGACATCTCTCAGACTTTCTAAAACCCTCTGAGAAAAGACACTTCTTACACATACTGGAGCAGTTCAGAAAGGGAAAGGTATCCGTAAAGGTTCCAAGGGAACTGCTTAGAAGTTGGGCATACAGGTTTGAGGACCAATACATACTCTCCCAGACCTTTCTTAATCCATACCCCGAAGAATTAGAAACATGATTTTCTTTCTCCTTATCCTGAGTCTGTTTTCCCTTTCGTTTAGGTATGCGTATGAGAAGGTATGGGACGGTGAGGTTTACGTGTACGCAGGCAACAGAAAAATAGAAGATCTTGTGAAAAATAGCGCTAGCGTATGGGATTCCCTGTCTGGGCTAAGCGTAAAGTACGGCGGGATAAAAAGGGTGGAGTATAGGATAGGTCAAAACTGCCAAGTTGAGGTGCTAACACCCTTTGAGGGTATACTCGTTGTAAAGGAAGATGGCAATCCATGCGGGAAAATTTCCAACGCAACAACGTACAGGCTTGATAAGAAAAGCTTCATTATAGTTATATACAGAGAGAAGGGAAATCCTATATACGATTACTCTGTGCTCATTCACGAAATGGGACATGCTCTGGGACTCGATCATCCCTTTGAAAGAGGCGAGAAAGATACCTATTCGGTTATGAACTATTATCCTTACGTTAGCGCCTTTCCTACCGCAGACGATGTGCAAGTACTGAGAAAACTTTATGGTGATCGTAAGAAAAAGGAAAATCCGGTGAATATGTTTTACCCTGCGGAGGGTATTCTGTGTATTGGAGGTTCACAGCTACCTTTTAGTTTGAGTAGCTGCAAAGCGGAGCCATATGGAAGAAGTGTACAGTGCTTCAAAGTATTGGAAGGAAATTGCAAAGTGCTGAATAAAAACAATAGTCTAAAGGAGTATAGCGGTTTTGGTATTAAGAAGGATATTGCCCTGTGGCCAAGTAGAACCGCTAATGGAAGGTGCATTTGGTGGTAGGAAGTGATGAGTTATTACCGTAGATTCTCAAGGAGAAGGCAATTTTCTAACAGAGAAAGGGCAAAGAGCTTTATAAGGTGGACATGGCAGGTTTTGGTAGTTAAGCTGGAGTGATTTATGCAACAGAACCGTAAACGAGGAATATACGCTCTAGTTAGCCAAGAACTAGAAGTGTCATCTAATCTAAATCTCTAATTTAAAGTTATTACACTCTGTAGCCAACAAATCCTTCTTCTACTGAGCCATCTTGATCGCTTTGTTGCATAAATCATGGAAAAGGCTACATTGCTAAACGAAGTCAGTTTTTATCTTATTGTTCTATGGCAGTGGTTTCAGTTAACGAAGTTCCAAATTCCTTCCAACGCCAGAAGCGCTACATTCC
>OFGS01000224.1_pt1 | contig 13108 bp, 14 predicted proteins | sample 1521851 | NCBI WGS metagenome assembly OFGS01 (sample SAMEA3142070, study PRJEB24117) | hot springs metagenome
GTACAGAAAGCCTCCGCCTAATAGACTCTTTGCCGTAGCTTAACCACCTTCCTCCAACCCTTAACCTAAGGTAAAGGGTTTTAAGGTTTTTATGAAGGTCTACATACAGATCAAAACCCCTTATAAGCCTGTGCACCTTGTAGATCTCTTCCCTTTTTACAGGGACCACCTGCACCCTAGGGTCATCCTCAAAGAGTTCCGCATAAGTCTGATAGGTTAGCAAGTAGATTTTATAGCCTCTCTCTATCAAGGGATCAAAAAGGCAAGACGTTAAAGTAACGTCTCCAAGGGATGAAAGCCTTAAAATAAGCGCTCTTTTATCCACCGCTTACAGGAGGTATTACGGCTACAGTGTCGCTTTCCTTTATCGTGTAAGAGTCCTCCACGTACTCTTCGTTTACCGCAAACTTTACTCTCTCAAGTAGTTGCGAAATTTCTGGATACTTAATTTTTAGGTACTCCCTTAGTTCCTTTATACTTCCGTTGAACTCAAGCTCCTCTTGGTGTTTTTTTAGCTTTTCTCTGATTACGGAAAAGTAAAGTAACTTTACCATGATATTAATTTAGTGTCTAAAGTGTCGTGTTTGGGTAAACACCATAGCCATCTGGTACTCATCCACAGCCTCTATCACTTCCTTATCCCTTATAGAACCGCCTGGTTGGATGATAGCACTGATACCCACCTGATGAGCAAGGTCTACACTGTCTCTGAAAGGTAAAAAGGCTTCGGAAGCCAAAACAGCACCTTTGAGGTCAAAGCCGTACCTTTGAGCCCTCGCTATGGCACACCTTAGACTGTCTACCCTTGACACGTTCCCCGAACCAATCCCCAACGTTTTACCATCCTTTGCTATCACCACCGCATTGGACTTTAGGTACTTGCACACTCTGTAGGCGAAAAGAGCATCTTCTAACTCCCTCTGTGTGGGCTCTCGTTTGGATACCGTTATAAGGTCTTGATAGAGCACAGTATCCTCGTCTTGCAAAAGATAACCCCCGGAGACTTTTTTTATGTCAAAAGAAAAGCCATGACCTAAATGCTGAATAACTCTGAGGTTTTTCTTCTTGGAAAAGACATCAAGAGCAGCCTGGGAAAACTCTGGAGCTATTATCACTTCAAAAAATCTCTTTGTTATCTCAATGGCTAAACTTTGGTCTACCGTGTCATTAAGGGCAACTATACCGCCAAAGGATGACTCTGGGTCAAGAACCATTGCCTTCAAAAATGCATCCAGCACATCTTTCCCAACCGCTACGGCGCATGGATTGTTATGCTTTACGATAACACATGTAGGTTTGTCGAACTCCGACACAAGTTTTACAGCGGAATCCGCATCAAGATAGTTGTTAAAGGACATCTCCTTCCCTTGAAGTACCTTAGACCTAACTATGCCTAAGTTCTCTAAAGGGTTGGAAAGTAGGTATCCCCTTTGGTGTGGGTTTTCTCCGTACCTGAGCCTTCCTTCAAGCTTTAAAGGAAGGGCTAAATACTCGAAGGGTTCATCCAAATGGAAAAGACCCGCAAGGTGCTGAGAGATGACAGAATCGTAATAGGCGGTATAAGAAAAAGCTTTTACAGCTAAATTTATTCTCTCTTTAAGGGATAGTCCTCCCTCTCTTATCCTCTTTGCTACAAATTGATAATCCCTTGGGTCTACTATCACGACAACCCTGTAAAAGTTTTTGGCACTCGCCCTTATGAGAGTTGGTCCACCTATGTCTATAAACTCTACTAAATCCTTCTCATCCAAGCCTTCTTTCATCCTTTCTTCAAAGGGATAAAGGTTTACCACTACCACATCTATAGGCTCTATGCCTAAAGACTTTACCTGCTCTAAATCCTTTTCTACATAGTCCCTAAAGAGTATGCCTCCATGGATGAGTGGATGCAACGTTTTTACCCTACCTTCGAGTATCTCAGGAAATCTCGTTATTTCCTCTACCCTCTTTACCTTAATGCCCCTTTCTTCTAAGTATCTCGCGGTTCCACCCGTAGACACTATCTCATACCCGGCCTCTAGAAGAGCCCTTGCAAGCTCCAGTATACCTTCCTTGTAATAAACAGATATCAAAGCTCTCATTCTACCACCTTTATGTGTACTTCTTTTAATTGCTTTGGAGATACGTAATCGGGCGCTTGAGTAAGCGGGCATATACCCTTTTGCGTCTTTGGAAAGGCTATCACATCCCTAATGGAGTCAAGACCCCTCATTATAGCTACTAAGCGATCCAAGCCAAAGGCAAGCCCTCCATGCGGTGGTGCTCCGTACTTGAGAGCATTAAGCAGAAACCCAAACTTCTCTTGGGCTTCCAACTCACCTATCCCCAGGAGTTTAAAGACCTTTTCTTGAACTTCCCTTTTGTGTATCCTTACAGAGCCTCCACCCACTTCATAACCGTTTATGACCATATCGTAAGCCTTGGCTCTTATACTTTGTGCCAATCTCTTCTTCTCTTGAAGGTCTTCGACGCTTAGTATCCTGTCAAGGATCTCCAAGTCTTCATCTCTCGGAGATGTAAAGGGGTGGTGAAGAGCTACAAACCTGTTTTCTTCCTCGTCCCACTCCACCAGAGGAAAGTTTACAACCCAGAAAATGTCAAACTTGGACTCGTCTATAAGCTTGTACTTTTTGCCTATGTGCAATCTCAGATTGCCCAAAATTCTGTAAACGTTTTCCCTCTTGTCTGCGGAGAAAAAGATTACATCACCTTCCCTTGCATCCATACGCTCTATGAACCTTTTGGTCTCTTCCTCCGAGAAGAACTTAACGATGGGCGAGTTTAGTTTGTCCTTTTCTACCTTTATCCAAGCTAAGCCCTTTGCCCCGAGTGTTTGAGCAAACTTGACAAGCTCGTCTATTTCCTTCCTCGAGAGGTCTGAACTTTTAAAGTTTATGGCCTTTACCACACCACCCTTTTCTACGACCTCTTTGAACACCCTGAAGGCTGTGTTTTCAAATATGTCCGTTAAATCCACTAACTCAAGCCCAAAGCGTCTATCGGGCTTATCAGAGCCGTAGCGATCCATAGCCTCCTCGTATGAAATCCTCTCAAGGGGTGTCTGTATATCCACATTCAAAAGTTCTTTGAAGAGCTTCTTTATGAGCCCTTCGCTCACTTGCATGACATCGTCCATGTCTACAAAGGACATCTCAAAGTCTACCTGGGTGAATTCCGGCTGTCTGTCCGCTCTTAAGTCCTCGTCCCTCAGACACTTAACGATCTGAAAGTACCTATCAAAGCCGGAGATCATGAGTATCTGCTTAAAAAGCTGTGGGGACTGGGGAAGCGCATAGAACTTACCCGGATGCAGTCTAGATGGCACTATAAAGTCCCTGGCACCTTCGGGTGTAGACTTGGTCAAAAAGGGTGTCTCCACCTCTATAAATCCATTTTCCACCAAGTAGTTTCTGGTTATCTGGTAAAACCTGTGCCTAAAGAGGATGTTCTCCTTCATGCTTTCCCTTCTTAGGTCCAAAAACCTGTACTTTAGCTTTATCTCCTCGGACACAGGTGTTTCCTCGTCTATAGGGAAAGGTGGCACTTCTGATGTATTGAGGACCTCCAGATGTTTGCATAAGACCTCAAACTCTCCGGTCTTTAGCCTTGGGTTTTCTGTGCCCGGCGGTCTTCTTCTTACGGTACCTTCCAGACAGACCACATACTCGCTCCTTAGGCTGTCTGCCAACTCGTAAACCGTTGGATTAAAGCGCTCTTCCACCACCACCTGCACTACACCGCTAACATCCCTTAGGTCAACAAACACAACACCGCCGTGATTCCTAACTCTGTGTACCCATCCACAAAGAACTACCTTTTTACCTAAGTCTTCAGAGGATACATGACCACAGTACTTTGTGCGTTTAAGCATTCACAGTATTTTACCAAAAGTTCTATGCGGTTTCAGACTTGACATTCTGGTAGATGTTATGTTAGTATCATGTAAATATTCGCAAACGGAGGTAAAAAATGAAAATGTTGCTATTAATTCTTGCCTCTGTGTTGATATCTATGGCAAAAGAAGAGTGTAAATACATAGAAGGTATTGCTTCTTGGTATGGCGAGAAGTTCCACGGAAGAAAAAAAGCAAACGGAGAAATCTTTAATATGTACAAGTACACAGCAGCATCCAAAATATTCCCACTCGATTCTTACGTTTTAGTGAAAAACCTTGAAAACTCAAAAGAGGTTGTCGTAAGAATAACAGACAGAGGACCTTTAAAAAAAGGTAGGATAATAGACCTGTCCAAATCCTCAGCGGAAAAGTTGGGCTTTGTAAAGAAAGGCTTGGTTAAGGTTCGAGTTATACCCCTTCACTGCGTAGTGGATGAAGAGACAGATCACATAGCGGATATAATCAAGACCTTCTGATAGTCAAGGTCCCGCACCCTCCAAGTACATCCCTCCTAAACCGTGTGGAAAGGGTAACTCTTATCCCCATAGAGCGCAAAAGTAAAAAGTATCTCTCGTAATCTATCGTATCTACAGGTTCTAATTCCTCGGTAGTTTTGTTGTAGTAAAGCAGTGTGGCAGAAAGACCGAGGCTTTTTACAAGATTGCCAAAGGCGATAATATCATCTTCCTCGTCATTCACTCCTTTAATCAAAAGGTAAGCAAGGCTTATTTTCTTTCTCTTTTTTGGCGATAGATTTGGTACTATCCTCTTTAGCTCCCTTAAAAGCTCATCAAGGTCTCCCGCATGCGGTAAAAGTTGTTTGTGCTTCTTACTACTTACCGCATGTACGGATATGCTAACGCCGTTGTGGGGAAGGTTTAGAAGCTTTTCCAAATGCACGGTAGGGAATCCAGTAGTGTAAAAGGATACCTTTAGATGTTTTTCCTTAAACCTCCAAAAGGCTTTACAGACCTCACCGAAGTTCATAAGGGGCTCGCCTATGCCCGCGATCGCTATCCTCTTTATGGGATGGAACTCCCTTAAGATCTCGTACTGTCCGTATATCTCTTCCTGCGTCAGGTTCCTGTAAAGTCCGTACCTTCCAGAAGCGCAAAAGATACACCCTATAGCACAGCCTACCTGGGAGGACACGCATAGAGTATCCCCTCTGTAAAACACGGATTCCACCCTGTTTCCATCATCAAGACCAAACACGTAAAGTGTGTTCAGCGGACTTGTGTAACGTTTTAAAACCCTCATGAATCATAAAAAGTGGCAAACGTCTCTTCTTCCCTCTGAACCCTACTACAGCATCTAATGCATGTTTTACAGTTCCTTATAGCGTTTTCGTAGCCTACAGGAAGGATCTCTTCTATCTTGATCTCTTCCTTTTTCTCTCCTATGTCTATTACCAACGTCTCCTTAAGCGGGTCTATATGGACAACTTTGACTTCCTTACCCTTGTAGCATATGCTTGTTCCCACCTCTGGGAGTATATGCTTTATAAGGTAGTTTTCCCTCTCAAAGGCAAGACAGCACACGAGCCTTCCACACGGACCGGTAAACTTACTGGGTGAAAGGGGTAAGTTTTGCTCTTCTATATCTTTAAGGGATATGGACTCGAAACCCTCCTGGTACTTGTAGCAACATGGAACATCTCCACAGCTACCGATCCATCCCATCATCTGAACCGCATCCCTTACTCCTATCTGCCTCATCTCTATTCTCTTTTTAAGATGTTTTGCCAAGTCCTTCACTAAAGCCCTAAAGTCTACCCTCTGCTCTGCGGTGTAGTAGAAGAACACCTTTGTTGTATCCAGTGGAATGTACGCCTTCACGAGCTTCATATCCAAACCGTAATGTTTTATCCTATCTTTACAGTACTCAAAAGCTTCTTTACTCTTAATATTGTTTTCCCTAAGTGTGTTTAGGTCTTCCTGCGTTGCCTTTCTTAAGAAGAGTGCCTTTACGTTAGAAGGTTCTTTTGAAAATCCTATGACGCTTACGATCTCCTCACCCTTTTCCGATTGAACCACAAGGAGGTCGTCTCTATTTATACCATCGCTCCAAACACCTTCAACTTGTAGTATCTTTCTTGTATCCTGAAAGCGCGCCTTTATGTAATGCATAATCTTCACCTCCAATTAATAAGTAAGTTAAGATAAAAAAGCCCTAGACTCAACCTTATCCCACTTTTTAGGTTTGTCAGCAAAGAATAAACATGGTCAAGGGCTTTTTCGTACGCAGGAAAATCCTGCTTGTTTTCTCTAAGCTTTCTGCTGAGTTTTACGGAGATTACATTAAGTAAGAGTTCTTGGTCTTCAAGGTTCATATCCTCAACCTTCTGGACAACTTTGTAAACCTCATGTATCTTATCGCTGAAAAGTATATCCGCCATTTGCACTACATTTTTCTTTTCCAATAGTAGCCTTAGTCTCGTTATACTACCCTCGGAAAGGGCAAGAAGTTCTTTATCCCTTACACCCGTTATTTTTATGATCTCTTCCTCGGTAAGAGGGGGAACGTCTACCAAAAAGCACCGTGATTTCACAGTAGGCAAGATATTGTTTATGTTGTTTACCACTAAGATAAAGCAAGTGTCTAGTGGTGGTTCTTCTAAAGGTTTGAGAAGGGCGTTTTGGGCGTGGGCGTTCATCTTCTCACCTTCTGTGATCATCACCACCTTTCGCTTAGAAAGGGCTGGTTTGAGGTTTATAAACTCGCTCACTCCCCTTATCTGGTCTATCTTTATCTCTGTTTTGTCCGGCTTTACCATCACAAAGTCGGGATGCTCACCTTGAAGGTACATAAACACCGTCTTACCACTCTTACTGGTGGAGTACACAGCAAGATCCTCTTCTTTCTTTTGGGAGAAATCCTGCATATACCTACAGGAGGTACACTTACCACACGGTGGATATGAGTTTTCTAAGCAGAGTAGGCTCTGTGCAAACTCAAAAGCCAAGGTCTTCTTACCTACACCTTCTTGACCAAAAAAGAGTAATCCGTTTGGTACTTTGTTGAGTTTGTGAATATTATGAAGAAGTTTCTTTACCCTCTCCTGCATCTTAGACCATCATCTCCTCTATGAACCTAACGTGGTGTTTACCCTCTAAAAACTCCCGCGTGGATACCAGCCTCTTGTGAAATTCCAGATTGGTCTTTAGCCCCTCGCCGGAAATTATAAACTCGCTAAGCGCCCTTTTGGCTCTATCTATGGTAGACACTCTATCTTCTCCCCAGACGATGAGCTTTGCTATCAGAGAATCATAATAAGGTGGTATCCTGTATCCGCAGTATACGTGCGTGTCTACTCTCACACCGGGACCGCCGGGCAGGTAGAGTTGTTCTATCTTCCCCGGAGATGGCATAAAGGTGTTTGGGTCTTCAGCGTTGATCCTAAACTCTATTGCGTATCCCCTCATCTCAACCTTATCCAACTTGAGCCTTTCTCCACTAGCTATCCTTATTTGCTCTTTTACTATGTCCACGCCCGTTACCATCTCCGTCACCGGGTGCTCTACCTGTATGCGACCGTTCATCTCCATAAAGCAGAAGTTCCCATCCTCGTCCATAAGAAACTCAACAGTCCCAGCTCCCAAATAACCTATCTCCCTGCAAAAGTCCATAACCTTTTTCTCCAAAAATCTCCTTTGCTCCTCGCTTATGGATGAGCTTGGTGCTTCCTCTACGAGTTTTTGGTGCCTTCTTTGTATGGAGCATTCCCTTTCTCCAAGCGTGATCACATTACCGTAAGCGTCTGCCAACACCTGTATCTCTATGTGTTTAGGGTTGAGCAAATATTTCTCTATATAAACCCTGTCATCGCCGAAAGCGCTTTTTGCTTCTTGCATAGCCAAAGGTAATTTTTCCCTTAGCTCCTTCTCATCTCTGACGATCCTTATACCCCTTCCACCACCTCCGGCAGAAGCCTTTATAACCACAGGATAACCTATCTCCTTAGCTACCTCTACCGCCTTCTTAAAGTCCACCGGACCATCGCTACCGGGCAGCAGCGGAAGCCCCACCTTCTTCGCAAATTCCTTTGCCCTAATCTTGTCACCTATCAAGGACAAGGTTTCCCATCTTGGACCTATAAACACCTTCTTGCTAGCACTCACTATCTGTGAGAACTTGGGATTTTCAGAGAGAAATCCATAACCCGGATGTATAGCGTCCGCACCTGATACCTCCAAAGCGGACATAATTCTGGGTATGTCCAAGTAACTCTTTGATGGCTCTGGTGGACCTATGCATATGCTTTCGTCCGCCAGCTTTACGTGCATACTGTCCCTGTCCGCCTCCGAGTAGATAGCCACTGTTTTAATTCCCATTTCCCTACAAGCTCTTATTATCCTTACCGCTATCTCTCCTCTGTTGGCTATTAGAACCGTTTTTATACTCATCCCATTGATTTTACCATTTCCTCTACCACTCTCTTAAACCTTTCCCCCCTGTCCCTGTAGTCTAAAAACATATCAAAGGATGCGCATCCTGGAGAAAACAAAAGAGTGTCGCCTGCGACGGAAATCTCAAAAGCCCTCCCTACCGCAGACTCTAGAGAATCTGCATACTCTATGGGAACAGTACCCCACCAAGCCTTGGCTATCTTGTGCTTTGCTTCTCCTATGAGTATCACCCACTTTGCTTTTTTCCCTACAGTTTCCCTCAAGGGTTCAAAGTCCAAACCCTTGTCTTTACCGCCTGCTATGAGTATGACCTTTCCATCCTCCATGCTTTCAAGGGCAGCCTTTAGGGCGTTGGGTGTGGTGGACTTAGAGTCGTTGTAGACCTTAACACCCCAAAACTCACCCAAAAACTCCATCCTGTAGGGAAGCCCATTAAAAGAGTAGAGAACCTCTCTGATGATGTCCAAATCCACTCCCATATAAAGGGCTATTACACTTGCAACAAGGGCGTTGTAGTGGTTGTGCTTTCCATTTATCTTAAGCTTTTCTATCTCAAAGAGCTCTACGTCTTTCCACAGAGCTTTGCCCTTGTAGATCCTCAAAGTACACTCGTCGCAAAAGAGAACCTTTTTAGCTCTTGAAGGTGTAGACATTACTTGTTCCTGAAAACCGTTGAGTAACAAAAGGTCCTCTTCTTCTTGCCTTTGGAAGATGTTGTACTTGCTCCGAAGATAGTCTTCAACGCTTGGGTGCCAATCAAGATGGTCCGAAGAAAAATTCAAGAAGGCACCTACAGAAGGTCTAAAAGTCCGTAGTGTTTTTCCCTGGAAGGAAGAGACCTCTAATACTGCAAGACAGTTGGGATTTTCCTTTACGATTTTGGAAAATGGAACGCCTATGTTTCCTCCTTCTTCTACGTTGGCAAGGGCTTCCCTAAGTATCAAATAGGTAAGATGGGTAGTTGTTGACTTTCCGTCGGTGCCCGTTATGGCTATAGCTTTACCTTTAAAGAACCGCCAAGCCAGTTCAAGCTCACCAATCACTTCTATGTCCCTTTCAAGAGCGCGTTTCCACAAGGGATGGCTAGGTGGTATGCCCGGTGATAAAACTACTGTGTCAACGCTGTCTAAAAATCCTTCCCAAGAGCTTCCTTCCTTGTCATCTCCAGACACCACATCTATACCTTTTTCTTTTAAAAGCTCCACCGCGGACTTTCCGCTTACGCCCAAGCCCCAAACCAGTACCCTTTTCATCTTGTTTAATTATATTGGGTTTTTACTAAGTCAAGGATATTTAGTCACATCTTGTCAATTTTCTTGTGTGAAGTATTATTAAAACTATGAAGGACATGGAAAGAGAAGCTATGGAATACTTTAGGTTGGCTTACGAAGCCCTCATGGCTGGAGACGTAAAAAGGGCTATAGAGATGTACGAAAAGTCCATAAACACCTACCCAACCGCACAAGCATACACCTTTTTGGGATGGGCTTATAGCTTCTTAGGTGAGTACGAAAAGGCGATCGAGCTTTGCGAAAAGGCTATAGAGTTAGACCCCGATTACGGAAATCCCTACAACGACATAGGCTCTTACCTTGTAGCCCTTGGAAAATACGAGGAAGCCATACCCTGGCTGAAAAAAGCCATCACAGCCAAGAAGTATGAACCAAGGCATTACCCCCACATGAACTTAGCCCGTGCGTACTTGGGTTTAGGAAGATTTTACGATGCTCTTATGGAAGTGGAAAATGCTATAAGGATTGCACCCGACTACAGGCCCGCTCACGTCCTTAAACACCAAATACTGGGTATGCTGAACTAAGCCATTTTGAAATAAGTTATTTTCTGGCGCTGGGGGGATTTCGAGCTGTGGTTAATTAAACTTGCTACCAAAGAGCATCAAGAATAAGTACTGACTTTGTTTAGGTAGCCATCCCTGGGAGTCTGTAATTTCCTGCAAATATTTCCCATCTTTCCTTGTTTTGTTAATATGGGCGATGGAGGACTCGAACCTCCGACCTCCATCGTGTGAGGATGGCGCTCTTCCTCTGAGCTAATCGCCCTACAAAATATCAATTATAAGATAGGATCTCTTCAACCTTCTTTATAGGATCTTTTGCGTTTAAGATGCTCCTTCCCATCACGATGATGTCTGCACCCTCTTTTATAGCTTCTTTTGGCGTTATCACTCTTGCCTGATCTTGGCTTTCTTCGTCCTCAAACCTCACACCGGGCACGACCGCTATAAAACTGTCTCCGAAGGTTTTTTTTAGAAGTCTTACCTCCTCACCAGAACAAACCAAACCATCAACACCCTCATCTATCCCGATCCTTGCAAGCCTTAAGACCTCCCCATTCATATCCGTCTCTATACCGACCTCCCTTAGGTCTTCTTGAGTCATGCTCGTTAAAACCGTCACGCCCAAAATCTTTAAATCACCCTTTACCTCAATCGCTTGCCTTATAGCTTTTCTACCAGAGAGCAGATGAACTGTCAGGTAATCCGCCCCTAACTCCTTTGCGGAGATAACGCCCTCCCTTACCGTGTTGGGTATGTCGTGTAGCTTCAGATCAAGGAAGAGCTCATAGCCCATTTCTTTTACCTTGTCCGTTATGCGTCTGTGATAGGCGATGAAGAGCTTGTAGCTTACCTTAAAGATGAGCGAGTATCCTCTGAAGAGGTATAAAAACTCCATAGCTCTGTTTATATCTGTGTCTAATGCTATGCACAGTTTAGTCAAAAATTGCCTCCTTAAAGTTTTGTAAGAGCCATAGCCCTGCCTTCTGACTCTTCTCTGGATGAAACTGTACGGCGAAGATGTTGTCCACTTCTACGGAGGAGACAAAGTCTATACCGTAATCGGTGGTGGAAGCGCATACGCTCATGTCCTTTGGTACCACGTGATAAGAGTGGACAAAGTAAAAAAACTCTCCGTTTTTTATACCTTCTAAAAGTTTAGAGTTTTTTCTCTTCCAAACTTGGTTCCACCCTATATGAGGTATCTTTACACCCGGTGGAAAGAGTTTAACCTCACCCTCAAGGACACCGAAACCCTTTTCTTCCCCAAACTCGTAGCTTTTTTCAAAAAGGAGTTGCATACCTAGACATATGCCAAGGTAAGGCTTTCCCTTGTTTATATGCTCCAGTATCACATCCCAAAGCCCTTTACTCTTTAGATTCTTTACCGCATCCTTGAAGGCTCCAACGCCGGGAAGCACCACCACGTCAGCTCTTGAGACTACTTCAGGGTCATCGGTCTTTAGCGCAAGCATGCCCACATGCTCCAGAGCCTTCTGGACGCTCCTTAAGTTTCCCATTCCGTAATCTACAAGAACTACAGTCCCCATGTTCCCAATATGGTGGTTATGCGCGCCAGCTCCCCCGTAGCAAGGAGTATACCCAACACTACCAACATCACACCACCCACAAGCTCCACGTATCCAAAGTACTTTCCAAAGCCCTTGACAAAGCTAAGAAACACAGAGATGAAAGCGCCCGCAAGCAAGAAAGGAACACCCATACCTATAGAAAAGGCAAAAAGCAAAGTTGCACCTTGTAAGACAGTCTCCTGCTGGCTTGCGTAAAGGAGTATAGCGCCCAACACGGGACCAATGCATGGACTCCATCCAAAGGCAAAGAAAACACCCATCAAAAAAGCGGATATGAGTCCAAACTTAACGCTACCTTCTATCTTCATCTGTTTATAAAGGGCCTTGTGAAAACCAAGCTGGTAAAGTACAAGTACTAAAAGGAGAGAAAGCACTATACCAACAAGCGCAGACCTTGATAGGTATCCCAAGTAATGCAAGCCTATAGATAAGACAAGCAGAAAAACGGACACTACCGTATACTCCTTCAAGAAGTTCTTTCTTAGAAAAACACCTGCAAAGTGAAGACCAAAGAAAACCACAACAGCACCGCCCACCTTGTTTATGTAGTCTTGATAACTTCTTAAGAGCTGTCCCACAAAGCTTGCACTTGCACCAAGTGCGGTAAACACCAACGAAAATCCTAACACAAAGAGAAAGCTCGCTAGCAGAATATGCCATTTTATACCTTCTTTGTTTCCTTGCACACTCATGCCAGAGATGTAGGAAAGATACCCAGGCACGATAGGCAAAACGCACGGCGACAAGAAAGCTATAACTCCAGCGGTAAACGCTATCAAAATGTTAAGCTCGGGCATGTAATTAATATACTACCTTTTTCCATGGTGCTTTATGTTATAGATCTTGAAGAGAGTATAACGAAGCCCTTATCCAAAGAGGAAGCCTTACATTCTGGTTTTCTTAAGAAATTATCAAAGATTGGATACACAAGGACAACACTAAAAAGAAAGGTAGACCTCGCCTTTATAGCGATGCAGTCATCCTTTTAGAAAAGCTTGAAAGTAGTCTTCTCAAGAAGGAACCCTAAAGAGCCTTTGCATATGGTGAGTGGGAATATGGAAGGGAAGATAGAATTTAAAGAGGATTGCGAGCAAAGAGTTTTGCAAGGCGTGTTGGAATACCAGATAGTTATAAGGTTGGACAAGCCCTTTAGAGAGTTTTTCCTAAAAAAAATTCTTTACTTACCAGCGTTTATGAACAAAGTCGTATTTGTCCAAAAGAGTCATTTCCGTGGTAAAATTCTTCTTTTGAGTTACCTATTATTCTTAGGAGGCTTTAAGATGGCTGTGTGCTATGTATGCGGTAAGAAAAAGGCTTTTGGAAAGAGTGTTACCTTCTCAGGCGAGCGAAACCCGAGGGTGTTTAAGCCAAACCTACACAAGGTGCGTATAAAAACTCCGGACGGCTCAACTAAGAG
>OFGS01000225.1_pt1 | contig 13015 bp, 11 predicted proteins | sample 1521851 | NCBI WGS metagenome assembly OFGS01 (sample SAMEA3142070, study PRJEB24117) | hot springs metagenome
AAGCAGGCATGCATATCATTAACCCACTTCAAGAGTTTTTAACAGAAGACGAAGAAATGATGGCAATCGCCAAACGTTGTGGAGTAACGATTCGCGATATTCGCAAACCGCGTCCAAAAAAAGAATGGACGTTATTTACGGGACGCATTTTGCAAGTGAAAGCGCCTGTTGTGGCGGTGCTCGGGACAGATGGGGCATGCGGAAAACGAACGACAGCGATGATTGTCGCAAAACATATGCAACAGCGTGGTTATAAAACAGCGTTTGTTGCGACAGGACAAACAGGTTTAATTCAAGGTGCTTCGTACGGATTTGCGATGGATGCGTTTCCGCTTCAATATATGATCGGTGAACTCGAACGAGAAATTGTGCGCGCGTACGAAACGGAAAAACCCGACATCATTATTGTAGAGGGACAAGGGGCGTTAAGCCATCCTGCCTATGTTAGCTCGGCTGGCATTTTAAAAGGGGCGCGGCCACAAGCAGTCATTTTGCAGCATCCACCGAAGCGAAAAGTGCTCGGTGATTTCCCGTTTGTCGAAATGCCTACGGTCGAAAGTGAAATCGCATTAATTGAACATTTCGGAAAAACGAAAGTTGTTGCGATTACGTTAAACCATGAAGGGATGACAGATGAGGAATTAAAACAAACGATTTCCGAATATGAGCGAACATTCCGAATGCCAGTCACAGATGTATTAAAATACGGCGCAGACAAAATTGTCGATTGTCTGATCGATTATTTCCCATCGTTACAAAAGGATGAGGTGGCAGTATCATGACGCCGAGAGTCGAAATTGACTTGCGGAAAATTCGTCATAATGCTGTCACGTTGAAAAAATGGTGTGAAGAAAAAGGAATACAAATGACAGCTGTCGTCAAAGGGGTGGGCGGAGATGTGCAAATTGCTCGCACCCTTGTCGATAGCGGTTTGACAAGTTTAGCGGATACGAAAGTCGAACGAATCGCAAAATTAAAATCAGCGCACATTCCAGCAACGTATATGCTGATTCGTACACCTGCGTTAAGCGAAGTAAATAAAGTTGTTCAATACGTTGATGTGAGCGTTCAATCGGAAATCGACGTCGTGCGTGCGATTTCAGCGGAAGCGGTCAAGCAAAATAAAACGCATGCCATGATCATTATGGTTGAAATGGGCGACTTGCGCGAGGGGATTATGCCGAAAGACGTCCCGGCATTTATCGAACAAATCCGCCCGTTGCCAAACATTCAAATTGTCGGCATCGGCGCAAATTTCGCCTGTTTTGGAGGCATTATTCCGACGGATCAAAAAATGCGTGAGCTTTCGTCACTTGCGAAACATATTCAAAAAGAGTATGCGTTGTTTTTACCGTACGTATCCGGTGGCAATTCCGCGAACTATTATTGGTTAAAACAAACGAAAGATGTCGGTTGCATTAACCATCTCCGATTTGGCGAAGCCATTTTTTTAGGACGAGAAACGATTCGCGGGGCAGCTATTCCTCATCTATATCAAGATGCGTTTTGTCTCGTCGCGGAAGTGATCGAAGTGAAAACGAAGCCATCTGTTCCGTACGGTGTACAAAGCCGCAATGCGTTTGGGGAAACACCGACGTTTCAAGAGCGCGGCATGATGAAGCGCGCCATCGTCGGCATCGGTCGCCAAGATGTGCACGTGAGCGGATTGACGCCACTTTCTCCTGTCGACATCGTCGGATCGAGCAGCGACCATATTATTGTCGATGCCACACGCACTGACATTCGCGTCGGTGATCATATTCGCTTTGCGGTCGATTACGGTGCGATGATTTCCCTTATGAGTTCTCCATACGTTCAAAAAACATACGTCCAAACGGATGAAAAAAACGGCCATTTCCCGACGAAAACATCGGCATAAAAGAAGTCAGCGACTAACACGCTGACTTTTTTTATGCTTTTAACTGAGAATATGTGATGCGTATGTCTTTTCACTTAAAACTGTTGTGCGGCTTCTTGTGCGCGTTCGATTGCTTGTTGTTTTATGCTTTCCGCTTCGTTCGGAAAAGCGTTCATTCCTTCAACGGCAATCGTTTCGACGTCTGTAATGCCAATAAAAGCGAGCAGCGCGCGCAAATAGCGGTCACCAAATTCCATTTCCTTCGCTGGACCTTCGGAGTAGATGCCACCGCGTGCTTGAATGTGAATAGCTTTTTTTTCTTTTAACAATCCGACTGGACCTTCTTCTGTATATTTAAAAGTTTTCCCGGCAAGGCAAACCGTATCCATATACGCTTTTAGTTTTGGTGGGAAGCTAAAATTCCACATCGGTGTAACGAATACATATTTGTCAGCTTCCATAAATTGTTCACACAACTCGTTTATACGCGCTACTTTTTGTTGCTCATCTTTGTTTAATTGCTCTCCGGCTTGAAGTTTCCCCCAACCACTAAACACATCTGCATCAAGGTAAGGCAAGTCGATGTCATAAAGATGTAGTTCGACGATTTCGTCTTCTGGATGATGTTGTTTGTAGGCGTTTAAAAACGCACGTCCGACTGATAAGCTAAATGATTGATATTCTTGCTTAGGATTGGCAGTAATGTATAGCACTTTCGCCATTGTTTTTCCTCCTTGATATTTATTTCTAAAATAGATGTAACTATAATATAGTATATTACTTACTTTTGTAAAGTAAAAAACTTTTTGTTCGTATGACAAACGTCGAAAAAAAGGGTAAAATACGGACGTGGGTATAAAAACGAAAAGGACGGATGATTCATGGCAGGGCATCGATTTCATCATTCTAAAGCAGAAAAGTTGTTGAATCCGAAAAGGAGAGAGTTGATTGCTCCAGAGGAAGTCGTTTCGTTATTGCACATTAGCGAACGGGACGTTGTGGCGGATTTAGGGGCAGGGAATGGCTATTTTACTGTCCCGATAGCGAAAGTGGCAAAAACGGTATATGCCGTTGATGTGCAACAAGAAATGCTTGACTTCTTAAAGCAGCACGCAGAAAAAGAAAGGGTAGAAAACATTTCTTATATCCTAAGCGACGTGACCGCAACGACGATTCCATCGCAATCGGTTGATCAAGGGCTGATGGCGTTTGTTCTTCATGAAGTGGCCGATCGGGAAGCGGTGTTTGCGGAAATCGCTCGCATCATGAAGCCGAACAGTGCGTTTCTTTTGGTTGAGTGGGAAGCGGTCGAAAGCGACATGGGTCCACCGATTCATGAGCGTATTCCGTCGCAACAACTGATGGATGAGGTGAAAAAAACATTTGCGGACGTTGCGCTCGTTCATTTTCACCCGAGCGTATATGGAATCGTGATGAAAAAGTAGTCATCGCATAGTCGATGGCTATTTTTTTATCCGTTCGTTTATTCGAACGACATGCATATTTTTCATTTGTTGTTAAAAAATAATAGGGAATGGAGGGGCGTTATGAAATTGTTCGCATTTGGGCTGATGATCGTTTGTTTACACGCATTGCCGTATTTCGTGCTTGGGGAAGATGCGCATATGCGCGTACACGATAATTTAGATTCAAACATCGCTTGGTATCGTGTGCTCGTAAAAAGCGGCGAGCTGTTCGGTTCCGTTCATGCGACAATTCCGCAAGTGATAAACGGTTTGCCGCGCAACGCATACGGAACGGAGTTTAGCGGCATCGTCTGGCTTCATGCCCTTTTCCCGTCCGTCTATGCGTACGGATTGAGCCAGCTGATCACGCGCGTCTTTGCATTTATCGGCATGTATGCATTGTTGAACACGCACGTGATAAAAGAAAAAGAAAAGACAGCGGAGTGGATTCGTGTCGGAGTGGCGCTTGCGTTTGCGTTGACGCCGTTTTGGCCATCGGGGATGCTTAGCACGCTCGGAATGCCGCTGGCGCTCTGGGCGCTACTTAACATTCGCGCTGGTGATCGTTCGTTGAAAAACTATGTCGTCCTGACTTTGTTGCCGCTCTATTCTAGCTTTGTGCTCGGCTTTTTCTTTTTTTTAAGCGCGATGTTTTTGTTTTGGATCGTTGATGCGTGGCGCCGTCGCCCGAACATTCCGTTATTGTTGGCGCTCGTATATATGACCGTTCTTTATTTGGCGGTGGAATATCGGCTCGTTCATTCGTTTTTATTTTCGACCGAACCGACAAGTCGTGATGAATATTTCCACGCCCGTCTGTCGTTATGGCGCTCGCTGCGATTAACATTAAAAAACTACATATTCGGTCATACGCATGTGATGACGATTCATACGCTCATTATTTTACCTGTGACGTTTATCGCATTATATATCGTATGGAAAAAAAAGTGGTGGCGAAACGAACGGCTATTTTGGCAACTTCATGTCTTGAATGTTGCGCTATCGCTTTGGTATGCGTTTTGGTTTTACAAAGGATGGCTCCCTGCGACGGAGGCATTTCCGTTTTTAGATCGGTTTAATTTTGCGCGCTATCATTTTTTACGTCCGATGGTCATTTACGTGCTGTTTGCTTTGTCGCTTCGCATCATTTGGCGCGCGTGGGATCGGCGCATCGTTTCGTTTGCGCTTTTTGCGCAGCTTGTTGTGGCGCTGTTGTTTCATGAACAAATCGTCTATCGCGATAAGCCAACGTTTCGGGCGTTTTATGCCGAAAAGCAATTTCAAGACATGAAACAATATATCGGAAAGCCTGTTCATACGTATCGGGTCGTCAGCATCGGCATTCACCCAGCGATCGCTCAATATAACGGCTTTTACACGTTAGATACGTACAACAACTTTTATCCGCTTTCGTACAAACACCAATTTCGGCAAGTGATTGCGAGCGAGTTAAACAAAAATAAAAAGCTAAAGGAATATTTCGATGAATGGGGCGGACGTTGTTATGTGTTTGTGGCGGAGCTTGGCAAACGTTATATGTTTACGAAGCAATCAAAAAAACGCATTCGCCATATGCGGCTTCATACAGACGTGTTATACGACATGGGAGGGCGATACGTCTTGTCAGCTGTGCCGATTGACAATGCGAAAAAAAATCGCTTAAAGCTATTGCGAACGTTTGAACACGATGAGTCCGCATGGACGATTTATTTATACGAAATAGAAAGGAGTGAAACGACATGACGATTTTAGCGATCGTTGTCCCTTGTTATAACGAGGAAGACATATTGCCAGAGACGATTGAACAATTGCGGGCGTTGCGACAACAGCTCATCGAGGAACAGCTCATTTCTTCGGAAAGTAAAATCGTATTTGTCGATGATGGAAGCCGTGATCGGACATGGTCGATCATTTATAGAGCATGTTTGCGACACGAAGAAATTAAAGGGATTAAACTGGCAGGAAATGCAGGGCATCAACATGCGCTCCTTGCGGGAATGTTTGCCGCCAAACAAATGGCGCATTGCATTGTGACGCTCGATGCTGATTTACAAGATGATATATATGTCGTTCGTGAGTTTTTGCGTAAATTTCATGAAGGATATGACATCGTTTATGGGGTGAGGAAAAAGCGCGATGTCGATTCGTATATGAAACGATGGACAGCTGAAACGTTTTATCGCATGATGAATCGCATTGGGGTGAAACTCATTTACAACCATGCGGATTATCGCCTCATGAGCCGGCGCGCTGTCGAAGCGCTAGCACAATTTCGCGAGGTGAATATGTTTTTGCGCGGCGTTGTGCCGCTTCTTGGATTTCCATCTACAACCGTATATTACGACCGAAAAGGGCGGAAAGCGGGAGTGACGAAATATCCGCTGATGAAAATGATTCGGTTTGCGTTTGATGGATTGACGTCATTTAGCATGATGCCGATTCGTTTCGTTTCTGTTCTCGGCTTTTGTTCGTTTTTTGTCAGCATCTTGTTTGCGATGTATGTGTTATTTTTAAAAATGACTGGTCATACCCAAACAGGTTGGACGTCGCTTATGATGTCCATTTGGCTTGTCGGAGGATTGCAGCTCATTGCGATCGGGTTAGTTGGAGAATATATCGGAAAAGTATATAAAGAAACGAAACAACGTCCGCGCTATATTGTCGATATGGATTTGTTAAATGGACCGATCATCGCGTCACGTGAACGAGAATCGTTTAGTGAAGAAGGAATTAGTTAAGGCTCCGGTTAAGCGGAGCCTTTTTGCGTCATTGTTCGTTGAAACGATTGAAATAGGGCGAATGAAACGAACGTAAGCACGATGCCTGTCATATACGGCAAGCTCGGTTTTAATGTAAACAGCCATCCGGCAATGGCAGGTCCGCCAATGCGTCCGAGCGAATCGAACGACGATAACAGCCCTGTTGCGCTTCCTTGTCCGTCGGTCGTCTGTTTCGTTAATAAGGCGGATACGCATGGGCGAATGACGCCGTTGCCGAGGCCGAAAATCGTTAAATAAAGGGCAGCCGTCCAAAAATGGTCGATGAATAAAATAAGGAAAAAGCCGAGCGCTGACATCAATAGTCCACCGCGAATGACCGTTCCTTCACCGAACGATTGAATGAGTTTTCCGAGCAGTCCCCCTTGCACGATCGCACCGGCAAGTCCCATGATCATAAAAATGTAGCCGAGCTCTGTCGATGAAAGTCCTGCGCGTTTTGCGGCAAAATAAGCAAACGTTGCTTCAAGTCCCGCAAGCGAGAACGTGACGATGAATTGCAATATGTACAGACGGGATACGTCGCTTCGTAGCGCCGTCATCAGTGACGGACGTTTCGTTTCTCCGTTCGATCGCTTTTCTTTCGGAAGCGATTCATGTAAAAACAAGAAAACGAATACGGACGTGATGAGCGCTAAACTGCCTGCGATCCAAAACGGAACGGTTAAGCTCATCTTTGAAAACACGCCACCGATCGCTGGTCCGAAAATAAAGCCAAGCCCGACAGCCGCACCGATCATGCCCATTCCTTTCCCGCGGTTTTCTTCGGTCGTGACGTCTGCGACATATGCCATCGCTGTCGGCATCGTAGCGGCGGATAAAAAGCCACCGATGATGCGAGCGGCAAATAACATCCAAAGTTTTGTCGCTAAAGCGAACAAGAAAAACGAAAGCGCCAAACCGAAAATGCCGAGCAGTAAAAACGGTTTGCGTCCGTAACGATCAGACAATCGTCCCCACATCGGCGCAAACAAAAATTGCATAAACGAATATACAGCCATTAACCAGCCGAGCTGTGTCGGAGTCGCACCAATGTTTTCGGCGAAAAACGGAAGGACGGGGATAATAATGCCGAATCCAACCATCACGAAAAACATCACAACAAATAAAAGCGGCAAATAACGCCGATCGTTCATCATTACCATCTCCACTATGTAGTTTGCATCTTTATCATAATGGAAACGTCGTCATTTTTCAAAGATGTCGCTGCATTGACAACGGAAAAAGTTTTCGCGAAACTGAAAAGAGGATGAACGATGTGGGAGAGTTGAGAAAGATGACATATATGAATCAACATGTGTTAAACAATTTGTTTTACATTTTAGTGAGCGTTTTTTTCTTTTTCTTTTTGTACGATTACGTTCGATTTTTTCAACGAAAAAAAGTGTATCAACGGTTGTTGTTTGTTGCGTGCTTAAGCGTGCCGCTTATTTTATGTATGAAATATCCGATTTACATCGCGCCCGATTGCGTGCACGATTTGCGGCAAGTTCCGTTTCTTATCGGCACGTTTTATGGCGGATGGATGGTGAGCTTGCCGTTGCTTATTATTTTACTCGTTGCCCGATGGGTGATGTATGGGTATCAGTTTATTACGGTCGCTGTGTACGTCATGATGTTTATTTTCGGAAGTTTGTTTTCTCCGTTTTTTAAACGGTTGCCGAAAACAAAACGGCTCATTGCTTCGATGGTGATGACGTTTATTCTTGCGATTGCAGCGACGATATTAGCGATAGCGATTTCCGATTTTCAAGTGACTGAGTCGTATATCGTTGATTTTATTCTCGTTCCTCCTTTGGCTGTATTATTTGTTGTGTTTGCGATGGAAACGTTACGAGAAGCGTTGCTCATTCGTTCAGAAGCGATCAAGCTTGAAAAAATGGAAGTCGTTAGCCAGCTTGCCGCAAGCATTTCCCATGAAATTCGCAATCCCCTTACTGTTGTCAAAGGATTTATGCAGTTGATGAAAGCAAAAGACATATCAGCGGAAACAAAAGAGCAATATATGAATATCGCCCTTGAAGAATTAAACCGCGCCTGCGCCATTATTGATGATTATTTAACGTTTGCGAAGCCGTTTCCAGAAAAAATACAACCGCTTCATGTGCATCATGAATTAGAAAAAGTCATCGACATGTTGCGTCCGTTCGCGAATATGCAAGGGGTGCAAATTGTCCCAACCCTCATGCCTGCGACGATGAAAGGGAACGCGCAATATTTTCGGCAATGTTTTTTAAATATAATAAAAAATGGAATAGAAGCGATAGAAAGTAGCGGAGCGGTGTATGTTGCGGTACATGTTGATGAAAAAACGGTCACGATCGTCGTGCGCGATGAAGGAAAAGGGATGACGAAAGAGCAGATCGCGCGATATGGCGAGCCGTATTTCAGCACGAAAGAGAAAGGGACAGGGCTTGGGGCGATGGTATCGATTCGCATCATTGAAATGATGGACGGCACATGGGCGTTGGAGAGCGAAAAAGGGCGCGGAACAACGATGAAAGTGACATTCCCTTTGTTGTTGGAAAAATAAAAATATTTCGAAATAGCGAAAAAGTATTGTCTTTAACGATTTTGGGCGTTAAAGTATAAAATGAACATAACAAGTAAGGGGAGTTTACAACGATGAGTTTGTTTCGAAAAAAGTCCATTGATGCGCTCATGAGCGAATCAGGGAAAGGGGCAGCGCTCAAAAAAGAATTAGGCGCATTTGATTTAACGATGCTCGGAATTGGAGCAATTATTGGAACGGGTATTTTCGTTTTAACGGGAGTGGCAGCGGCTGAGCATGCAGGGCCAGCGCTCGTTCTTTCGTTTATTTTATCAGGATTGGCGTGCGTCTTTGCGGCGCTTTGTTATGCGGAGTTCGCTTCAAGCGTGCCGGTGTCGGGCAGCGCCTATACGTACAGCTATGCGACGTTTGGTGAGTTGATCGCATGGATGCTCGGTTGGGATTTAATTTTAGAGTACGGAGTGGCAGCGTCAGCAGTAGCGGCGGGATGGTCCGGCTATTTTCAAGGGTTGCTTGCTGGATTTGGCATTGAGCTGCCAAAGGCGTTGACAAGCGCCTACGATCCGGCAAACGGTACGTTCATTGATGTGCCGGCAATTGTGATCGTTTTGCTTATTACGTTTTTATTGACGCAAGGTGTGAGAAAGTCGGCGCGCTTTAATGCGGTGATGGTTTTTATTAAAGTTGCGGTCATTTTGTTGTTTATTGCCGTTGGGGTTTGGTATGTGAAGCCAGAAAACTGGACGCCGTTTATGCCGTTCGGCTTTTCAGGGGTGGCCGCAGGGGCTGCAACTGTGTTTTTTGCATACTTAGGATTTGATGCGGTATCGACCGCGGCAGAAGAAGTGCGCAATCCGCAACGCAACATGCCGATCGGTATTATCGCATCGCTTGCGATTTGTACGCTTCTTTATATTGCCGTATCGCTCATTTTAACAGGCATTGTGCCGTACGACCAATTAGGTGTAAAAAATCCGGTTGCTTTTGCGTTAAACTATATTCAACAAGATTGGGTGGCAGGATTTATTTCACTCGGAGCGATTACAGGAATTACGACCGTCCTTCTCGTTATGCTTTATGCCCAAACGCGTCTTTTTTATGCGATTAGCCGCGACGGCTTGCTTCCTTCATTGTTTGCGAAAGTGAGCGAACGGAAACAAGTGCCGCTTGTGAATTCATGGGTGACAGGCATTGCGGTTTCCATTTTCGCTGGGGTGATTCCGTTAAATAAATTGGCGCATTTAACAAATATCGGCACGTTGTTTGCGTTTACAACGGTCGCGATCGGCATTTTAATTTTACGCAAAACGGAACCAAACTTAAAACGAAGCTTTATGGTGCCTTTTGTGCCTGTTATTCCGCTTCTTGCGGTAGCGTTTTGTACGTATTTAGCTCTTCAGCTTCCAGCAACGACATGGTTAAGCTTTGGCGGTTGGCTTGCGATCGGTCTTGTCATTTATTTCTTGTACGGTCGCAAACATAGTAAGTTAAATGAAGAAAAAGTTGGCCAAAAACAAGTGAGTTAACCGATTGACAAAATAAGTTCGTATTTTTATAATAAAATTACAATAACATAGTTTTCCTTCACAAAGGGGAGTAGCGTTCAGGCGTTGCCTGAAAACAAAGTCGTCAGTTCATGGACATCGTCCATCGGCTTTGTTGGCACAACGATGTGTCTAGCGAGACCTTTGCCGTTCGGCAAAGGTCTTTTTTGCGTTTCCATGATTTTTGCCGATGGACGAGGGAAAACTACATATTACAGGAGGGATCATTGATGGATGTATCATTACTATTAGAGTACGGTTGGGTGCTTCTCGTTTTAATCGGTTTAGAAGGCATTTTAGCGGCCGATAACGCCGTTGTGATGGCGGTCATGGTGAAGCATTTGCCGGAGAAAGAGCAAAAACGGGCGCTCTTTTACGGGCTTGCCGGTGCGTTTATTCTTCGCTTTGCAGCGTTGTTTGTCATTTCGTATTTAGTGAACATTTGGCAAATTCAAGCGCTTGGCGCGTTGTATTTAATGTTTATCGCCGTGCATCATTTTATTAACAAAAACAGAGACGGTTCGCATAAAGAAGGGAAAAAGCAGTCCGGTTTTTGGATGACAGTATTGAAAGTAGAACTTGCCGATTTAGCGTTTGCGATCGATTCGATTTTAGCGGCGGTCGCTTTGGCGATGACGTTGCCAAATACGAATTTACCAGCGATCGGCGGCATGGACGGCGGGAAGTTTTTAGTCATTTTTGCAGGTGGATTAATTGGCGTCATCATTATGCGCTTTGCGGCAAATGCGTTCGTAAAATTGTTGCATAAACGCCCAAGCCTAGAATCCGCTGCGTTTTTGATCGTCGGTTGGGTTGGTGTGAAATTGGCAGTCTATACGCTTGCGCATCCAAGCTTAGCCGTCGTTTCGGAACATTTTGCGCATTCTGCATTGTGGAAAGCAATTTTCTGGATCGTTCTTTTAGCGATTGCCGCTGGCGGCTGGTTTTTCTCAGGAAAAGAAACGAAACAACAAAAAGAAGCCATTCAAACGTTGAAAAAAGCGCAAAACGAATAAGGGGAGGCACGATCCTCCTCTTTTTGTTATAATGGGAAAAGGAGGAGTGATGATTCATGTTAAGTGAAAAATTGTTAAACGGACTGAATGAACAAATGAATTTTGAATTTTATTCTGCGCATGCGTACATGGCGATGGCCGCATATTGCTCGGCGGAAGGGTTGGACGGTTTTGCGAACTTCTTTTTAGTTCAAGCGGAAGAAGAGCGCTTCCATGCGATGAAGTTTTACAACTTTATTAATGCGCTTGGTGAACGAGCGATTATGACCGGTTTTCCTTCGCCAAACAATGAATTTACGTCTGTACGCGATTGCTTTGAAAAAGCGCTCGCTCATGAAAAAGAAGTGACGCGCCGCATTTATAAACTGTCTGACTTGGCGTTAGACGAGCGCGAACACGCGACGATGAACTTTTTAAAATGGTTTATTGACGAACAAGTCGAAGAAGAGTCGCTGTTTGATACGCTCATCCAAAAGCTTAAGCGCATCGAAAACGACAGCAACTCACTATTTATGCTTGACAACGAACTCGCACAGCGCACATTTACACCGGAAGCATAAAGGGAATGCATACGCATTCTCTTTTTTTCTTCCCTCTAACCAAATGTCGCATATCAGGCGATAGATGTAGGTAGGAGGGATTCGGATGAAATGGTTAGTCGATGATGAACCGTTGTTCGTGTTGCCGACGGTGGCGGTGAAGCTCGGATTGAATGAAAGCATTTTTTTGCAGCAGCTTCATTATTGGCTCACGAAAAGTACGCATACGTACGACGGGCATGTGTGGGTGTATAATACGTACGAAGGATGGCAAAAGCAGTTTCCGTTTTGGTCGGAAAGCACGATTCGGCGCACGATCGTTCGGCTTGAGAAAAAAGGGATCGTCGTGTCAAGGTATCGCTCCAAGCTCGATAAAACGAAATGGTATCGCATTGATTATGATGTGCTAGCGAACGTCATGAATGGTGAAGAAGAGCGACAAAATGATGAAACGAACGTGCAACATAAACAAACGACGGGGCAACATGACGTGTCGCACGCGTCAATTTGCCAAGACGGACGTCGCAAGATGAACAGACAAACAAATATAACGACAGATGATACATTACAAAACATGATACAATTTTATGAACAAAACGGTTTTGGGAAGATGAGTAGCTACGTAAAAGAGAAAATGGCATTATGGGTAAGTGGAACGTCAAAAGAGATGGTGCTTGATGCGCTAAACGTCGCTTTACAAAATGGGGTAAAGACGTGGACATATACGGAAGGCATTTTGCGTAATTGGAAGAAAAACGGGTATGTGACGACAAAAGAGCGAAAAAGAAGACCGGTGCGAACGGAAATGATTCCAGAGTGGTTACATATCGATTATGCACAATATGAACGAAAAGCTTGCAGTGAAGCCGAACTCGAACAAAAACGGCGCGAGTTAGAAGCGCGATTAAAAAAGAAAAGGGCATGAATCCATACCCTATCCGATTTGTTTCCATGGTTGATCTTTTTCTTTTGTCGCTTCGACGGCTTCAAAAAGCAAGTCGACGAGATGAACGGCGCGCACGTTTGTCAGCCCTTCTCGTTCAATGCCGAGCTTCATTTGTAATAAGCAACCGGGATTGGCGGTAACGATCGTCGTCGCTTTCGTTTGTTTCGCTTGTTCCATTTTATAATCGAGCACTTGCATCGACATGTCCGGATGAACGATGTTATAAATGCCCGCTGAGCCGCAACATCGGTCGGCATCTTTCATTTCGCGAAACTCAACGCCTGCAATCGACTGAAGAAGAAGGCGCGGCTCACTCGCTGTTTTCATCACGTTGCGCAAATGGCACGAATCTTGATA
>OFGS01000227.1_pt1 | contig 12977 bp, 19 predicted proteins | sample 1521851 | NCBI WGS metagenome assembly OFGS01 (sample SAMEA3142070, study PRJEB24117) | hot springs metagenome
GAGGTGTAAAGATGGGTGTGATAGGAAAAAGAGTAGCTTACTACCCTGGCTGTTCCTTAGAGGGTGCGGCAAGGGCTTACGATGTTTCAACGAGGATAGTGGCAAAGGAGCTTGGCTTAGAGCTGGATTATCTAGAAGATTACAACTGTTGCGGTGCCATGGAATCCAAGAACGTAACTTTCATGGGCACCATGCTTATGAACGCCAGAAACATGTCTTTGGCACGTAAGCAGGGTCATGATGTTATAGTGGCTCCCTGTAATGGATGTTCCTTCTCGTTGCAGAGGGCTGAGTACTTTTTGGAAACAGACAGGTCTGTGTTTGAGAGGGTAAACGCACTTTTAAAAGAAGGTGGTGTTGACCCATTAGACAACATACCCTACACCTACCACATCCTTGAATGGTTTTATCACGAAGCGGGTCCTCAGAAGGTAAAGGAAAAGACAAAAAGACCCCTCAGAGGACTCAAAGTAGCCAACTACTACGGATGTCTCTACACAAGACCACACTTTTACGCAAGGACCTATGCTCACGCAGGTGGTCAGGACGAAGAAGCCAGACCCAGAAAGAGAGACACCGCCGACGATGATGAACGCCCACACTACATGAACGACCTTTTAGAAGCTGCAGGAGCTACCAGTGTAGACTTTGAACCCATGCACACCCAGTGCTGTGGTGGACCCCACTCTCTGTCGGACGAGCTCGTTTCAGAAAAGTTTGTGATGATGATTCTCCAAACAGCAAAAAGGAACGGAGCGGATATAATAGCGACGGAATGTCCACTATGCCATGCTTCTTTAGAGATGTACAGACACAGGCTTATGATGAAGGGAGTTCCCGATGTAGACGTGCCTGCCGCTTACTTTACTCAGCTCCTTGGATTAGCCTTTGGGTATGGAGTTGGTGATGTTAAGCTCAAGGACAACCTATCCGACCCAATTCCAGTGTTAAAAAGACTGGGGCTCGCATGAGGTGATTTAGATGGGTGTAGTAGGTGGTGAGGCTCAGACCAACGAGTGGGAATACAACGGATGCATTATCCCCCTGGACCTGTACTACGATATAGAGACCCAGACGTGGGTAAGGGTAAACGATGATAACACGGTTACCATGGGACTAACAGACGTGGGACAGGTAAGGTCTGGGCGCCTACTACACGCTCGCATAAAGGACGTAGGGAAGTACATAAAGAAGGGTAAGCCCGTTGCTTCTTTAGAGAGTGGAAAATGGGCAGGTCCTATAAACGCACTCGTTGAAGGTGAAGTGGTAGAAAGGAACGAAAAGGTTTTAGAGCAACCGGATATAATCAACTACGACCCTTATGGAGAAGGATGGATAGTACGCATGAAACCGGTGGACCTAGAGAGAGACCTAAAGGACCTACTCTACGGACCTCAGGCTATAGAGAAGATGAAAGATTACATAGAGGAATGGGATATAATCTGCATGAGGTGCACGTGATGGCTGCAAAGGACAAGCATGTGATACTCTTGGTATCTCAATGGTGCGCTACTTGTCCCGACGCGGATATGTTATGGCAGAGGCTTCAAAAGGAGTACGGATTTAAGTACGAGGTTCTAGACGTGGGGCAACCAGAAGGACGAGCATGGGCAAAAAAGCTCATAGTTAGAGCGGTTCCATCCACCATAATAGATGGAAAACTCGCCTTTGTAGGTGTTCCAGACGAGGCAGAAGCCAGGAAGGCTTTGGAGTCATGAGTGAGAAAAAGGTCATCATCCTTATGACAAGTGGACCAAAAACACCATGGCGATGTGCATCCCCCTTTTACATAGCAGCACTTTTAGCCTCTAACGAGGCTTATGTGGAGATGTTTTTCAACATGGATGGTACAAATCTGATAAAGAAAGGAGTGGCTCAAAGGATAATACCGGGAGATCCCAACTGTTTGAGTCCAAACGGTAAAAAACTAAAGACCGTTTACGATTTCATGAAGGATGCTAAATCCGCTGGGGTAAAGTTTGTTTCTTGTAAACAAGCGATAGACTCTCTAGGGTTGACCCCTGAGGATATAATACCAGAGTTAGATGAGATAGTACCAGCTAGTGAGTTCGCCCTCAGGGCGTTAGAGGCTGATAAGGTGCTAACTTTTTAAATCCTATAAATGGGAGGTATAACATGGCTGTAGTAAATGGTTGCAACATACCCGAGGACCTTCTCTACGACGTGGATCCAGAGGCAAACGCCTTTACCTGGGCAAAGGACAACGGAGATGGGACCTTTACCATAGGTCTCACATCCATAGCAGCCGCAATGGCTGGAAGGCTTGTTGCCTACACGCCAAAGAAGGTAGGTAAGGTCATAGAAAGGCGCAAGAGCGTGGCGACGATAGAAAGCGGTAAATGGGTTGGGCCTGTTCCCACACCTTTAACAGGAGAAGTAGTAGAGATAAACGAAGCCCTTAAGGGAAATCCATCCCTGGTAAACGACGACCCATACGGTCAAGGTTGGATAGCGAAGATAAAACCCACAAATCCTGACGAGATAAACTCCTTGCTAAAGGGTCAAGCTGCAGTAGAAGCCTTGACTAAAGTTGCCAACGAAAAGGGTATAAAGTGCGGTTGATGAACCAGAGGGAGGTACTTCCCTCCCTTTTACAAGATTTAAATATAGATCTTAGTTTTATAGATTACTTACAGGAAGGTTTTTACATAAGAGAGAAGAACTTTGGAAAGGAAGTCTACTTCCATAGCCCTGGGTTTAAGCACTATGAGGTTGATGACTTTTCGGTTAAAACAGGTCCCAGGTTTGTGGATATATCCATAACGGGCAAAAGCTGCGAGCTAATGTGTGATCACTGCGCATCAAAAATACTCTGGCACATGATACCCGCCACTTCTCCAGATGAGTTAAAGAAGGTTGCCGAAGACCTTAAGAGCAAGGGAATAGATGGTATTCTGATATCAGGGGGTTCTGACAAGGACGGTAGGGTGCCTCTGGACGGCTTTATACCCGTTATGAGGTATGTAAAGGAAAGTTTGGGAATGACGCTTACGTGTCACGTGGGACTGGTTGACGAAAGACAGGCTGAAGGGCTCAAAGAAGCAGGCGTGGACGCAGTTCTTCTTGACATAATAGGAGACAACGAGACGATAGCTCAGGTGTACAAGATGCCCCACAAAAGCGTAAAGGACTACGAAGAGTCCCTGAGGTTGTTGAAAAAGTACGAGCATAACGTAGTTCCCCATGTGATAATAGGCTTACATTATGGGCAAATAAGAGGTGAGTACAGAGCCATCGACATGATATCCCAGTACGAACCATCCGCCTTAGTCTTGGTGGTAGTAATGCCCTACTTTGGAAAGGCAAAGTTTCAACTTCTTCCACCACCTAAACCTGAGGAAGCCGCGAAAGTGATACTTTATGCAAGGAAGTCCATACCCAACAGACACGTAGTGATTGGGTGCGCAAGACCGGCAGGACAGGACAGGGTGAAGTTAGACATTTACGCCTTGCACGCTGGTGTAAACGGCATAACCTTCCCAGCGGAAGGAGTGGTTTCATACGCTAAGGAACTAGGTATAAAGCCTGTGGTATCTCCAAACTGCTGTTCAACGGTTTTTATGCCCTTATGAAAAGCGTGCTTTTAGCTACTACCAACAAGGGAAAAGCCAGAGAGTTTATCAGACTGCTTTCCGCCTTTGGCATAGACGTTATAATTCCGGAGGAAAGCGTAGACATACACGAAGGTGAGTGTTCCTTTTTAGAAAACGCCTATATGAAGGCAAAAGGTTATTACGAAAGGTACAAAATACCTACGCTTGCAGATGATTCAGGGCTCGTTGTACCCTCTCTTGAAGGTTTCCCCGGTGTTTTCTCCAGCAGGTTTTACATGCACCCGTACGGTGGAACCCAAGAACCCGAAGGATCCGTAGACGATGCAAACATAAAAAAGGTGTTAAGGCTTATGGAGGGAAAGGAGGACAGGCGAGCTTACTTTGTATGCTACGTGGTTTTGTATACAGGTGATGGTGGGTATTTTGCAGAGGGAAGGGTGCATGGACAGATCCTCCCACAACCGAGGGGAACTCTTGGCTTTGGCTATGATCCAATATTCCTACCTGATGGCTACACTCTGAGCATGGCGGAGATGAAGCCAGAAGAAAAGGATAAAATATCTCATAGAGGAAAAGCTCTGAGAAAGCTAATGGAGGTTGTAGGTTGGAAATAGAGAAAGTTCTGAAAATAAGGGAGCACTTGAAAGAGGAAAAAGTAAGGGAGTTAAACTCAATAAACCAAGAGATATACCAGATCAACGAGCTTATGGAAAACCTTGAAAAAAGAATAGAACAGGTAAGCGATATGCTAAAAAAAGATTTCTCTTACGAGCTTTTAGTGGAAGAAAGGGCGCTTATATATAAACTTAAGCAATTAGAAAAGAGTTTAAATGCGTTGTTAGAAAAGAGGGAAAGGAAAGCTGATGAGTTAAAGGAAGAATACAGGGAGATAAAATCCCTAGAAAGGATAAAATCTAATATGGATAGGGAAAACTACAGAAAGGAATCCATGGTAGAGCAAATCAACTTGAATTTTCTTTATAACATAAAAAGGAACATGATTTTTTTCTTGCTTTTTTTCCTGCCCCCTTTGTCTTTTGCAGAGAGCGCCTTATCTAAAAAAATCAAACAAGAACAAAGCAATAGAGTCCAGAAAGATCTGGAAATTATGTCTGAAAAACTTGAAATCAAGCTAAAAAAAATACAAGAGGAACGCAAGAAACTGGAAAGTGAAAAGGCAAAGTTTGAAGAACTAAAGAGGAAGGAAGATAGAAAGGATGTAGAAAAATGGATAGCTGTGATAAACAAGGTTTCACCGGACGAAGCAGGAGCTATGATGAACGAGTTAGAGCCTGAGCTTGTTGCGCAGATAATGCTGAGGTTAAAGGAGCGTCAGGCTGCACAGATACTAGAAGCTATGGACCCCAAAAAATCCGCTCAGGTTTCAAAGATTATCATGGAAAGTAAAAAGCCGATAGTAGGCAGTCAATAGTTGTGGAATGGAAACTGTGGCTATCCCAATACCGCCCGCTGGAGCAGGGATAGCCTTAATAGGCGGGATACAAATACTCCAGCACCAAGCTGTGCTAAGGCACAGTTTGGTAAACTAAGGTACATCATGAACAAAGCTGTATTGGAACGGTTAACAACTCAAAGGGAGAGCCCAGATTACTTACAGATAAGCATGGCAGCCGCCATGACGCTTGGCTTAGTCCCCGGTCAGTTCTATAGAAACACAAGGTTAAGTTGTATAAACACCTTACTTACTTATCCCTCGGGATGTCATGCCACTTGTGCTTACTGCGGTCTTCAAAAGGCAAGGGAGATGGAGTACTCCAAGAAGAACTTTATACGTGTAGAGTGGCCTACTGTGCACGTAGACGACATAATTCAGAGAGCAAAACAGGTGGGACACGTAGAAAGGTTGTGTATAGCTCAGATAACGCATCCAAGAGCTATAACAGATACTAAGGTTGTTTTGGAAAAAGTCCTTAAACATCTAGGTGACAAAATATTCGTCTCTCTGCTCATAAACGCTACAGGTACGACCTACGAGGACATCTTGGATTACAAGCGTTTGGGTGCTGATACTGTTACGGTAGCTATAGACTGTGCAACTCCAGAAGTTTTCGAAAAACTGCGTGGAAAGCCCATGAACAGCCCTCACAAGTGGGAAACCTTCTGGAAGGTATTAGAGTGGTCTGCGGAGGTCATGGGTGATGGATATGCGGGATGCCATTTAGTCGTAGGACTTGGAGAGACTGAACAGGAGATGATTCAAACCATCCAAAGGGTAAGGGACCTGGGAGCACGGACGCACCTGTTTTCCTTCTGGCCGGAAGAAGGTTCCATGATGGAAAAAGAAAAACCATGCCCTGCACCCCAGTATAGAAGGGTCCAGATGGCCCGTTACCTTATAGATAACCAGATATCCCGCTATGAGGATATGAAATTCAACGAGAAGGGTCAGGTAGTGGATTTTGGTATAGACAAGGACACATTTGAGGAAATCTTTTGGAGTGGAAGACCCTTTATGACCTCTGGATGTAGGGGTAAAACCACAGAGGTAGCGTGCAACAGACCCTTCGGTGATAGCTCACCAACGGATATCAAGAGTTATCCCTTTAAACCCGAAAAGGCAGATCTACAGAGAATACGCAGGCAGATGTTTGATTATGAGATGACTACAAACTATCCCGACGTGCTTAACCCTAGCGTTTTCAGGTACCAATAAAGAGTATAATATAGACTATGGCTGAAGAGGCTAAAAGAAAGAGAATCCTTTTAATACCTATTCTTGTTTTGTTGTTAGGAGGTGGGGGTGGGGTAGCCTACTTTTTCCTCTTTGCGAAGAAGGGGGAAGAAAAGAAAGAAAAATCTGACATAGTGTCTCAAGTAGGAGTGATGGTAGACTTGGGAGTCTTCACCGTAAACTTGGCAGATAGGCAAGCGGAAGTCTACGCAAGAATAGCTATAACCATGGAAGTTTCTGACGAGAAGGTAAAGGCAGAAGTAGACAAGAGATTGCCCATAATAAAGGATGCGGTTATAGATGTGATAAGCAGTAAAACCTCTGACTTTGTTAAAAGCCCCGAAGGCAGAGAAAGCTTAAGATTGGAACTTATAAGAAGGATAAATGTGATCCTTGTAGAAGGTGGTGTTAGGAACATATACTTTACCGAGTTTGTTGTTCAATCCACATGAATGACTTTTTCGTAGAGTTTTTAAGAAGCCTCTTAGCCTTAGGCATCGTTTTAATTGTAGTTATAATAACTCTACCCTACCTACTTAGGTTCCTTTCTATTCTCAAGATACAAACCCATGTGGGTGACTCACACGTTAAGATAAATAAGGTAATTCCGTTGCATAGAAAGGGGTCTTTGGTGGAGATGGAAGTAAAAAATACTTACTACGTGGTTTACTTTACGGACACGTCTGCTACCATAATACACAGGGAAGAAAATGAAGAAGATAACACTAAGTCTACTGCTTCTTAGTCTGCCCGCTTTAGCCCAAAACCAAATACTTCCAAACGTAGACCTTAGGATAGGTACGGGAGAGTTGGACACTTCCATAAGACTTTTGGTATTACTTACTATACTGTCGTTGGCTCCCTCTATACTCATAATGACTACTTCTTTTATCAGGATAGTGATCGTTTTATCCATACTGAGACAGGCTATTGGTGTGCCTCAAGTTCCACCCAATCAAGTTATCATCTCCCTTGCCCTCTTTTTAACCTTTTTCATAATGAAGCCGGTGGTAGACAGGATTAGTCAGGAAGCTCTAAGACCTCTTACAAATAAGGAGATAAACGATAGGGAGTTCTTTGATAGAACGTCTAAGATACTAAAGGATTTCATGGTAAAGAATACAAGAAAGGAAACGTTGAAGGTCTTTTTAGACGCTTCTAACATACCAAAAGAGGAACGAAGCAAAATAAAATCACCGGAAGATATTCCTTTAAGCGTGGTCATCCCAGCCTTTATGGTGAGTGAAATCAGCACAGCCTTTCAGATAGTGTTTTTACTCTACCTGCCTTTTCTCATACTCGACTTGGTTATAGCGTCCATTCTCATATCCATGGGTATTCTTATGATACCGCCGCAGATAATATCCTTACCCTTTAAGATAATGCTTTTTGTTTTAGCAAACGGTTGGGAGCTTGTTATACTATCCTTAGTTAGGAGTTATTCATGACACCAGATATGGTAGTATCCTTTGTGCAAAGGTCTTTAGAATTGGGTTTGTTGCTGGCAGGTCCTGTACTTTTGATCACCTTCCTTGTTGGATTGATAATAAGCATAATACAGTCCGCCACACAGATACAGGAGATGACGCTGAGCTACATTCCTAAGATAATAGCCGCCTACTTAACCATACTCATACTGGGCGCATGGATGCTTTCAAAGCTTACAGACTTTACCAAGTACCTGATAATAAACATACCTACATGGTTGAAGTAGACCATGCTTAGCGAAAGCGCCCTCTTAACCCTTTTCCTCATCTACGTAAGGGTGTTTTCCTTCTTATTTCTGGTGCCTTTTTTTGGAAAGGATAGTATACCCAACATAGTAAAAGTCTACCTGGTCAGTGCGATAAGCCTTTCCATCTTTTACTATTTGGAGATGGAGCCTGTGCAGATAAAAACCACACTAGAGTTTTTCATCCTAGTGCTAAAAGAGTTCATGCTTGGGTTTCTGGCGGGGTTGATACTTAGGTTCTTACTCGATGCTATAATGTACGCAGGTGAGTATATAGGCGTAAACATGGGCTTAGGGCTGGCTACTGTCTTTCTTCCTCAACAGCCTCAGATCAATATAATGTCTGTATTTTTCATGCTTTTGGGGTCTTTATTCTTCATATCGGTTGGTGGTCCAGAGATAATCTATCTGGCTCTGATAAAGAGCTTTGGAAGCGTGCCCCTTGGAGGTTTCGACCTGTATAGTCTCAATCCAGATGTGTACCTTAGCATATTTTACGAAAGCTTTAGCTTGGCTTTTAGAATAGCTTTACCTGTAATACTTGCGTTAACGTTACTAAACGTAGTTCTTGCCATAACAAACCGCTTTATACCACAGATAAACGTGTTTATCGTAGGATTGCCCTTGCAGGTTTTAGTAGGGCTCGTAGTGCTAATTATTTCCCTTCCCCTTTTAACCATCCTACTTTCATCGTACGTTAAGGTTTATATAATTAACTTTGTTAACTTAATCTGGGGGTAGGTATGGCTCAGGAAAACAAAACGGAAAAGGCTACACCCTACCGAAGAAAAAAGCTGAGGGAAGAGGGAAATGTAGCCAAGAGTACAGAAGTATCCTCCGCGCTGACAGTGCTCTTTGGCACGATTGCTATCTTTTACATTGGCTATGCGGTATTTTCTGAAACTGTAAACCTTCTCTCTTTTGTGTCCCAGAATCCTTTTGTTGGCATAGATTCTATACTTTCGTACGTGAGGGATAACTTCCCTAAGCTTCTGATACCCTTCTTTTTACTGACTGTATTTACCGTCGTAGCGTCTCATGTGGCGCAGTTTGGTTTTATCTTTACGCTCAAACCTCTTCAGTTTAAGTGGGAACGATTAAACATCTTTGAGGGCTTAAAGAGGCTCTTCTCATTGACTCTGCTTTTTGAGCTTGTCAAAAACTCCCTCAAGGCTGTTATTCTTATCGGCGTAGTTTACCTTACCATAAAGGGAGATATAGGCAAGATAACGAGCACTCTTCTTCTTAGTCCTGCGCATGGTCTGATGGAAGGTATTTCCGTAATTCTTAAAGCTGTGCTTGTAGCGAGCGTCTTTGCTCTCCTGGTGGCACTCTTGGACTTTGCCTACAAAAGATGGGACTATGAAAGAAGGATAAGGATGAGTAAAGAGGAGGTCAAAGAAGAGTATAAACAACAGGAAGGAAACCCACTTATAAAAGGTGCCATTAAGAAGAGAATGAGACAGTTGGCGCGTGGTAGGATGACGAAAGAGGTGCCAAAGGCAAGCGTAGTTATAACAAACCCCACCCACATAGCTATAGCTTTGAGGTACGACCCAAGCAGTGGGGACAAGGCACCGGTAGTCCTTGCAAAAGGTAAAGGGCAAGTAGCGGAGAAGATTGTGGAGATAGCCAAAGCGAGCGCCGTACCCGTTGTGAGGAAAGAAGAACTAGCCAGGGCAATGTACCCAGTAGTAGAGATAGGAGAGGAGATACCGCCTAAGTTTTACAGAGCGGTGGCGGAGATCTTAGCCTTCCTTATGAGGAAAAAAAGGTATGAGCGAGTTGGGTAAAGTACTGATACTTTTCGGGATTTTGTTAATAGTGATAGGTGTATTCCTTATGGTGCAAACTAAGCTTCCAACATGGAAACTACCGGGTGATATTTTTATAAGGAGAGATGGACTCACCATCTACATACCCATAGCCACGTCTATACTCTTAAGTATTTTGCTAACCATACTCATAAACATCCTTCTTAGGAAGTAGCAAATTTTTCCATTTTAGGTACTTCCCATGGGGCTGGGTCTGCCCGAAGTTAAGCTAGTGGAGAAGGAAAGACCCTTGTATGACAAAACTTCATTTATTCTCTTGACAAACATACCATAAGACTTTGTTCCATAAATAAATATACTTCCCTAAAGTGAAGGAATGTAGCCCTTCTGGTGCTAAGTGGAAATCTCTAACCGTGGTTAACTAAAATTGCTACCAAAGAACATTAAGATAAGAAGGGACATTGCTTAGCGATGTAGCCATTACTATGATTTATGCAACACAGCCGTAACGAGGGGGAATTTTGAACTGGACTTTGTTGCGTAAATGAGCGTATGAAGATAGAGCAAGGTGCATTTCGTGAACTTCTTTAGCGGGTAGGAGGAGATGAGTTATTACCGTAGAGACTTTGTTTTATAAATAAACACACCCTGCCAAAGTGAAGGAGTGTAGGTGTTCTGGTGTTGGTGGGAATTTCGAGATGTGGTTAACTAAAACTGCCATCAAAGAGCATCAAGATAAGAACTGACCTTATTTAGCGATGTAGTCTTTCCTATGATTTATGCAACAAGGTCCCCGTAGATTTCTAACAGAGAAAAGGCAAGGAGCTTTATTAGACAGGTAGCGCAGGTTTTGGTAGTTAAGCTGGATAAGCCTTTTCTAGAGATGTTTTAGTAATTAGCCGTTTTCGATTAAAATCTAAACAGATGAGGGAAAGTATAAAGGAAAAAATAGAAATCATAGACAAACTCCTGCTTGACCCATTCAATCCTGAACCTTTGGAGAGGGCTTTAGCCGAACTTCTGGAAGAGCTCAAAACATTGGACAAGGAAGAAGCGCTAGAGTTAAACGCCTGGCTTAACGAGCTTTACAAACGCTTAGAGGAAAACCATAAAACAGCCTTAGGCTGGTTGGAAGAACTTTCTAAAAGAAGTAATCAAGGGCTTAAAGCCTGATGCTGTTTGTCTTGTTGCTTCTTACCTTAAGCTTGTCCTACTCTTTGCAAATAGAAGCCATAAACGCTCAAGTCTACTCCAAGATAGACTACATGAAAAAAATAGAAGACTTTCCTGAGGAGCTATCCGGTAACGAAGTAAAGAGTCTTATACTCCAAGACTCTTATCCCAGGGGCGCCCTTTACATAGGTAGGGAAAGATTAGAAGACAGACACCTAAAGGATCTTCTGAAAAGGGCAAACGTAGAAGCGCTAACTCCCACAGTAAGGGTTAAGTTTGGATGGACGCTAAGGAGAACCTACATGAAGCTCCTTCCCACCGATGAGAGCGTACATATGGGCGATCCCGATATAGATTACAACCAGTACACCCTTTTAGAACCCCTTACACCCCTTGCCATACTGCACACATCCTTAGACGGCGAGTGGCTCTATGTTCATGCTCCTTTTATGAGAGGATGGGTTAAAACCAAAGATGTCCTTTTATCGTCCAAAGAAGAGCTTAAAAGGCTCCTGTCTTTGAAGTTTCTAGTAGTTCTAAAAGACAGGGTGAGGATAGGGGGCGTGGAGTTCGGTATAGGAGCGCGAGTGCCTTACCTTGAGAAACAGGGCAATATGTACAGAATTTTTAAACCAGATGGACAAACCTTGTGGATAGAGAGGGATGAAAGTCTTAGCGACGGTTTTCTTTCTTACTCGGAGGGAGAAGTTAAAAGACTTCTTGAAAGCCTTTTGGAAACTCCGTACGGATGGGGTGGGTTAAATGGAAATAAGGACTGTTCAGCCCTCGTTAGGGATGTTTTTTCTGTGTTTGGTTTGGAGTTACCAAGAAACTCCGCCCAGCAGATGCAGATAGGCAGGGTTGTAGCTACAAGCTTTGAATCTTACGAAGAAATGGAAGACTTGCTAAAGGCCCTACCACCTTTTAGGACTCTTGTATTCCTAAAGGGTCATGTCATGGTCTACGGTGGAATGGAGGGCGATGATTTGATCTTCTACCACGCAGTGCATTCTATAACACAGGACAACGGAAAGAGGATAAGGGTAGGCAAGGTGGTGAAAAGTAAGGTGAAAAGCGATAGACTAACAAAACTCCACAAAAGGATCATAAGCGTGAACCTCTTAGAGTGAGCTTCCTCGGTGGGCGGTCGTAGTACTATTCTTCCCAGTACTCCGCTCCTGCCGTTTCTGTTTCCCAAACCACCACCTTCTGGACAGTAGGATAAAACTCCTTGAGTTTATAATATAACCACCTTGCTACGTTTTCTGCGCTGGGAGAGAAGTCAAAGATATCGTTCAGACACTTATAATCAGGGAGAATTTTGGAAAGCCTTTCTTCCAACTCTACAAAATCGTAACCCATACCGCCTTTGTCTACAGTATCCGCTCTTACGTAAACCTCTACCATCCAAGTGTGTCCGTGAAGTGGTTCGGGAGAACCATGGTAATCTGTTAAAAAGTGTGCTGCGTTAAACTTCTTCTTGACCCTGACCATCCAAGGCATACTAGTCCTCCAGATCTTCGCCCTTTAAAAGCCTCTGGGCATAATTCACACACGCAAGCACCATAAAGAGCATGGCGTGATGGTCCATATCGTTAAACTCTTCCTTCACCAAAAGCGTACCATCCTCCTTTTCCACGAGCTTTATGTACTTAAAAGCCTGCATGGCAAGGTTTTTATTACTCACCTTTTGTAATATTTTCTCCTTTATCCAATCGGGGAGCTCCATCTCTTTCACCGTTCACCTCCACCGTGGTTATAAAAAGGGGTCTTAGCCCTATGTAAAGATTGCCGACTCTAAAAGTGTAAAGATAAGCGTACACCACGTAGTGTCCATCTTTTAGGTATATTTGCAAGGAAGAACCTTCGTAAACCTTCGTGAAACCATCGCATACAAACACGAGGGTGTTCTTATATGGAGTTACCACCTTCAGGCTCGAGTTTTCTACCCACACAAAGGAAGGTCTCTCTGAAAAGGCTACGATTATCTGCTCACTTCGTAGTGCTTTTCTAAACTCCTCCCTCTCCTT
>OFGS01000229.1_pt1 | contig 12887 bp, 13 predicted proteins | sample 1521851 | NCBI WGS metagenome assembly OFGS01 (sample SAMEA3142070, study PRJEB24117) | hot springs metagenome
TCCTTGGTTCGCGATGTTTACCGTTTCTCCTGCTTGCAAGTTCGTGAAAATAATTGGCGTCACAACAGATGGTGCATGTTGTTTCACATATGCAAGATCTACTTTCAAAATCGGCTGTCCTTTGTTCACTTCTGTTCCTTCTGATACGAGCGCTTCAAATCCTTGACCGTTTAATTTCACTGTATCAATACCGAAGTGGATGAGCACTTCACGACCTGTTTTTGATTGAATGCCGATCGCATGTTTTGTCGGGAAGACGTTAACGATCGTTCCATCGACTGGCGATACGACTGTCCCTTCTGTTGGCTCAACCGCAAATCCGTCACCCATCATTTTCGTTGAAAATACTTGATCTGGCACTTCGGAAAGCGGCACAACTTTTCCTGTTAACGGTGATGCGACTTGTTCTGTTTCACCTGTTGCTTGTACAGTTGGTTTCGCTTTTTCTACCGCTTTTGTCGGCACGCGACCTTCCATAATATCTTTAATTTGTGTTTTCAATATATCTGATTTTGGTCCGAAAATGGCTTGAATATTGTTTCCAACTTCTAATACGCCAGCTGCCCCGAGCGCTTTTAGACGATCTTTATCGACATGTTGAATATCGTTTACTGAAACGCGTAAACGTGTGATGCACGCATCTAAATGAGCAATATTTTCTTTTCCGCCAAGCGCAGCTAAAATTTCGTGCGGGAGTTCGCCTGCATCCGCTGTCGCTGTTGTATCTGTCGTTTCTTTTTCACGACCTGGTGTCGCTAAATCCCATTTGCGAATCGCAAAGCGGAAGCCGAAGTAGTAAATGACGGCGAACACTAAACCGACTGGAATGACGAGCCACCATGCTGTACGTCCCGGCAACACACCGAATAATAAGTAGTCGATGACACCACCAGAGAACGTCATACCGATTTTGACGTTTAACATGTGCATGAGCATGAACGATAATCCGGCGAAAATCGTATGAATCGCAAACAATGCTGGCGCAACGAATAAGAATGAAAATTCAATTGGTTCTGTAATTCCTGTTAAAAATGATGTTAATGCGGCAGACGCCATAATACCAGCAACAACTTTTTTGTTTTCTGGACGCGCTTCATGGTAAATGGCAAGCGCAGCTGCTGGTAAACCGAACATCATGAACGGGAATTTTCCTGTCATAAACGTACCTGCTGTTAATTCAGCACCGTCTTTAATTTGTTCGAAGAAAATACGTTGGTCACCGCGCACAAGCTCGCCTGCTTTGTTGACGTATTGACCGAACTCAAACCAGAACGGCGAGTAGAAAATGTGGTGTAAACCGAACGGAATTAATGCGCGCTCGATGACACCGAAAATGAATGCCGCTAACGTACGGTTTGCATCGATCATGTTGTGCGAAAAGGCGTTTAAGCCGTGTTGGACAGGCGGCCATAACCATGTCATCACAATACCGAGAATTAATGCCGATGCAGCTGTTACAATCGGAACGAAACGTTTTCCTGCAAAGAAACCTAAGTAAGATGGCAATTCGATGTTAAAGTATTTGTTGTACATGTACGCTGCTAAAATACCGACGATAATCCCGCCGAATACCCCTGTTTGCAACGTCGGAATACCTAATACGTTTGCAAACGATGGATCTGTGCCGATTTGGTCTGATGTCACGCCTAAAATGACGCTCATCGTGACGTTCATCACTAAGTAGCCGATGATAGCTGCTAAACCAGCAACCCCTTCACCGCCAGCTAATCCGACGGCTACCCCTACCGCAAATAAAAGCGGCAAGTTCGCAAACACAATACCACCAGATTGCTCCATCACTTTCGCAACCATTTCGACCCAGCCTGTTTCTAACGCTGGAATTTTTTCGATTAACGCTGGGTTTTGCAATGCGTTACCGAACGCAAGCAAAATACCTGCTGCCGGCAAAATCGCAACTGGGAGCATAAGCGCTTTACCGACTTTTTGTAACGTACCAAACGCTTTTTTCATATAAAACCCTCCTTCATCTTGTTAACGTTTGCAACAAACGTCATTTTCATGTATGGAATGTAGATGAAGCAACATGTTAGACGTCTAACAAATGTAAGCATTTGCAAACGATGGAAAACAAAAAGGCATGAGCAAAGAATGACAGAAAAAGGGTACAATGATCCACCTCTTTTTCGCCTTCTTTACTCATGCCTGATCGAATCAGTAACACGTAAAGATAAGTGCGTCGTTATTCACTTTTTCCAGTCAGTCGTTGCAAATGCAACGTTAAATACACAGCTTCTGCTTCATCTACCGGAAGCTGCAACGTTTGTTGCATAATTTTTATGAGCTTCCACGACAAATTATAACATAGTGGGTACGTCTCTTTCAATATATTCGACAATTTTTTTGGCTCTTCAATTTTTTCTCCTTTTTTCACCCGTTCAATCGCATAGCGCAAATGACGGACAAACCGTAAATAATGAATGCTTTCACGGTCAATCCGAATGTTGAGCTGTTCTTCGACGATCGAAACTAGCCGCGAAATAAGCTGCGAATGTTGATTCACTTCCGATAGTTGGTGGTTCGTTAGCGCACTATGAATGTGTAAAGCAATAAACCCGATTTCTCCTTCCGGAAGCTGGATGTGCAACCGTTCGTTTAACATGTTGACGACTTCTGTCGCCACGTCGTATTCGAGCGGATATAAGCTTTTCGTCTCAACTAAAAACGGATTTTTTATATCCATTCCTTGTTCTAATCGCTTGACTGCGAACAAAATATGGTCCGTTAACGCCACGTGAATATGTTCGTTTAACGAGCTGTTCGTCCGCGTTCGAATGTGGTGAATGATATCGTTCATTAAGCCGATAAATTCTTCATCAACGTGTGGCAGCAATTTTTTATATTGTTCTTGTTCACGCTCATTTTTTAAAATGAACCATTTTTCTACACCTTTTTGTTCAATGACGTCCCCTTTTTTCTTGCCAAATCCAATTCCTTTTCCGATTAATACGACTTCATCATACGTCGGATGGGAGGCAATGAGCACGTTGTTGTTTAACACTTTTTCAATGCGAAACGATTGTTCCACGTCTAGTTCGCCCCTTTAAAAACGTTTACATTACTTTCAATGTTACGAAACGAACAAAGATACGTCAATGGAAATGCGATGTTTTTTGTCAAGACAGCTATGAATGTTTTTTGACAAAAAGGCGTTTTAGTTGCACAAATGCATGTATTCGATTAAACTTTTGTTCATCATAAAAATGGAAGGAGCTTACCAAGCATGATTCGACTCATTGTTACCGATTTAGACGGTACGCTGCTCGGTTACGATCGCCGCGTCAAAGCGGAAGATCGTGAAGCAGTCGTGCGCGCGATGACAAACGGCATCGACTTTGCTGTCGCTTCTGGACGAATGGACAATGAAATTTTAGAAGTGTTAAAAGAAGTCGGTCATGACGCTCATCGCATTAGCCAAAACGGCGCCTTTGTGTACACGAATGACCATCGTCTCCTTCATCGTAGCGCGTTTGATCCAGCCGTCGCGCGCGCCATTTACGAACAAGCGCGCACGCTCGAAGCAATCGTGCTCGTCTGCGATGAACATACAAGCTTTGTCGAAACGAAAACGGAACAAATGGAGCATATGCGATCGCGGCTATTTTTCGATATTGTTGAAAAGAAACAGATGCTCGATGCGATCGGCCATGACCTTTCCCCATCAAAAATTACCGTCATTGCTGAAGAAGACGTCATCAATCGTTTTCAGTCGTTCGTTCATAAACAGTGGGATCGATATGTCGATACGTTTATTTCTGAACCTCGTTGTTTAGATATGATGCCAAAACAAATTAGCAAAGGGGAAGCGCTTCGTCTGCTCATGAATCATTTGCAACTGAAGGGAGAGGAAGTCGCTTGCTTTGGCGACTCGTTTAACGACATTCCGATGTTTCGTCTTACCCCACATAGCTTTGTCATGTCACATGCGCACGAACAAGTGAAAAGCGAAGCAAACTATGTCGTTTCTTCCGTCCATGAAGCGATTGAAACAGTGCTAACGATAAACGAAAAGATGCCTCAAACGTAAGAGGCATCTTTTTCGTTACTGTTAAAAAAGACGAACAGCTTTGACCGCACGTGGCGCCCAATACGGCTTCATGTTTGCAAACGCCACGCCTGTGCTTGTGGCAGCATGCAACAGCGTTTCGCTATCTACAACGATGGATACATGGTTAATAATTCCATCCCCCGTCGTATCAAAAAAGATTAAGTCCCCTTTGCGCACGCTTGCAAGCGGCACTTCTGTCCCAACCATCGCTTGTTCACGCGATGTGCGCGGAAGTGTTATACCATTTTCGCTATAGACACGATACGTAAACGATGAGCAATCAAAAACGTCTGTGCGCGTCGTTGGCGCTCCGAACAAATATGCTGCTCCGACATATTTTTTTCCCGTTTCAATGATTGCATTCGCCCGTTCTTCCCATGAAAGCGGCACGTTAATCGTTTGCCCAACGCGAATAAAGTTCACATTGGTAATCGTTGGATTTAGTGCAAGTAGATCGTTTACCGTCACGTTAAATTTTTTCGCAATCGTCGATAATGTGTCGCCAGGTTGGACGATATACGATTTACTTGCGCTATTTGTCGGCGCTGTTGGTTGTGCCGCTGTTGATGCCGGTGTCGGCGATATAAGTTGGCTTGTTGTGCTTGTTGTATTTATCATTGGCACCTTCAGTACTTGTCCAACGTAAATGCGATTGATATCTGTAATTGTCGGGTTTAGTTCGAGAAGGCGTGTAACCGTCGTGTTATATTGGCGTGCGATCGTTGATAACGTATCGCCGCGCTGAATCGTATATGTTGTCGTTTGTGCCGTTGGCGCTGTTTGTTGTGTGACAGGTGCCGTTGGTTGCACGTTCGCATCAGGCACTTGCAATACTTGTCCAATAAAAATCGTATCTGTCGTTAGTTGATTTAACGTTTTTAATTCATTGACCGATGTGCGGAACGTTTGAGCAATTTTCCATAACGAATCGCCTGATTTGACTGTATATTGTGCCGCATCAACCGCTTTTTCTCCTAAAAATAACGTCGATAATACCGCTCCAGCTACAATCGTCTTTTTCATCGTGCCAAACTCCTTTTTTCATTTTTTGAAGCGCTTCCTTGCTCATATGATAACATGAAACTATCCATCTATTAACCGTATATTTTTAAACTATTCTTCCATTAAATTGAAACAAGCATAAATGATCGGTCTTTTTTCGCATACTATAAGTATGAACATGAAAGGAAGATGTGAGATGCCTTATACATTTGTCGAACATTCCGTTCCTTTGTACTATGAGGTCAATGGAACGGGGACACCGCTCGTATTCGTTCATCCTCCCGGCATGGGAAGTGTAACATTTCATCGTCAGCGCGAACTTGCTTCTTCATTTCAAGTCGTAACGTACGATTTAAGAGGAAACGGGAGAAGTGGAAAAGGAAATAAAAACATAACGATGGACATATTAGCTAGTGATTTGCATGAGTTGTTCAACCATCTCGAACTGAAAGAAGCGATCGTCTGCGGTTATTCTAATGGCGGTTCGATCGCCCAACATTTCGCGTTGCAATATCCGCATCAAGTGAAGGCGCTCATACTCATCGGCGGCTTTTCTGAAGTATGCACGCCGCTACTATACGGCGAATTTTTATTAGGAATATATGGGGTGAAATGGCACGGAATGTCGCTTTTAGCGAACGTACTCGGCGCATCCCACGGCACGACGAAAGAAGAACAACGAATGATTTCTGAATACGTTCGGTTAAGCGACAGAAAGCGATTGTATGAAATGTACGTCGCAGGTCTTCATTACCGTTCCACCGACCGCTTGCACGAGCTTCGTTGCCCGATTTTACTTATATACGGAGCGCGCGATTATTACATGCATGCATATGGGCGTATATTCAAACAACATGCTCGCGATGTTCGTATCGTATATGTGGATGGGGCAAGACATCAAATTCCGACGAAACATGGTGCAGAGCTCAACACGATCATTCGCTCATATTTTGCATAAAAAAAGCTGACGGTTATTTTCCGCCAGCTTTTTCTTTTAAATCGTCACGAATCGTTCCTTCCCAACGCGGCACGTTCGTGTAATACGCGGCTCGGCTAATGAGATGCGCCGCGACAGGAGATGTCATAAAAATAAACACGATGCCAAGTAAAAGCCGTGAGTTAAATTCATTGTTTTCAAGCAAAAAGTGAAAAAATGCACCGAGTAAAATACACATGATGCCAAGCGTCGTACTTTTGCTGATGGCGTGGCTACGCGTATATACGTCCGGCAAACGAATGGCGCCAACCGCAGACAACAGCGTAAGTAACGCACCGAGCAAAACAAGTGTTGCGACAAGCACATTAACGATCGCGGTCACCACGTTCAATGACAACCCCTTTCTCTAAAAACTTCGCGAATGCGACCGTACCGACAAACGCTAAAATACCGATGAGCAAAATGACGTCTAGAAACGCGCTCGTATTTAGCAACATCGAAACGATCGCCACCATCCCGGCAAGCGTAATGCCCATCGCATCGAGGGCAATAATGCGATCCGCTGTGCTCGGACCTTTGACGACGCGATATAAAAAGCCGATCATCGCAAGCGAAAGAATGACAAGAGCTACGTTCCAAATCATTTGCTCACCTCCATAATCGTTTTTTCAAACGATTGCTTAATGCTTTGAATCGCTTCATGCACATCTGGACTATTTAAGGCGTGAATATACAACGTGCTTTTATCATCAGACACATCTAAAACGAGCGTACCTGGCGTGAGCGTAATGAGCATCGCGAACACCGTAATTTCCCATTCCTTTTTCAACTCTGTCGGCAAAGCAAAAATAGCAGGTTGAATGTTTAACGAACGCTTCATAACTACTTTTGACACAGCGATGTTTGATAAAATGAGCTCTTTGAGAAAGATAAAAAGCAGCTTCATCATGACAAACACCGGAACGAGATAAAAGCGCGAGTGGAAAAATCGGCGCAACATAAAAACGATCAACAAGCCGATGACGTACCCGATTATAAACGACGCCCCGTTAAATGAGACGGTTAAAAACATCCAGACGAACGCTAAACAGACGTTTAATAAAATTTGAAATGCCATCGCTTTCTACTCCTTTAACACCGCTTGAATGTACATATTCGGATCGACTAACACACTGACCGCATCCATCACAAACGGTCGGACAAATTCAATGCCGATCCCATATGCGACCGATAAAATAAGCAGTAACAATACAGGAACGAACCGCGCGTCAAGCGGTTTTTGTTCAAACCCTCTTTTCTCGCCCCAAAAGCCGTTCATAAATATTTTCATGATCGAATATAGCACGAGCAAACTAGACAATAAGATGACGATCGCTTCAAAAAGCAAACCAGCATGAAAACTTGCTTTCACAATTAACAACTTGCCGATGAACCCACTAAGCGGCGGAATGCCAGCAAGCGACAATGCAGCGATAAAAAACGACCAGCCAAGCAGCGGATACGATGCCATTAATCCTGAAAATGAGCGAATATCGTTTGACTGCGTCATGAAAAAAACGATGCCAACTAGTAAAAATAACGTCGCTTTCATGACCATATCTTGCAACATGTAAAAAATAGTCCCTTCTAAACTTTCCGGCGTCATCATCGCTATCCCAAAAATCATAACACCAACTGCGGCAATAATGTTATAAATGACGATGTAGCGCATATCGTTATACGCAACTGCTCCGATGACACCGATGGCGATCGTGCCGAGCGCAAGCCAAGCGAGCAACGTATGCGTATAAGTAGTCTCTTGCGTAAATAAAAGCGTAAACGTACGTAAGATCGAATATACTCCCACTTTCGTCAACAATCCACCAAACAGCGCTAACACCGGTGTTGGGGGCGCGTAATATGCACCTGGAAGCCAAAAGTAAAATGGAAAAATCGCACCTTTCAACCCAAACACGATCATAAACAACACCGCAATAACCGTTAAAATAGGCGATGCGCCGAGCTCATGTATACGTTGAGCTAAATGTGCCATATTTAGCGTACCTGTCACCGCATATAAATAAGCAACTGCCACGACAAATAGGGCGGAAGAAATGACGTTCACAAGCGTATATTTAATCGTTTCGCGCAATTGAATTTTCGTTCCGCCAAGCACAAGCAACACATAAGAAGACATGAGCATCACTTCAAAAAAGACGAACAAGTTAAACAAATCCCCTGTCGTAAACGCTCCGTTCACACCGACGATTAAAAATTGAAAAAACGAATAGTAATAAAACGTTTCCCGCTCATGACCGATCGCATAAAACGAATATAGTAAGCAAGCGAGCGCGATGATGCCCGTCGTCAACACGAGCAAAGCCGACAGCGGATCGGACACGAGCGTAATGCCAAATGGAGCCGGCCAATTGCCAAGATTTAACGTTTGAATACCGTCTATATGCACACGGTACAACAATGCACCGCTTACGACGACTAAACTGCATGTCGAGATGAATGAGACGACACGTTGCCAAAACACATGTTTTGGAAAAAAAATAAGGATGATCGCCGTCATAAGCGGAATAACAATCGGTAAAAGCAGAAGGTTATTCATCTCCCTTCATCCCTTCCATATGATCTGTTCCAATTTCTTGGTATGAGCGATACGCCAATACTAAGAAAAACGCTGTTACCCCAAAGCTAATGACGATCGCCGTTAAAATGAGCGCTTGCGGCAACGGATCGACGTATCGTGCCGCCTTCTCTCCTAAAAGCGGAGGCGCCCCTGCTTTTAGCCCCCCCATCGTCAACAACAACAAGTGGGCGCCATGGCTAAGCAATCCTGTTCCGATAATGATGCGAAGCAAACTTTTGCTGAGCAACAAATATGTCGCGGCGGCGAATAAACAGCCGATAACGACAATCATAAGCAGTTCCATTAGTCGCTCTCCCCTATCGTTTCAATAATAATCATTGTCACTCCCACGACAACAAAATACACACCTAAATCAAATAGCACCGCCGTATGAAGCGACGTATGGTCAAGCAACGGCAAATGGACATATTGATACGCATGCGTTAAAAATGGTCGATTCCAAAACATGCCCATCATTCCTGTCCCGACGGCAAACAACAATCCGATTGCAACGAGCCATTTATAGTTGATCGGAACCATTTTTCGAACCGTTTCAATATCGAACGCCAGAAGCAATAAAACGATCGCGCCAGCCGTCATTAATCCGCCGATAAATCCACCGCCCGGATAGTAATGGCCGGCGAAAAATAGCTGGACGGAAAACAAAACGATGATTGGCGTTACAACCGCTGTTACTGTTCGTAAAATGACATCGTTTCGCCTCATCGCTCATCCTCCTTCGCTAATCGCAATTTCACCATCGCATAAATGCCTAAAGCAGCAATCGCTAGCACGCATATTTCAAACAACGTATCAAAGCCGCGGAAATCGACTAAAATGACGTTTACCATATTTTTCCCTGCCGCTTTCTCATACGTATTGTCGACATAATATTGTGAAATGGAATCGAAATGTTTTCCTGCGTAAGCTAAAAAAGCAATGATGCTCATTGTCACGCCAACCGCAATAGAAATAAGGGCATTTCCTAAGTTAAACCGAACGCTTTCTTGCTTTTGGCTAAACTTCGGCAAATGGTAAAAACAAAGCAGAAAGAGCGCAACGGAAATCGTTTCGATGACAAGCTGCGTCAACGCTAAATCAGGGGCACGAAATAGCACGAAAAACAATGCTACCGCATAGCCGACTGCCCCTAGTGAGACGATCGCTGTCAAACGCGATTTAGCCATTACTGTCGTTATTGTTGCGGCGACGATCGCGACAGCTAATACGACTTCGTATATGCGCACATGGGCAAGACGGCTGACGTCAATGACCCACCGCTCATTCCAGCCGATTGTAAATAAAAGTAAAACAACAAGCGCCGTAAACATGTATATTAAGTACGCGCGCATAGAGCCTGTCATGATGCGCGACATAAACGCACGCGCCCCTCTTTCCATCCAAACGAACGACTGGTCATACAAAAAGTTAAATGACATTCGTTCAGACAGGCGGTCGTATAGCTTGTTCCATTTTGGAAACGTGCGATACAACAATAAACCGAACAACAATACGCCAAGCGTCATGAACAGTTCAGGTGTAAAACCGTGCCAATGGGAAATGTGCACGTCTAGCGCTTCATTTGGCGCAAACAATCCGTCTAATACCGCATATACAGCCGGTGCAAATAGCGAGTCGGACAAGACGTTCGGCACAAGCCCAATGAAAACGACGAGCGATGCTAACACGATCGGTGCAACGAGCATGCCGATCGGCGCTTCATGCGCTTCTTTTTTCAACAAATGCGGCTTGTACGTTCCGAAAAAGGTGCGACTAACGAGCAATATGCTATATAAAAACGTAAACACGCTCGCTATCCATGCGACGACAGGCAATATGATGGCCCATGTTTCAACATCTTTCGCGCGCAACATCGCGGTAAAAAACATTTCCTTACTTAAAAAGCCGTTAAACGGCGGCAAGCCTGCCATCGAAAGCGAGCCGATCAACGCGATCGTAAATGTGATCGGCATGATCGTCATTAATCCGCCAAGCCGGCGAATGTCGCGCGTCCCCGTTTCATGATCGACGATGCCGACAACCATAAATAAACTACCTTTAAACGTCGCGTGGTTAAACAAATGAAAAATCGCTGCTAACACCGCAACCATAAATACGTTTTCTTCCATCCCATCGTAATGAAACGCAAGCGCTCCGACGCCTAAAAGCGACGTAAGAAGCCCGAGCTGACTGACGGTTGAATACGCTAAAATCGCTTTTAAATCCGTCTGTTTCGATGCTAAAAACGACGCCCAACATAACGTCACAATCCCGACGAGCGCAACCGTCCAAACCCAAAGAGAAGATACAGCAAAAATGGGCGTCAAGCGCGCAATTAAATAAATGCCGGCTTTCACCATCGTGGCTGAGTGCAAATATGCACTAACAGGCGTTGGTGCTTCCATCGCATCAGGCAACCAAATGTGAAACGGAAACTGCGCCGATTTTGTAAAGGCGCCGAACAAAATAAGGAAAAGTGCGGGGATAAAAAGCGGATGTTCTGTTAATGGTGTATGCATCAACTCACGCATGCTATACGTCCCACCTGCAATGGCAAGTGCAACAAATCCCCCGAGCATCAGCAGTCCGCCAAACATCGTAATGAGCATCGATTTTTGCGCCCCGTAGCGCGAACGATCGCGCGTATACCAATAGGCGATAAGCAAAAATGATGAAATGGACGTCAATTCCCAAAAGACATATAACGCAATGAGATGGTCGGATAACACAACGCCAAGCATCGCCCCCATAAATAAAAGCAAATAGACGTAAAAGTTTCCGAGCTGCTCTTTTCCTTTTTGTAAGTAGTAAATGGAATATAGCACAACGAGCGAGCCGATTCCCGTAATCAATAGCGCAAACAGCAAGCTTAATCCATCGACATATGCGTCAAACGAAATGTCGAGCGATGGAATCCACGGCATTGTGGCGCGAACCGCTTCATACTTGCGCACATCATCCATGTAAGATAGAAAATGAACAAATAGCACAATCGGTAGCGGGAGGACAAACCACCCGACATGAAACGAACGAACGAATTTGTACAAAAATGGAACACATAGCGCCAATAAAAACGGCGCGAGCATCGCCATATGTAATGTCGGCATAACAATCAACCCCCTTCTGACATAGCCATCCTGTTTTTTATACGAACAATATGTATAAAAAGTTTCATTTTTTTTCACAATAAGTGATAAAAAAAAGAAAGGAAGAGCAGAATGATTCTTTTCCTTATGTTGGCCATCCTGTCTGATAACTATGAAACAGTCGGAAAAAAAATTGAGCCTTCCATTTACGCGACGGTAAACGAAAGGCATTATGAGCCGTTTCAACCGAGACAATACATTCGTAAAATCGAAAAGCATGAGGAAAAAACAAAAAAGTAAATTATAATTCACTCGCTAGTCCTTCTAGCTCGTCTGCTGACGCGGAGACGTGCGCGATCGCTTCATGAATGTCGCCCACCGCTTGTACGCACGCTTTCATTTCATCGTCAATGCGCACACTATATTGACAAATTTTCTCGAGCGCATGAGCAAACTCATCGAAAAACGAATCAATCATTTTCATTCGATTTGCACTGTCGGTCATTGAACGTGACGCTTCATGTAGCGATTGTGCCATCGTAGCGAGATGGTGTTGAATGTCGCTTAATACGCGCGAAACGTCAGCGACAGATTGTTTCGTTTGCGTCGCCAGTTTGCGCACTTCATCAGCGACGACTGCAAACCCTTTTCCGTGCTCTCCTGCCCGCGCCGCTTCAATGGACGCGTTGAGCGAAAGCATATTCGTTTGATCGGCAATGGATGTGACGAGTGAAGCAATATGTTCAATTTCATGCATCGCTTCCTGAAGCTTGTCCATATTCGCTTCAATTTGTTTCATTTTTTCGTCCATGTGCAACATATTTTCCACTTGTGTTTGGAGCCGCTGTTTGCCTGCCGTTGACTTCTCCGCGCTCGCAAGCGCCACAGCAGACGCTTCTTGCGCCGCTTTAGAAATGCCGGCTGCTTGCGCGTTCAGCGACGCGACGGAAGCGCTTACTTCTTCAGACACGCGACTGAGCTGTTGCAGCGACAATTTCACTTGCTCTTTCATTTGTTGCTTTAACGCTTCCATTTGCATCCGAAGCGCTTCATTTTCCCGTTCGTATTGTTCAAGAACGAGCTGTTGTTCAACGTTTAACATTTTTGCGATTGACTTCATAACCGCCCTTACATACGATGAACGTTCAAAATGTTCACCGACCACTTCCCACATTTCCT
>OFGS01000230.1_pt1 | contig 12832 bp, 12 predicted proteins | sample 1521851 | NCBI WGS metagenome assembly OFGS01 (sample SAMEA3142070, study PRJEB24117) | hot springs metagenome
ATAAACGGAGCGATAAATATACTTGCAAAAGTAGCTGGCGAGTCTGCTGCAAAGCAGATAGTCAGTAGTGGGCGTGTGAACCGTCCTGTGAGAATAAGGGTAGTGTAAAAACTACCAAACTTCTCACAAAGCCTCCACCTCTAAAGGTGGATGGTAGTTCACTGAGAACGATAGGTCGCTTTTTCAAAATTCGCCACGGAAGCCTCACAAACACATCTTTAAGGTCATGGACAACCATTGGAGCTATGGGTGCAAGATAGTTTACCCCAAATGATTTTAAGCTGCAAAGGTGAATGAGCATCAAAATCCAAACAAGCATTATCCCGTAAAGACCGCAGATAGATGACATGACAACACACGCAAACCTTACAATTGTAGCTGCATCAGAGATTGCAGGAATCATAAAAGTGGATATCGCAGTGAAAGCAACTGTCACAACCATCGGAACACCGATGAGCCCGGCTGACACTGCTGCATCACCGATAACAAGAGCACCGACAATAGAGATTGCCTGGCCCACCGGCCGTGGAAGCCTCACACCCGCTTCTTTTATTATTTCGTATATTACAAGCATTGTAAGTGTTTCTACAAACGATGGAAAAGGTATTCCTGCCTGGGCGCTTGCAATGCTGATTAAAAGCGATGTTGGCAAAAGCTCCTGGTGGAATGTTGTAACTGCGATATACAGAGCTGGCAGCGTGGTTGCTACAAAGAATAAAAAGTATCTCAAAAGCCTTACAATGCTGTAGTAGTAGGGCCTTGAATAGTAATCCTCACTTGTCTGGAAAGCTTCAACAAAAAGGTATGGGACGGTTAGAGCAAAAGGTGTTCCGTCAACCAGTATTGCAACTCTTCCTTCCATGAGCTTTCCAACAACAACATCAGGTTTTTCTGAGTTTCCGACAGTTGGAAAGATTGAATACTTGCCATCTTCTATGAAAGATTCTATATACCCTGATTCGAGAATGTATTCCATATCAATTTGTTCGAGGCGCCTTTTTACATCATCTACAAGTTCTTTTTTTGCAATGGATTCTATATAACATATTGCAACATCTGTTTTGGATATTTTTCCAATCTTGATTGACTCAATCTTAAGTTTTGGGTCGCGTATCTTTCTTCTGATAAGTGCTGTGTTAGTTCTCAAATTTTCAGTAAAACCTTCCCTTGGACCTCTTACAACAACCTCTGTGTTTGGCTCCTCAATTCCGCGCGACTCCCACCCGCGCACAGATATCAAAAGACATCTGTCTATACCGTCAATGAAAAGCGCAACATCCCCGCACAATATACAGTGTACTGTCTTTGCCCAGTCTTTCTCTTCAGTTATGCAGTGGCTGTATAAAATGTTTTCTTTTATGAGCATGTAAGTCTCTTCACATGTAGATTGGTCCTTTTTGTAAATACTGATATCTCTCATGAGCGGTTTTAGGATGTGTTCATTTATTACCACCTTGTCAACAAGCCCGTCTATCATGACAAGAAAAGCTCTTATGTTGCTACTACCTATCTTGAACTCTCTTATTATAAGGTCGCTAAAATTTCCAAACTCATCCCTGATATTTTGGATGTTCTGTTCATACGATGAAGTGATTGAGTTAGAAGCAGAACCTTTTTTCATTTTTTCTCCCGCAAGATGCTTTTTCTGATACTAATTTTGCCCAACAGTGAAGAATACAAGTAACTTTAAAAAGTGGTATAATTCTTTAACAAGAGGCTGAAAAAAGGTAATGGTGATGAAAAAGAAAGTTAATAAACAGCAAAAACAACCCTTTGACTTTTTTGCATGATTTGGAGTATAATAAAATTTGTTTTACTGTATGCTGAGAGGCAAGAATGTAGGTATAGCATAAACTTTTTTGGAGGGAGGAGGGCAGAATATGAAAAGAACATACCAGCCTCATAACAAGAGAAGAAAAAGAACTCACGGATTTTTGGTGAGAATGAGAACAAAAGGCGGAAGAAAGGTTTTAAAAAGAAGAAGACTTAAAGGTAGAAAGAGACTTGCAGTGTAGTGGAAGACCACTTTGAAGACAAAAAGTGGTCTTTTTGCTTAAAAAAGAAAAGTTGTAATAAGAAAATATAGTAACAAGGAAAGAAAGTGAATGAACAAGTTTGTTACGCTCAAAAAAAATGAGGAGTTTGAAGCGTGCATAAGAAGAGGAAGGTTTGCAGCGCAGGAGAAGGTTGTTGTGTATTCATTGAAAAACGGGCTTTCAATTAGCAGGTTTGGAATTTCAATGTCTGCAAAGCTTGGCAAAGCAACAGCGCGAAATCGGTTTAAAAGAATTGTGCGGGCTTGGATTTTAGAAAACATTGATAAAATCAAACAGGGATTTGACATTGTGGTAATTGCAAGAAAGATAAAAGATGATAAAATAAAGGCAAGGGAGATACATTTAAAAGATTTCAAAGATGACCTTGAAAAGGCTTTTAAAAGACTAAGGCTCATGAAAGAGGAATGAAAGATGAGAGTAAAAAAATATATTTTACTAACATTAAAATTTTTGATAAGATTTTATCAGAAGTTTATATCACCGCTAAAGGTTGTGCCAAGCTGCAGGTTTTACCCGACATGTTCAGAGTACACACTGCAGGCGATTGAAAAGTATGGGTTTTACGGGCTGTGGTTGGGATTTAAGAGGATTGTAAAGTGCCATCCGTTTCATCCCGGTGGATATGACCCTTTGAAGTAGAAATAATTTGAAACAGAATACAAAAAGTTAGAAAATTAGAGGAGGATAGAAATTTTGAATCCGACATGGCTTGATTTTTTGGCAATCCCGCTCGGACGGCTTTTGAAGTTCATATACGATTTTTTGTACGGCGCTCATATTCCAGGAAGCTATGGTATTGCTGTAATACTTCTTACATTGATAGTAAGAGGGCTTCTTCTTCCTTTGTATATAAAACAGATTCAGTCCACATCCAAGATGGCAGAGGTTGCGCCAAGACTTCAGGAGATACAGCAAAAGTACAAAAATGACCAGAGAAAGATGCAGGAAGAGATGTTAAAACTGTACCAGGAGACAGGTTACAATCCTGCAGGTGGGTGCTGGCCGCTTTTAATTCAGCTTCCTATTTTGTTTTCACTTTACTATGTATTTCAAAACCCACTTGTGTACGTACTTGGAAAATCACACCAGTATGTCAAAGACCTGATAACAGGTGCAACAGGTTACAATATCACCCAGAGAATAGTTGATGAGGCGCAAAAGCTTGGGCTTGACATGCACTTTTTCGGAATAAACCTTGCCCAGAAAGAGCTGATAGTGCTTCCAATTTTGAGTGCTGCGTTTTCGTTCTTGTCAATCCTATATTCGATGAATAGCCAAAAGAAGTTCAACCCGCAGTATTCCCAGAGCCAGTCAAATGCTATGGCAGAGAGTATGAACAGGAGCCTGATGATTTTCAGCCCTCTTATGTCTTACTTTATAGCGTTGCAGGTGCCATCTGGTCTTGTGCTTTACTGGACGGTTACAAACCTATTTACAATCCTGCAGCAGTTTATAGCAAATGAGGTTGTGTATAAGAAGCTGAAACACAAAAAGGAGGAAGAAGAGAGGAGAAAACAGCTCGAAAAACAGGCTCAAAAAATGCAGGAGATTGAGTCAAAGGAAAAAAGCGAAGAAAGTGGCAATATAGATGAAAAAGAAGAAGTTAAAAGTGAGAGCAAAGAGAGTGATGAGAAGGAAAGAGAGAGAAAAAGAGAGTTAGAAAAGCTCAAGCAACAAATTTCTGGCCAGCACAAAACCAGTAAGAAAAAGAAAAAGTAAAAAATTTCTTGTGCGGAGGAGAAATTTTTATGAAATGGGTAGAAAAAACTGCAAAGACTGTAGATGATGCAGTTGAACTTGCGCTAAAAGAGCTGAAGATTTCGCGCGATAAGGCTGAAATTGTGGTGATTGACGAGGGGTCGAAAGGAATTCTGGGAATAATTGGGGCAAGGCCTGCAAAGGTAAAGGTGATTGCAAAGCAGACACCAGAAGAGAAGATTGAAGAGTTTTTAAAAAGTGTGCTTGCTAACATGGATGTCAAAATTGACAGGATGGATATGGTAAGAGATGGAGAGTTCATAAAAGTTAATCTTTTCGGGAAAAATACATTTAAGCTTATTGGCAAGGATGGCGAGGTGCTTGACGCTCTTCAGTTTTTGACAGGTGTTGTTGTCAACAGAGGAGTAAAAGAAGAGGAGACTGTTAGAATTCTTCTTGACTGTCAGAATTTCAGAAAGAAAAAAGAAGAAAGGCTCAAGAGGCTTGCACTGGCTTTAGCTGATAAGGTGGCAAGAAGCAAAAAGAGTATAAAACTTAAGCCTATGACTCCATATGAAAGAAGAATTATCCACACCACTTTGCAGAACCACAAGTTTGTAACAACGTACTCAGAGGGTGAAGAGCCGTACAGAAAGGTTGTAATTACATTAAAATAGATAAAAAGAATTTGAAAAGCAGGGTAAAATACTTTTGCCCTGCTTTGTTTGTATTCTGAAAAGTCTTGTAAAAGAGGGGAAAATAAGAGATGGAGTTTGACACAATTGCTGCAATTTCAACGCCAATTGGTACAGGCGGGATAGGGATTGTAAGGATATCAGGAAAAGATGCTTTTGATATTGCAGAAAAGCTTATAAGAAGCAGGAAGTATAAAAGCATAAAAGACATCCCTGCAAGGTATGCTGCGCTTGTTGATGTGTATGATGGTGATGAGTTTGTGGACGAGGCAATTTTGATAAAGTTCAAGTCCCCACATTCGTATACAGGCGAGGACATTGTTGAGATTCAAAGCCACGGAGGCATGGTTGTGCTAAAAAGGATTTTAGAGGCTGCAATCAAAAATGGTGCGCGCCATGCCATGCCGGGTGAGTTTACAAAACGAGCTTTTTTAAATGGCAGGATTGACCTGTCTCAAGCTGAAGCTGTTATTGATATAATAAATTCAAAGACAAGGCTTTTGCAACAAAACGCTGCAAAGCAGTTAAAAGGTATGCTAAGCCAGAGAATTGAAGATATTTCTCAGCTTCTTTTGAATCTGGTTGCATCTATTGAAGCTTCAATTGACTTTTCAGAACATGAGGTTGATGAGGTGCCGCACACTGAGATTTTATCTACCGTCGATGCTGCGCTAAATAAAATCGATAAACTTTTAAAATCATACGAGACAGGAAAAGCAATAAAAAGCGGTATATACACTGTAATAGTTGGAAGACCAAACGTTGGAAAATCATCTCTTCTTAATAGGCTTTTAAAAGAAGAAAAGGCGATTGTGACAGACATACCCGGTACAACACGTGATGTGATTGAAGAGGTTTTGGACATAGAAGGTATCCCGATAATCCTTGCAGACACTGCAGGGGTGAGAAAAACAGAGGATGTTGTTGAAAAAATTGGTGTTAAGAAGACATTGGAAAGTATCGAAAGAGCCGACCTTGTTCTTTTCATGATAGAATCAAGCGGCATTTTGCAAGAGGATTTGGAGATTTTTGAGACAATCAAGGACAAGAGGTTCATTGTTCTTGTAAACAAGATAGACAAAGAAGTAAAAGTTTCGCATGAGGATATTAAAAGGATTTTTGGCAAAGAAGGGATTTTCATCTCTGTTGAACATGACAAGAACTTAGAGCTTGTTGAAAAAGCAATAGCAAACGAGGTTTTGGACAAAGACATTGAAGCGTTTGACAGCGTCCTTATAACAAACCTTCGTCACAAAGAACTTCTTTTAAAAGCAAAGGAGTTTTTGCTCTCGGCAAAAGAGAACCTTGATTGCGTCCCTCTTGACATTCTTTCAATTGACATCAAAAACGCACTTGAAAGTCTTTATCAAATAACCGGTAAAAACGTCACAGAGGACATGGTTGACAGGATTTTTTCAATGTTTTGCATAGGAAAATGAGATTTTAAGAAGGGGGTAGGACTTAGGATTATGGAATTTGTTGCAGGTGAATATGACGTTGCGGTGGTAGGAGCTGGTCATGCTGGAATAGAAGCTGCGCTTGCATCTGCTCGGCTTGGTCTTAAAACCATAATATTTGCAATAAACCTGGATTCGATTGGCAACATGCCGTGCAACCCGAGCATTGGCGGAACTGGAAAAGGACATTTGGTGCGCGAGATAGACGCGCTTGGCGGTGAGATGGGAAAAGCTGCAGATGCAACAGCCATCCAGGTAAGAATTCTAAACAGGGCAAAAGGCCCTGCGGTGTATTCACTCAGAGCACAATGTGATAGAAGCCGCTACAGACTCTATATGAAAAGGGTGCTTGAAAATCAGGAGAACCTTGACATTCGCCAGGGCGAGGTGTGCGAGATAATAGTTGAAGATGGAAGGATAAAGGGTGTGAAAATAACAACAGGTGCAATTTTTTTGGCAAAAGCAGTTGTGCTTGCAACGGGTACTTTTCTTGGCGGAAAAGTAATTATAGGCGAGACAGTGTATGACAGCGGACCTGACGGTATGCACCCGGCAAGATATCTTACAGAAAACCTCAAAAAACTTGGCATTGAGATGATGAGGTTTAAAACTGGCACGCCTGCCCGTGTTCACAGAAGGTCTTTAGACTTTTCAAAGATGCAAATCCAGCCAGGAGACGAAAAGCCTTTGCCGTTTTCGTTTGAAAATGAAGATAATTTCAATATTGATCAAGTGCCTTGTTATCTGACATACACAACAGAAGAGACTCATAGAATAATAAGGGAAAATCTTCACAGGGCACCGCTTTTCACAGGACTTATTTCTGGTATTGGACCCAGGTACTGTCCTTCAATTGAAGACAAGGTTGTAAGGTTTGCAGACAAGCCCCGACATCAGGTGTTTATTGAACCAACAGGTCTTGACACAGACGAGATGTATGTCCAGGGGATGTCAACGTCACTGCCAGAAGATGTGCAAGTAAAAATGTACAGAAGTGTAATAGGTCTTGAAAATGTCAAGATAATGCGCCCAGCATATGCAATAGAGTATGACTGTATAAACCCGCTTCAGCTTGAACCAACGCTACAGTTTAAAAAGATAAAAGGTCTTTTTTCTGCAGGGCAGATAAACGGGACATCAGGGTACGAAGAAGCAGCTGCTCAGGGAATAATTGCCGGGATTAACGCTGCAATGTATGTCAAGGGCAAAGAAATGCTCATTTTGGACAGGTCACAAGCTTACATTGGAGTGCTGATAGACGACCTTGTCACAAAAGGGACAAACGAGCCATACCGAATCATGACATCAAGAGCAGAGTACAGGCTGATTTTGAGACAGGACAATGCAGACCTTCGTCTTACCGAAATTGGCTACAAGATTGGGCTTATATCACAGCAAAGGTACGAAAAGTTTTTGCAAAAGAAAAAGATGATAGAAGATGAGATAAACAGGGTAAAAAATACTGTGATAGCCCCAAGCGAAAAGGTAAATAAGTTTTTACAAGAAAAGGGTTCATCACCTATTTCAACAGGTGTTAAGCTTTCTGACCTTTTAAAAAGGCCTGAGCTTTCGTATGAGGATTTGAAAGAAATAGACCCTGCAAGGCCTGACCTTCCTTGGTATGTTCAAGATGAGGTTGAGATTGAGATAAAGTACGAGGGATATATCAAAAAACAGCTTGCTCAAATTGAACAGTTCAAAAAACTTGAAAACAAAAAGATACCCGAGTGGGTTGACTATAGCCAAATACTTGGACTTTCAACAGAGGCAAAACAAAAACTTTCACAAATAAGACCTGCTTCAATTGGCCAGGCATCAAGAATTTCTGGTGTGTCACCGGCAGATATTTCTGTTCTTCTCATCTGGCTTGAGTCGGTTAAAAAAGGTAAGAAGGATTGATTTTAAACCTTTACTTTTTAAAGGGGAATAGAAATGATGGAGCTTTTGGATAGAGTGCTTGAGTACTATAAAGTAAAAAATCCTTTGGTTGTGAAACAGCTTTTTTTAAAGTACATGAACTTGGTGCTTGAGAAAAATAAGCTTTTTAACCTCACAGCTATAGAAGATGAAGAGGAGTTTGTGATAAAACACATTGCTGACTCTCTTTCTCTCTTGAAATTTCTTGAAGAAGAAAGTTCAATCCAAAACCCTGTTGCCATTGACATAGGCTCTGGATTTGGCGCACCGGGACTTTTTGTTAAAATTGCAATGCCGAGCATAAATGTCTGGCTTAATGACTCAAACAAGAAAAAGTGCAATTTCATGATTGAGGCAAAAGAAAGTCTTGGGATTTCTGGTGTGAACGTTGTGTGCGAAAGAGCAGAAGTTTTGGGAAGAAAAGAGGATTTTAGAGAAAAGTTTGATTTTGTATTTGCCCGGGCAGTTGACAAGCTAAACGTCTTGTGTGAGTATGCCCTTCCGCTATTAAAAATTGGCGGTGCATTTTTTGCTCAAAAGGGCTATGTATGTGAAGATGAGATAGAATTGGCATCCAATGCTATTGAACTTCTCGGTGGCAGGCTCACACGCGTTGAGAAGTTTGTGCTACCGTTTTCTGATGAGAAAAGAAGCGTTATTGTCATAAAAAAATTGCGACAAACACCGTCAAATTTCCCCAGAAATACAAAGCAAATTGTAAAAAAACCGCTGTAGTCAAATAGAAATTTGTTTTATCCTGTTTGAAAATGTCTGAAAAATCTTGAAATAAAAAGAAGGAGTTTTTGAAGGAGGAGAGAATATAATAAATAGATTACCAAAGAGGAACTAAAGGGAAGGGGAAAATAAAAATTGTTCTCGCTTTTGATACGCCAGACAACAAGGCTGATATTGAAAAGGAACTATATTTTATTGAGGATGTGCCAATTGAAAAGGTTTTGCCAAATCCATATCAGCCAAGGAACAATTTTGATGAAAGGCTCATTGAAGAGCTCGCAGCATCCATAAAAACTTATGGGCTTTTGCAGCCAATTGTTGTGAGGAAAAAAAAAGACTTTTATTGTCTCGTTGCTTGAGAAAGAAGACTTAGAGCCTGAAAGTATATTGGATATAGCAAAATAAAGTCAATTGTGATAAATGTATCTGACATTGAAAGTGCCATATTAGCATAAATTGAAAATGTGCTGCGTCAGAACCTTGACTTTTTCGAAGAAGCTCAAGGATACAAGCAGCTTTCAGAAGAGTTTGGCCTTACTCAAGTTGAGATTGCAAAAAGGGTTGGGAAGACTCAGTCTGCCATTGCAAATAAAATAAGACTTTTGCAGCTACCATCAGAAGTAAGATGGATGATTCGTGAGCATGGTCTTTCAGAGCGTCATGCAAGAGCTCTTTTGAGGCTTGAGTCAGAAGAGGATATGAAAAATGTGCTATCAAAAATAATTGAGAGTGGGCTTACAGTTTCACAAACAGAGAGGTTTATAACAGAGTATTTGAATAACAAAAAAAGCTTGAAAACAGGAAAAGTTATAAAGGTTTCAATGAACGACTGTAGCGTGGTATATAATACCATAAAAAAGCCTTGAAAATATTCCAAAAAACTGATATAAATTATGATATAAATGAAAACAAAATCGAAGCATTCTACGAAATATTTGTTAGAATAAATAAAAAATCCACGCAGACCTCCTCATGAGAGGAGGTATTTTTTGTGTTTAATAAACAAAAAGGCCGCTCGACTTTTTTAAGCGGCCATAATTTAAATGTTGGGGTCATTTAATCAGACTTTCTATCTCGCTTGATACAAAGAACCTTTTTGCGCTTGTAATATACACACTTACATATTTTAACTTGTACTGATTAGAACCTTCTAAAACCACATTTTTGTTTTGCGGGATGATGTACGTTTTGTTTCCTTTGTTTATAACAAGCTGAATGTTTGACGGGTTGCTTGTGTCAATGGAAACATCATACCCCTTTTCTTCTAAGTCAATATTTGAAATATACGCATTTTCATTAAAGCTTCCAAGGTCGATACCAAGAATCTCTGCTATATAGTCGCAAACCTCTGTGTTGTCAATGACACCTTTTGGGATGTATCCATTTGGGTGATATGCATATAAAACTACCTCTTCACCTGTATGGCCATTTGATGTCCAGCCAATATTAGACCTTTTGCTTATTATCGGACCTAATACATAGTTTAGATTTCCTGCTTTAGCATTTTTGATGGCAATAATTTCATCTTGAGTTAGGTCATTAATGCCACCGTAATAATCATAAATAACATTTTTTATATTCTCATCTGTCTTGTTATTTCCGAGAAGTTCTTCAATTCCGCTACCTGTTCTTTTAGCTTTTTTGATATATTTAAGGAAGTCATTTAATAATGCTGTGTCATACTTTGTTGAATAATTTCCTAAACTCATACCGCCATTTGCATGGTCAGACGCTATAATAACTGCTGTATCTTCTCTTGATTTTGCAAAATCAAGAGCTACTTTTACTGCATTGTCAAATGCTAAAACCTCTGATACAACTCCGACAGGATCGTTTGCATGTGATGCCCAGTCTATTTGACTTCCTTCCACCATCAGGAAAAAGCCGTTTCTGTTCTTTGAAAGAATCTGAAGTGCTTTGTGTGTCATATCAGCCAAAGAAGGCTCACCCGTACCATTTCTGTCAAAATCATAATGCATTGCATCCTGTGCAAAAAGTCCCCAAATTTTCTTTCCTGTAAAATTTTTTGCTTCCTGCCATCTTTTTGTTACCAAAAAGCCATTTTGTTTTAAGTAACCTGCCAAATCTTCTTTGTCTTTTCTTTGTTTATAATCGATGTATTTATATCCTCCGCCGAGCACAACATCAACCTGATTGTAAACCATCTGTTCAGCTATTGATTCATAATCATTTCGGTTATCTGTATGCGAAGCAAACGCTGCCGGTGTTGCGTGCGGGAATTGGCATGTAAAAACAAGACCGGTTGACTTACCGCTCTTTTTAGCTGCTTCTAATATAGTTACTATTGGTTTGTAAAAATCTTTTTCTTCTGGCTGGCCTACACCTGGCATTGAAACCATCTCGGGGTAGATTGAAATATACCTGTTTTGTGTCTTGTACCCTGTTGCATATGCTGTTGCAGCAGGTGCTGAGTCTGTAATTGGATTGTTTGCTGAATATGTCCTCACAAGTCCACAGGCAATCTCATCCATTGCAAGGGGCTCTCCACCTTGGTACCAGCGCGCAAGTGTTGTGTGAGCTATTGTCATTCCGTCGGGAATCATCAAAATGACGTTTTTGACCTTTTGCTGGTTTTCTCTACTTTCCTGCTGCGCAAATGCAAGTGTTGATAAAATCAAGCACAGAATCAAAATGGAAGCAAGAAAAATATTTTTTCTTTGCACAAAGAATCTTTTCATGTTCTTCAAAAAACCTCCTTACTTCAAAATCCTTTTTGCTCGACCTTATTTTACAGATATATAGTTTTTAGCAACAATTGCCTGGCCTTCATCAGAGAGAACAAAATCTACGAATGCTTTTGTGACCTTGCTTGGATTTTTGGAAACCAAGAACAGGAACGGTCTTTTGATTTTGTATTTCCCAAGCTTTACGTTCTTTTCTGTTGGTTCAACTCCCTCAACCTTTACGCCTTTAACAGTGCTATCCAAAACACCTATTGAGATATAACCGATTGCATTTTCATCCTGTGAAACTGTTGTTTTGACAGCACCTGTTGATGGCTGAACAATTGCTGAGTCTGTTATCTTTGCAGATTTGCCCATGACTATTTCTTCAAAAGCTCCTCTTGTGCCTGACCCCTCTTCTCTTGTGACAACAACTATTTTTGCGTCTTTGCCGCCAACTTCTTTCCAGTTTTTAATCTTTCCAGAGAATATGTCTCTTATCTGGTCAATTGTAAGGTTTGACACAGGATTGGATTTGTGAACAATCACTGCAATGCCATCTTCAGCAATCTTTATCTCCTGCCAGCCTTTTGAAGAAAGCTGTTTTGCTTCATCCTCTGTTAGCTCTCTTGATGATGTACCAATATCAACAATTCCCTGGATAGCAGACTTTATCCCGACCGATGAGCCTCCGCCCTGAACCTCAATTGATACCTTTGGATACTGCTGCATAAAATATTTTGCAAGCTCATCAGCAAGTGGTTGAACAGATGTTGAACCAGCAATCATAATTCTTCCTGAAAGGTTTGCTGAATATGCCTGAGGAATAAATGTGTACTTGAGCTCTGGGTTTGGCTCTCCTTTTGCTGACTTTACTGCATTTTTGGGTATTGTCAAAAGATACTGTGCTTTTGGAACAATGTTTTCTTTTATTGTTATAATAAGCTTGTTGTACGAAACTTGCGCTGAGAATTGAACCTTTGATTTTTTGTTCTTTACAAGTGTAATCTTATCAAAGTTAGGACCTTTTGAAATTTCTTGTGAAAATGTAATTATAACCTGTTTTTGCATGGTTGTTGCTGGAAGCGATTTAGACTTAACTGTCAAGCTTTGAGAGTAAGAGACAAAAGGTATTAGACTAAGCGTTGCAAAGAAGCACACAAGTACTATTGTAGCAATAACCATTTTAAAAAGCCCTTTTTTCATGGTACTGTACCCCTCCTCAAATTGTTTTTGCAACTTATAATATACTCCTTAAATGTTTAAGTTCTTTTAAATCTATGTTAAATGTTTGTTTATTTTGGGTTAAAATTGGATTAAAGAAATGTTAAAGATGTGTTAAAAAATGTGAATTGTCAATGAAAAGTTTGATGAATGCAATGTAAAAATAAAAAAGCCACTTAAACTTCAATCTCAATAAGCTCTGCTATTTGCTGGTCTGAAAATCCTCGTCGAATAAGCTTTTTTATCAAAAATTCAGCAAGAAGACTCCATCTTCTCTAAGATGGAGATGAATTGCTAAAATATAGTATTAATATTCTTCAGGTGATGTAAAATGTACAAAACTCAGAAAAATCATATAAGATGTA
>OFGS01000231.1_pt1 | contig 12758 bp, 14 predicted proteins | sample 1521851 | NCBI WGS metagenome assembly OFGS01 (sample SAMEA3142070, study PRJEB24117) | hot springs metagenome
GAAACGTTCGCGCAGTCGTTTTGCATCGCAAGAAGCATCGTTTCCACACTTACGAAACACGAAAAAAACGTGTGGGACTCGTTGTGTCTTCTGTTGGCAGGCGAAACGATCGATCGAGTTCTTTCCGTTACCTAGGGCATTTTCTATGACCGAAATGCCCTATTTGTGCTGGGCTTTTTTATACACTAGCACTGGGGTGAATAGTTACACGAACCGCTAACAGCAGAGGAAGCGATGAAGCTCATTCTCGTTCCGCTTATGCATAGCCGTTTTGACCGACAAATGATGATTGAAAAAATGATTGAATTGGCAAAGAATATTCACGACGAAGGAAAACAATTGCACGTCATCGCTGGCATTTTAACCGCTACCGATAAGTTTATTGACGAACAATATGCACAAAAAATGAAGGAGTGAATGAAAATGAACAAAATCATGCGCTTACTTGTCGAAGAGTTTGAGCAAGAAAAAGAAAAAGAAGTGCACGAAAAAACACTTGAAATAGCAAAAAAATTATTAGACGTACTACCGATTCACGAAATTGCAAAACGAACAGGGCTTACAATTAGCGAGGTTGCTGATTTGGCGAAGGAAATGGAGAAATAATAGCTTACCGATGATGTCGCTTTTCGTGTATGATACGATGACTATGCATGAAAGGTAACTATTCAGCCACATGATCAAGTGGGCTGAATATTTTTTGTATTTCTCATGCGAACAGTGCCTGTCACCGTTGGCTATAGATCGCACTAAAGTTAGGACGCTCTAGTTATTCCTGATGAGAAAGAGAGCTCACTCGCTCTCTCCCTCCTCTTCGTCATCATCAGGCAACGAAAAAGCTCCCCATTTTTTATAATGCTCATTTTTCAACATTTTCTCAATTTCCGCTTCAATATCCTCTTCCTCTGTTACCGGAAGCGACATTCCTGCGTATCCCCAACCATTTGACTCGAGCCACTCAATGAATGCGGCTAAAAATTCTTCGTGCTCTTTGTCACAGTTTACGATGTAGCCGTCTAATCGGATGTCAAAACGCATGATGCTCTCTCCTCCCAGCTTGGTCATCACAGTTTTTTCCATTAGGAATTATAACATACTGCGAATCACTCGGCACCCAAAATCTCCTAGCGAACAGTGCCTGGCACTGTTCGCTATTGGAAATCAGAGATGGGAGCTGTCTTATTTGAGAATGCCCATTTTTACGAGAGGAGTATTCCTAATTTTAGATAATCAACGACCGTGTTGTTAAATAGTCTGTGACGAGACAAACAACGTAATTTCTACTCTAATTATAGAAAAAATAGGGAAATATCAATGCGTTATCAATACAAGCATACCATTGACGGTCACCTTCTAATTATATATAATAACCACATAACAGTTAAAAAAATATTTTAACTTTTATGGGGGTATAAATTTGTATAGCATTAGTAAAGAAAAAGTTAGGAAGTATATGACAAAATCAGGAATTTCTACACAAAAAGAACTTGCGGAAAAGATGGGAATTAGTAAAAATCAATTATCTATGCTCCTTTCCCCTAATTTCAATCCTATCAAGTCAAATGCCTTAAAGCTTTGTCATACACTTGGGGTAAACATTGAAGACATTATTTATTCCGAACAACTTGAGCTCGATTTAGGAGATATAGATGCAAAAGATGATGTTAAAATAGAAAGTACCATAAATGTTTTTCACTACGAAGGCTCCCATAGTGTAGAAGTGAGAGATATCGTTGCAGCTGAACAATATACAGCTGTTGAATTATTTGCAGGTGCCGGAGGGTTAGCGCTTGGGCTTGAAATGGCAGGCTTTCACTCCTTAGGGTTGGTAGAAATTGATAAATATGCCTGCAAAACATTAAGAAAAAATCGACCTCATTGGAACGTAATCGAAAAAGATATTATTGAAGTGGCTGAGCATGGAATAAAAAACTTTATCAATAACTGTCCAAACGATATCGATCTATTATCTGGAGGGTATCCTTGCCAGGCTTTTAGCTATGCAGGGAAAAAACTAGGGCTAAATGATGCAAGAGGAACACTATTTTACTATTACGCAAAAATTCTGCAAGAACTGCAACCAAAAATGTTTTTAGCCGAAAATGTAAAGGGACTTGTCAACCACGACAACGGAAAAACATTAGCAACCATGCTCTCCGTTTTTGAAGAAATAGGCTACAACGTTCAATGGAAAGTATTGAATGCTTTAGACTATGATGTAGCACAAAAAAGAGAACGAATATTCATTATAGGGATAAGAAAAGATTTAGTTGAAAAATATAGCGTTTCTTATCGTTTTCCTAAACCATATGGATATACGCTGACATTAAGGGATGTCTTGCAAGATGTTCCTCCATCCGAGGGCGCTAAATACCCTGAAGAAAAGAGAAAAGTTCTTGAACTTGTTCCCCCTGGCGGTTATTGGAGAGATCTCCCAGAAGAAATCGCCAAACAGTACATGGGAAAAAGTTACTACTCAGGTGGCGGAAGAACCGGGATGGCGCGAAGATTGTCATGGGACGAACCATGCCTAACATTAACATGTTCTCCTGCCCAAAAACAAACGGAAAGATGCCATCCAGAAGAAACAAGGCCTTTTACTGTCAGAGAATATGCAAGAATACAAAGTTTCCCTGACGATTGGGTATTTGATTGCTCGATGAACAATGCTTATAAACAGATTGGCAACGCTGTTCCCGTTCATATGGCTAAAGCTGTAGGTTTATCTATCGTAAAAGTTTTGAATGAAATTAACAAAAAGGGGAATGGCTAGGCATTCCCCTTTGCTTTATATTTCTAGCTATCGGCGTTCAACGTTTCCTCGATCTCTTTTGCGAGCTGTTCAATAATCTCTTCGATTAGCTTTGAAGAGTCAAATTCTGTTGCAACTTCCCCTATCGCATCTGTTAATCTTTGATAAAAGTTTTCAATCCCGGTAATTCTGTACCAAAACTCTTGTCCAACAATGACAGGATATTCTTGATTAATTTTTTGATAATGACCGCTTAACTGATCAGGTGTACCATAAAGGTAACTATTCAGCCACATCATAAAGTGAGCTGAATATTTTTTGCTTTTCCTGTCCATGATGTGAATATTGATAGACAAGGAGGTGAATCGCATGTTGACGGTACAACAAGCTGTATTTACAGTTGAAAGCTTAATCAGCAAAGTTCAACAACAAAAACAGCTCATTCATCAACTCGTTCAAGAAAATGAACATTTGCGTCACGAAAACAAACAACTACGCAAAGAAAATGAACAACTGAAGTACCGTGTTCAAGAGCTGGAAGCACGCACGAAAAAAAACAGCTCCAATAGCCATTTGCCCCCATCTTCTGACCGTTTTGCCAACACGCGTTCTTCTCGTCAACCATCTGGCAACAAGCCAGGCGGACAAGAAGGACATCAAGGAACGACGCTCCGTCAAGTGGAACATCCACATCATCGTGTCGTCCACCGTGTGCATACGTGTCAAGGATGTGGGGCTTCTTTGCGTGAAGTCAAACCGTTCAAAGTCGATATCCGTCAAGTGTTTGATGTCCCTCCTGTGGCGATCGAGGTGACACAACATGAACGTGAAGTGAAATCGTGTCCGCATTGTCGATGCGTGCAACAAGCCGAATTCCCATCCCATGTCACGAATCATGTGCAATACGGTCCACGGCTCACGGCGCTCGCTGTTTATTTACATCATATCCAATTGATCCCTTACAAGCGTTTAAGTGATACAATCGAAGCGTTATATCAACACTCGGTTAGTACAGGAACCCTTGCCAATATGGTGAAACGAGGACGCGAATCGCTGGAATCAAATATGGACATCATCGAAGACGCCTTACTTGAATCCAACATCCTGCATGTCGATGAAACGAGTTTGCGCATCAATGGGAAACTCGCATGGGTGCATGTCGCGTGTACATCGAGATATACATACTTGGCTCCTCACGCTTCTCGTGGAAAGAAAGCAACGGATGAGATCGGGATTCTTCCCCGATATGAAGGGACGATGATGCACGATGCGTTCGGTACGTATCCGAAATACACACATGCCACCCATGCCCTTTGTCATGCCCACCATTTGCGTGAGTTAAAAGGATTCATCGAACAAGGGCATACGTGGGCGATGCGCATGACCACGTTTCTGTTAGCCGCCAAGCAAGCCGTCGAAGCCCATCACGGTGCACTTTCCGAAGAAGAAGCGAAACGATGGGAACGAGTGTATGATCGCATCCTAGAAAGAGCACAACACCGATTGGAAGCGAAGACGCCTCTTCCGAAAAAAGCACTCGCTTTTGTTCGACGCCTTCAAAAACGAAAGGAAGAAGCGCTGCGTTTCTTACGTGAAGTACATGTTCCCTTTGATAACAACCAAGCCGAACGCGATCTTCGCATGGTCAAAGTCAAAGAGAACATTTCGGGTACGTTTCGCGAAGAAACATTCGCCCAGTCTTTTTGTATCACAAGAAGCATCGTTTCCACACTGACGAAACACGAAAAAAACGTGTGGGATTCGTTATGTCTTCTGTTGGCAGGCGAAACGATCGATCGAGTTCTTTCCGCTACCTAGGGCATTTTCTATGACCGAAATGCCCTATTTGTGCTGGGCTTTTTTATACACTAGCACTGGGGTGAATAGTTACAATCGTTATATAACGCATCCGACTGCGCCATAAACCCAATTCGTTTCATCATTTGTAAATGGGGTATTTTTGTATCGAACACAAAAATCGTTCCTTTGCTCGCTTCATCAATCCCTGCCATCATCTTGACAATCGTTGTTTTCCCTGCCCCTGATGGACCGAGCATCCCAAAAATTTCCCCTTTATAAATCTCGAACGTGACATCTTGGATGACTTGCTTTTTCCCGAAACTTTTCGATACGTTTTCTACTCGAATACAAACTTCTTTGGACATCTTCATTCCCTCATTTTTTGTGAGTGATTACTCACTTTCATTATAGCTGATTTTGAGCAATGAATAAAACGTTTTCAAGTAGTTTTTTATTTTTCAACACTTTTTTCAAATGTTTTTTACACATTTTTGAATATCGTCTATGCGATCTTTTTCACATACATTAGACATGGTAAATTTTTATATGCAGATGTAGTAATAATTTCATGCAGATACAGCAAATAATTTATGCAGTAAATAATTCCCTATCAACTAGGAGGAATTGCAATGAAAGCAGCTGTCGTCGAACAATTTAAAGAACCTTTAAAAATCAAAGAAGTCGAAAAACCAACCATCTCTTACGGCGAAGTATTAGTTCGCATTAAAGCGTGCGGCGTATGCCATACTGACTTGCATGCTGCACATGGCGATTGGCCAGTCAAACCAAAACTTCCGTTAATCCCTGGACATGAAGGGGTAGGAATTGTTGAAGAAGTAGGACCAGGCGTCACTCATTTAAAAGTCGGTGACCGCGTGGGTATTCCTTGGTTATATTCTGCTTGCGGACATTGCGATTACTGCTTAAGCGGACAAGAAACATTATGCGAACAACAACAAAACGCTGGTTATTCCGTTGATGGCGGCTATGCAGAATATTGCCGTGCTGCTGCTGATTATGTTGTAAAAATTCCAGATAATTTATCATTTGAAGAAGCCGCTCCAATTTTCTGTGCTGGAGTTACAACATATAAAGCATTGAAAGTGACTGGCGCTAAACCAGGCGAGTGGGTAGCGATCTACGGAATTGGCGGTCTTGGCCACGTTGCTGTGCAATATGCGAAAGCAATGGGACTCAACGTTGTCGCTGTTGATTTAGGCGATGAAAAACTCGAATTAGCAAAAGAACTTGGCGCGGATCTTGTTGTAAACCCTCTAAAAGAAGATGCAGCCCAATTTATGAAAGAAAAAGTAGGCGGTGTGCACGCAGCTGTTGTCACAGCAGTTTCTAAACCTGCGTTTGAATCTGCCTATAAATCCATCCGTCGCGGCGGAGCGTGCGTGCTTGTTGGATTGCCACCAGAAGAAATGCCTGTACCAATCTTCGATACAGTCTTAAACGGCATTAAAATCATCGGTTCCATTGTTGGTACTCGTAAAGATTTACAAGAAGCGCTTCAATTCGCCGCAGAAGGAAAAGTTAAAACAATTGTTGAAGTACAACCGCTCGAAAAAATCAACGAAGTCTTCGATCGCATGCTAAAAGGACAAATTAACGGTCGCGTTGTATTAAAAGTAGACTAATAAACGTTTTGAGGGTGACCCCGATCGGTCACCCTCTTTTCATTCGTTTTATCATTTCACGTGAACATGAATGACTTTGTGATCATGTAATTCATCTTTGATAGCATGAACCCGGAAATGATAGTCTCCAACGCTCGACAGTTTTATATTCGCTACATATTCTCCTGCTGACTGTTCCTTCGCATCAACATAGGTATGCTTCTCTTCTTGTCCAGTCCAGTATTCCAACGTTACATGAGCATTCGTTAAAGGTTTTCCTTCGTGTTGCACGTTGATTTTGAATACGGTGTTTTGATCTTTACCTGTTTCCGTTGGTGATAACTGGATTGTTAATCCATGATGATCATGGGAATGGTCGGATTGTTTCTGTGCTGCTGGATCCTTGCCCTCTTCTTGCTCGTTTTTATTGATTTCTCCAACCGTAAGTTCCACTTGTTTCATGCTATGCATATTTCTTGCTGTTACATGGTAGGTGACGAAATAAATCCCTTCACTGTCGAACGTCTTTTCAGCAGCATATACCCCTTTTCCTTGATGTTTAGCAGGGATCATTTGATGTTTCTCTTGTCCTTTTTTCCATACCTCAAATTGAACATCACTTGCATCCTCTACTGCATCATTTCCTTGTTTAACCACAACCTGAAGGGTAGTCGGCTGATTTGCTTGAATGACTTCAGGGATGGTTTTAAATGTAACCTCAATTGGTGCGGTCGGTTTGGATGGAGCCGGCTCACTTTTTCCATTCATTGAACACGCGGTTAACCACCCTAAACATAAAATGAAATAGACCCATTTTTTCATGAATGACGTCCTCCGTTTCACGCTGAGACTGATGCAACATTTTGGATCATGACCTACCTCATGATAATTTTTGATGATCGCTTCCTTATTTATACAATTTTTTATTTACCAATGCAACATCTCGTAACCTTTGCCATTTATTTTGACACGATGCGCGTTTGTAGTCGTTCGAAAATATAGCCACTCCCCAACCACATTAAAACGAAAAGGAGCTCTCACTTCGTCGGTAAGCTTTGTGACAAAAGAACCATCCGTTCTCATCTTATACACATAATCGAGACCAAAATAAATCCAATCCCCATGAACCTTATACTCTTCAATAAAGTAAATCTCATAACCGGCCACATTCTTACTTATTCTCGTAGGGTTTTTCCCGTTTAAGGTCATGGTATAAAGATCAATAGGTGCCGGGCTCGTTCGATCATCTCTTAACTCCTCAGGAAAGCGGCTATAATAGATTTTCCCATTGGCAATTTGCATTCGAACGGCGTACTCTTCTTTGTTTATAACCCCCATGCCCGAACCATCTGTTTTCATGCGGTATATTCGACTACACTCTTTTCCATATCCGCATGGAATGAGCCGCAGAAAATAAATATATCCTTTATGGACATGAATATTCCGAATATCCCCTTTTTTAGAATCGCTTATATTACGATTATCATAGTCATAGTAGTTCTCTAATAAAACTTTTTTGCTCGTTCCATTCGTCTTTATTCTGTTTAATGTCACTTTTTTCTTATCATGCTTAAAGGAAGTATAATATATCCATTCACCATCAACAACCATTTCCACTATTGGATCATCTTTGGTAATCGTAACCGGTTTGGAACCTGTTTTCTTGATTTTTTTAATCGGGTTTTTATTTTCCGACGAACCTGATGCATTAGGTACAACATAATAAATCCAATCACCTTGAATATTCATAGATGCAGTCGCATCTTTCGTTAAGATTTTTTTACTTTTTTCATTGCCATATGGAAACCTATAAAGCCCATTCCCTAAAGCAAATCCATCGTTGTAATACACGTACCCTCCATTTAGAAGCGCAGTCCCTGGTCCTTTGGTTTCCAACATGACAGGATATTGATCTTTGGGTGGCTGCGGTTTTTGAACGACTGGTTTTTGAACGACTGGCTTTTCCACCTTTAACAAAGCTATTAAACTGCTGATTAAATCTTCGTTCCCCTCTTTTTCAAACTTATGTTCACTAATAATAATCAGTCCATTCTCCCAAAAAACTTGTTTACTTAAAGCCTCAGCAACGGCTCTCAAAGGCAAATAGACTCTTCCTGAAATCATTTCAGGAGAGGTATCTAGTTCTTTTGCCATACCGTTAATCCCCATAAATTTATCTCCAATCGTTAACTCAATATAATTGTCTGCATGGATAATAACGATCGATTCCCTTTCTGGCTTCCAAGACACCTCTCCACCTAGATTCTCAGAAATAAACCTAATGGGCACAAGAATGCGTTCATTCTTAATAAGGGGAACAACATTTTCATTTCCTGAGTCGAGTTGAACCACTTCATTGTTCACATATGCCTTTGGACTGTCAACGAATAACACAATTTTTCCATGTAAACGCTCATCAAATAATAAGTTCGTCTGCGCTTGTTTTGATGATGGGGAAAACAACAGAACCATAACAACCAAACTTATCACATGTGCATAATTTGTTAACCTTTTCATGATTCTCTCCCTTATGATTTTTTGCAAGAATGTGTTGCCAAGATCTTTCATAATCGGTTCTATGCCGTTTGGATCTTGGTGCTTCACTACTTTTTATCCTCCATCTTTTTCAAAATGTTTGATAACTGGCTAAAGATCGCAACTAATACGGCCTGAATACCTCCTAACAAGGTAGAGATTCCTGCTTCAGGCACGGTTCCTAAGAAAAAGCCGAAGATCCCTCCTCCTATAAGGTACAAGAGAATATCATTTTGTTTCACCGCAACTACTGCAATATATGTAGTTGGATATAAGTATTTTACATTTTTCATTTAAATTCCTTTGGAAGAGGAAAAAAACTTGAGTTACAAGGGATTTTACTTTTTAAATTTTTTATTTCCAAATTTATCTACAACTTGGTGATCACTATATATGATCTCCACCAAGGTGGTGATTTTTGATGTGTATTTATGTATCCATTATGCTTTTTGCAATACGCCTGCATAAAAAATTATCTGTCCTACCTCCATAAGGCAGATATTCGTATGTGGATCTATTTAATTTTCCGACATAAACAAGCTTTTCTGCCACTTCTCCGAACGAAAACGCTATCAGACAAATGAATTTGTCTGTCATGCGTTTTACGTTCGGAATCGGCATGCTTCTAGCATGCCGGGGCGGCAAGAAAAATCTTGCCGCCTACGGCAGAAAAGCGGTCTTCTATTCATGATGTGATGTGTCGGAAACTCAACTTGAATCTATTAGATCATCCTGTTTTTTCTACGAAACTTATACCATTGAACCTCGCTATGGATCTCCTCCCCGTCCTCTGTTATATACCCGTCTACATATACATTGATCTTGTCAATCTTTTCAGCACATACACTAATAACAGCATTCTTAAATTTAAAAGACTTTATAAAATCCTTATCAAAAGAACTCCACTTATTCATCTCTTCATTCATTCCCAACCCCAGATACTTCACATAGGCCTCTTTCCTTGTCCATATTTCAAAGAATTTCACCCCCTGTTTCATTCGTTCTTTTTCCTCATCATGTAAAATCCAACCATACATCTCTTCTTGATAATCTATACCTAGCGATTCAATATCCACACCAACAGGTCCTTCTCTGCTAACCGCCAATACCCAATAATCTTCATTATGAGACCAATTGACAAATCGTTCATCATTTACTAAAAAAGGTTTCCCCCTTTCATCTCTCCAAACTTCGACTTTTCCTAAAACAGACTTTACTAAAAGCAAAGAAAGTATAGATTCTCTACCATTTCCGTAATTCTGTATATACCTCCGTTCTTGATTGGTGATGATGCTCTCATTCATTTCTTTTTCGCAAAACTTCCAGTCTTTGAATATATATACATCCAACATCCCAAACACCTCCATAAAAAAGAAGTATCAGCATTACACTGATACTTCTTCTACTAACCGATTAGTTTTAATAAATCCAACTTCAAAAGCATGTTCTAATAACTTTCTCATATATTCTTTATTGATTTCCGGAATTGTTTTTATTCCCAAAGAAGCCATTGTATCTCTACTATCAAAAACCGCTTCAGAATCTCTCGCACCGTCACCGTCTAATTGTGCAACCAATAAATTTCTAGCTTCCTCAGAAGTTTCTATATACATCCAAATTGGCATTTTAACCTCTGATTCACACAGCACACCCCATGCGGCTCAACACCTCATCCGGGTGTTGTATATAGATCCAAGTTGAGTTTCCGACATATCTCATCATGAATAGAAGACCGCTTTTCTGCCATAGGCGGCAAGATGTTTCTTGCCGCCCACGCATGACAGACAAATTCATTTGTCTGATAGCGTTTTCGTTCGGAGAAGTGGCAGAAAAGCTTGTTTATGTCCGAAAATTAAGCTTATCATATATAGTTTATTTAGAAATATGCTACAAACGCAAACCACCATTTACTGAAAGCACATGTCCGTTTACATAACTTGCTTCGTCACTTGCTAAGAACAGAACGGCATTAGCAATTTCTTGCGGCTTCCCCAAACGACCTAGTGGATTTTTTTTACATATAGATTCTATAACCTTCGCAGATACGGTTTCCATCATTTCTGTTTCAATATATCCCGGAGCAATTGCATTTGTGCGAACCGCTGCACCTTTGCGCGTAAATTCTTTTGCCCAAGTATAGGTCATACCAATGACTCCTGCTTTTGAAGCTGCATAGTTTGTTTGACCTATGTTACCGTATTCACCCACCACAGATGAAATATTAATTATAGATCCTTCTCTATTTTCCATCATAATTGGTGCAATTGCTTGAGTTAAGTTGAATACACCTTTTAAATTAACGTTGATGACGTGATCCCACATTGCTTCATCCATTTTTTGAATCAATGCATCACGTGTAATACCTGCATTGTTTACTAAAACATGAATTTGTTTAAATTCTTTCTTCACTGTTTCAACGAAAGCAGTAATTTGTTCTCGATTTGTTACATCTAGTACCACATGGCGCACGTTGGGTGATTCAAATTGAGATTCTATTACATCTAACGAAAATACCATTTGAGCTCCCTCATTAACGAATGTTTCGACAATCACTCGACCAATTCCTCGAGCTCCACCTGTGACAACGGCAACCTTACCTTGCAAACGTTTCACTTTATACACTCTCCACTCTATATCATTTTACTTACATTTATAAATTTTCAGTCAATATCCTAACTTTCTTGCTTTTTTGACATGAACAAAATAAGTTAACTTTCTCACTCAATATTCCCCTTTAATTTTTCCGATATAACAAATATATACAAAAGCTTCACATATCTATTTCATTTACGTATATTATAAATGTCGTTCACTTTCAAAAAAGAAAAGGCAAACCCAATAGTTTACACCAATTGAAAATCCCTTTTATATTTATTTTTTCTTTCTTGGTGATTTGATCTCCATAGAAAGACACCAATGCCTGTTTGTAAATTTTTCCTACTGTGGTTTTTGGAATTTCTGAAATCAATTCGATACTTTTCGGTACTTTATATGAATTTAACGATTTGCGGCAATAGTTCTTAATTTCATCGGCAGCCATTATCATTCCTTCCTTTAAGACAACAAACGCAGTTACAATTTCCCCCCATGTCTCATCAGGTAAACCGACAACAGCTACTTCAGCTACTGCTTCACACTCAGCAATCACATGTTCAACTTCAACTGGATACACATTTTCACCACCGGTAATAATCATGTCCTTTTTTCGGCCAACGATATAGAAGAATCCTTCTTCATCCCTTTTCCCTAAATCTCCTGTATACAACCAGCCATCTTTCAGAGTTTCAGCTGTTACGTCTGGTTTATTCCAATATTGGGAAAATAAGTGATAGCCGCTTATCACAATCTCTCCCACTTCCCCGGGTCCAGTCTCCTTTCCTTCTTCATTGACAATTTTCACTGCGTTATATAGCATCGGTTTGCCAACAGAGCCCCTCCGTTTATACACATCCTGTGGGTTAATAAAAAAGTTGTTAGGCCCCGCTTCTGTTAATCCGTATCCTTCTTTAAAAGTCAGCCCTTTTTCGGCAAAAGCGGCATAGATTTTATTGGAACAAGGAGCCCCCCCTGATAAGAAAGTATGAACCGTCGGAAAGTCTGATTGTTGAAAAGCCTTCGATTGAATGAGCAGATGGTACATCGTTGGCACAAAGAGAACGATTGTACACTTTTCTTCATTCAATAGACGAACAGCACGTTCGGGCTCAAATTTATTAGCGAACACCACTTTGCCGCCGATGTGCAAAAGCGGAAGAGACAAGACATTTAATCCGCCTGTATGAAACATCGGTAAATACGTCAATGTCGTGTCATCAGTTGTCAAATTCCAACTGTTAATCGTATTAATTATGTTGTAAAACATGGATTGATGCGTTAAGACGGCCCCCTTTGGTGATCCGGTCGTCCCTCCGGTATAAATAATAGTCAGTGGATCGTCAACATTAACTTTTTCTTCAATTATCTCTCCATGTCCAACAAACAGTTGATTGTAAGTATCGGATTGTAACTCCAACTTTTTTCCTTTATAAGTTTCAGGCACTAGTTTGCCT
>OFGS01000232.1_pt1 | contig 12736 bp, 7 predicted proteins | sample 1521851 | NCBI WGS metagenome assembly OFGS01 (sample SAMEA3142070, study PRJEB24117) | hot springs metagenome
ATAAAAATTTAAATGTGGAATCATGTTCTTTTGGAGGCAAATTTTCACTCAAAACATTTGCTCCTTTCATTTTTAGATTTTTTGCTTTAAGCTGATTTTATTGTTCAATTATAATTATACCACAAATTCTCTATTTTGTCTTAAGAAAAAAGGCCGCCTTCGATATCGAATTGGCGGCCTTTTGAAAGCTATTATTCAATTTAGTTATGGATTTACCATTGCAACAACTTTGCCATCGTAGCCTAAAAGGAGGTAAACTCTCTGGCCTGTCTTGAACGTATCTGATAAAATCCATGAGCTGTCACAGTTTTCGCTTATTTCATATGTTTTTTCAACAAGCTTTCCTGTTGTTGGATCAAACACATTTGCAACTATAGCCTTAGGTGTAAACCTTGTCGGCTGATAGCTTTTTAGATAACAGTCAACTTTGTTGTCCACTATTAGAATATAACTATTTCTGCCCCATATATCCTTTACTTCATAAACCACATTATATTTTTGGATATAGCTATAATCTACAACATCTCCATCTTTTATAAACTTCTTGCTGCCGCTTATATCCAAATCTCCTACTTTCAAAGTCAGATATGTCTGGTCACCTGCAATGTAAGGCTTGCTATATACAGGGTCAAATATTACACAGTAGTCATAACCTTTTTTCTTTGTGGATAGCCCAAATACAAGCGAAGTTGACATCTGAAGCTTGCTAAGTGCTGTTGAAAAATCAATCTTTGAACCATTATAGTAATATGTTATATTCTGAGGCAATATCATATCAAGTTGACTACCACCATTGTCAACTGTCACTTTGTTTGAAATGGCAGAAAGCACTGTCACGCTCTCTGTTGAATTTAGCTTCTTGTACACAAGGGTTATTTGATTATCTTGGTCGATGTAAAGCCCATACTTTGCACCAAGTTCTAAATTCACATTTTGGTTTTCTGGCAATGTTAAAATTCCCTGGTCTGTTAAAATTTCATCTACATCTAATCCTTTTGTTGTTGAATATGTCCCGAGAACAACTGTCTCTACGTACTTTCCATAACTATCATAGTATGGGTCTTGAATTATTGCATACTCATACGAATTTCCTGCTGCGTTGTATCCAAAATAAATCTTTTGCCCTGATTTTATTATGTTTTTCAAACTATTGTAGTCAACCTTACTTCCATTGTAATAATAAACAGGTTTTTGTGGCAGGAAAGTAGAGCTGCTTTTGCTGCCTTTTTTGAGGACAACATTTGTGTCGCTTATAACCTCTGTAACCTCTGCTGTATCGACGCTATTTAACTTCTTTACAACCTTTGTGATTGTATCATCCTTGATATATACCCCATACTTTGCACCCACTGTGAGCTTGCCTGCTGTGGACTTTACCGCGTATATCCCTTTGTCTGTTAAAACCTCGTTTGTAGATAACTTATCAGATACAACCGCATCTGCCAGAACGATAACCTCAGTATATGCACCGTACTCAGATGAATATGGGTCCTGAAGAACAATATACTCGCAAGTTTTCCCATCCTTTGAGTATCCAAAATAGATTTTTTGACCTGATTTTAACGCGTTTTTCAAATCACTGTTGCTAATTTTATTGCCGTTATAGTAGTAAACAGGTTTTGTGGTAGGATTATGTTCTCCTGGCCTTTTGATAATTTTAACTTTACATTTGTATCACTAACAACATCTGTAATCTCATACAAATCCACAGTATTTAATTTTTTTACAACTAATGTTATCTTGTCATCCTTAACATAAACACCATACTTTGAGCCACTCTCCAGTTTTGTGTTTATATCAGGTAAATAAAATATACCTTTGTCTGTTAAAACCTGATTGTTTTCTAAAGTAGGGTTCAAAAGAGCATCCTGCAAAACTATTGCCTCAATATAATTGCCGTACTGTGTGCCGTATGGGTCTTGAATAACATACGCCATAACCTTGCCTGTGTCAGGGTCTTTTGATACATAGAGTATCTGGTCTTCTTTTAAAATGTTTGGTAGATTTTCATAGCTCTGTTTTGTCCCCTGATAGTAATATAAAGGCTTGCTTGATAGCTGAATCTTCTGTGTCTTGCCGTTTTGTTGAACATCAAGTGTGTAATCATCTATATTTTTGATAGTAAACTTGTCGGATACCCACACTTTTTGCAAAGCTGCAGTGATTGTATCATCTTTTATATACACTCCATACTTTGTGCCAATTTCAAGGTTTTCAGGTTTTATTGAAGATGCAACAAAGTATATCCCCTTGTCTGTCTGAACCTGGTTTGCCTCCAAAGATGATGATGTTTTAGGAGTTGCCAAAATCAGCACCTCGTCGTAGTTTCCATAAATCTCTTGTGCATATATGTCGTTTATTACAATATAGTCCACTTTGCTCCTATCTTCAGAATAGATAAAGCTTATTTTCTGGTTTGGTTTTAGCACATTCTCTATTGCATCGTAGCTTTGCTTTGTCCCATTGTAATAGTATGTTGCTGAAGATGGCAAAGTGATTGATTTTGTCTTTCCGCTTTCCTTGTAATATACAGTCTTGCTGCTTACCTTTGTGCTGACAATCTGGAAAGAGTCAGCTTCAGTGCCAAACACTTTCGTGATTTTGTTGTCGTCAACTTGAAGCATGTACTTTTTCCCAACTTCAAGTTGCGTCTTTGTTGCATTCACAAGCACTCCGCTGTCTGTCAAAACCTCATTTGAAAGAAGCTTTGAAGAAGTTTTGCCGGTATCAAGCACAACATACGATTTGTAAAGCCCAACATACTCAGAAAATTTTATGCCGCTGCTGTTTTGGGATGAAGCTGATACTCCACTTAAAGCTGACTGAGCAGATTGAGCTTGATTTCCACCGCTTTTGACATAAGTATCAAGAAGCCTTGATAGCATCAAGGCAAGAGCCCAGCGCGGAACTTTTTGCGATGCAGAAAGGTTTATTCCTTTTATAAGCCCAAGCTCAGACGCCTTGTCAATGTAGTTTTGTGGCCAGATGCCAGAAAGATCTGAGTCAGAGTACCCAAGCATCCTTACAATAGCAGTTGTTGCCTGGGCAAAGGTAAGCGGGTCGTTTGGATGGAACTTATTGTCTGCCATTGGTGTCATATACTTTTTCTTTACTGCCCAGTTGACATATCCGCAAAGATTGGTGTTTGGCTTTATATCAGGATACTGTGAATATCCTTTCTGAAGATTTGCCTCGTCCTCTGCGTTTGAAATCTTGACAATCGCAGCTGCAAACTCACCGCGTAAGACCGCAGAATTTGGCTTGAAATAATCTTTGTAAACAAGAATTCCAAGCTTATTTAGTTTTTCCACTGCCTGCCTGTAACTTGCATTTGCTGGAATGTCCTTGTATGCAGCAAAAGCAGAAGACAAACCAAGATTTGCAAGCACAAAGCACAACGTCAAAATGACTGCCAAAAACTTTTTTCTCATCTTTCATATCTCCTCCAAGCTTATTCGTATCTTAGCGCTTCTATCGGGTTGAGGCGCGATGCTTTTGATGCCGGGAACAGTCCAAAGACTATCCCTATAGCAAGCGAAATTGTAAACGCAAGAACGGCCCATGGTATTGAAAATATTGCTGTTGCAATATTAAGTTTTGACATCACTCTTATTGTTACAAATCCCAGTATTATACCTACCATTCCACCAAGCCCTGTCACAACAGATGCCTCTATCAAAAACTGAACAAGTATATTTCTTCTCTTTGCGCCGATTGCTTTTCTGATTCCAATCTCTCTTGTTCTCTCTGTCACAGACACAAGCATGATGTTCATGATGCCAATTCCACCAACAATGAGCGAAATTGCAGCAATCCCGGCAAGCATGAGCGTGAGTGTCTGGGTTACACTGTTTAATGTGTCAAGTAGCTGGGCTGTATTGAAAACTCTAAAAGCTGTAGAGTCGTTGTAAATCTTCATGAGAAAGTCGTTCAGATAGTTCATCACAGCTTCGCTTCTGTTGCCATCTGTGATTTTTATCGCAAAGTTTCGAATGATTGCGTTTCGTGTAAGCCTTTGTGCAACTGTTACAGGGACTATCACCTGGTCATCGTCTGACTGCTCCTGCGAATTTGCACGCTCTTCTAAAACACCAACAACCGTGAATATCTGCCCGTTTATCTTTATCTTTTTCCCTATCGGGTTTTGCCCGTTAAATAAATCCTTTACGATGTACGTCCCGACAAGCGCAACCTTTTGACGGTAGTCCACATCAATTGGCAAAATAAACCTTCCGCTGCTGACGTTGACGTCTCTGACAGTGCTGTAGTCTGCTGTTGTTCCAATCAGGGTTGTATCATGGGTGTTTGTCCCATACTTGAGAGTGACAGAACTTGATACAGTTGGTGCAATAGCTTCAATGTCGTCTGCGTGCTGTTCGGCAAACTGCTGAAGCTCCTCATATGTGACGTTTCTGTTGCTGTTTCTTCCTGTGATGTTTATTTGAATAAGGTTTGTTCCAAGCCTTTGCAGCCTGTCTGTTATGCTTTTGGTGCTTCCCTGGGCAAGCCCAACAACTGCAATTACTGCCCAGATACCAATGATAACACCAAGCATAGTAAGAAAAGACCTTAGCTTATTTGAAAGGATACTCTTTATTGCCATTTTAAAAGCCAAAGCAAACTGAGCCACCTGTCAGCTCACCTCCTTGTCCTCTATTATTTGACCGTCCTGAATCCTCACAATCCTTCTTGCCTGCATTGCAATGTTGTTTATCGTGCGTGATAAGAACAATTGTGTTTCCTTGAGCGTGAAGCTCTTTGAAAATCTGCATAATCTCAGCACCTGATTTTGAGTCCAAATTTCCCGTGGGCTCGTCAGCCAGAATTATCGGCGGACTTGTCACAAGCGCCCTTGCAATTGCAACTCTCTGCTGCTGACCGCCAGATAGCTCTCTTGGCCTGTGGTGCATTCTATGCTCTAAGCCAACCCTTGCTAAGGCTTCTTTTGCAAGCTTGTGACGTGTTGATGCTGGAGTCCCTTTGTAGATTAAAGGAAGCTCCACATTTTCAAGCGCTGTGAGCTGAGGTATCAAGTTAAAGTTTTGAAATACAAAGCCTATCTTGCTGTTTCGAATCTCAGCAAGCTGGTTGTCGTTGAGCTTGCTTACTTCATGACCATCCAGTATGTAAGTGCCAGATGTTGGTGTGTCAAGACAGCCTATGATGTTCATAAGAGTTGACTTGCCAGACCCTGATGGTCCAACTATTGCTACAAACTCGTGTGGGTTGATTTTCAAGTTAACACCGTTTAAAGCATACACTTCACTATCGCCCATTTTATAGATTTTATAGATATCATAAAGTTCAATCATAGCAAGCTTTCACCTTCTTTTTTATCTGTTTGTATTGCTGTTTTGACTTCCGGTTGAGTTACTATTTGTTGTACCAGTGCTGCCAGAACTCTGGTTTTGCCTGAACTGCCTGTATTGTCTAAATTCACCTGGTGCCCCGCCTGGACCGCCAAAACGCACCTGCCGCTAAAATGGCTACAACCAATATAGAAATTATAACCCTCTTTACAACATTACTTTTAAAGCTAATCTTAATTTTTGGAGTTTTTAATGATTTACTCTTAAAATAAATGCTATATGCACACCCTTCCTTTCACCCTTTTCAGCTTTTTATTTTGAACTGCTCTGGCTATTATATATTCCCATCACCATAATCCTCTTTGCAGCTGTCTTTTTGCTGTCTGAATACCAGATGTAAACTATGTTGTTTGTTTTTAAATCCTTGACAGTCAGCTTCTTTTCTGTCATCTGACCGTTTTGAAATGTTCTTGTGGCAATCACTGTTGATTTTGAAATTGCTATTGTCTTTGTCTGGCTTGATAGCTTTAGATTCATCATGCCTCTGCCAAATCCACCCTGTGGTGGCTGAGAAGCCATTCTTTGCTGAGGTTAATTGTTTGACGAGTTTTGGCCTGGCTGTGGTCTTTGTATTGTTGCAACTCACATCACTCTGGGATGGTAGATTTTGCAATGTAGATTGTAATTTCACTGCCAGATAAACTCTATACAACCCCAATTAGATTTGACTGAAAATTTCGAGTGCCATTTGATTGAGCATGCGATTGTATTCCATGGTAATATCAAAACTGTAGTTACAAAAGTCAATATTAACACAAGGCATGTGTAAATTTTTCTGCCTTTGTTGTTCTCATTTTTCGATTATTATTTCCTTTTATGAAGATTTTTCCTTTTTAAATATATTAGCAGTAATTTATGAATAAATTCTTAAATTTTTATAAATAAATTTTAATAAAGTGTGAAAAATGAAAAAGGTGGGTATTAACAATGCCCACCTCAACTCTTAACAAAGAGCACAACAATAAAGAGGCTGCCCTTCACTTTTTGGACAGCCTCTTTCAATCTTTATTGCTATTTAATTGTTATTGAGTAGTTTACAACAGTTGTAGCATCATTATTTGCAGTATCTTTAATCTTGCCTGCAAGAATTGTTACATAATATTGCTTACCACTTGTTAAACCTGTTACAGTTATCTTCTTGAATGCTGTTGGATCGCCATCAAGCGTTGCATTTCCTGAATTTGGTGTGAAGTCAAGTGTTACTTGGGAGCCATCCTCAGCTTTTACAATCAGTATTGCAGATGAAATATTAGCATATGTTGCACCATTTACAGTTTCACTTGCTTCAATTACAAGCTGACCTACATTCGGTGATGAAATTGTGAATGCTGGTTTGACTTTATCAGCAACTGTTCCAACTACAGTGTTTGCTTGAGCATTCAAGTTCTTGCCATAAACGTCTGTAATCTTTGTTGGGTCCCACACTTTTAGCTGCCATGTTGTCGGGTTAGTTGGCAATGTTGTAGTTGGTACAAAGTTAACAACCTTGTTGTCAGTCGAATCAATCGAAGCAGAACTAAATGTAAACTCTATATCGTCTGCTGTATCCGATGTCCCTTTTGTATCAACAAGTTTGAACAATCTTGGATCTACCGAAACGATACTATTTGTAAACTTTACATTAACTTGTGTTGTTGAAACTGCATCAATAGCATAAACTGCAAGTGCAACACTATTCTGATCATATTTATTTAGTACAGTTATTGCAGGATTAATTACATTGCCAGCTACATCTTTAACACCAATTACTTTTATCTGTTGATTTGTGAGATTTCTTGCATTCTTGTATGTTATTGTTACACTCTTTGCATCAGATGCTGCTGAAATTGACACATAGTTTGGATCAGCATTTAATGGTGTTTCTGTTGAACCATTCACAATAATGTAGCTTGCTACATTTGTAATTGATGCTACATCCATTGGTTCACTGAAGTAGATTATGATTTTATCTTTGTTAGGATCACTTGAATCTGGTGTTACAACATACCTATCAGCAACTGTTGGTCTCACAGTATCGTTAAGACTGATGGATATATCTTTGTCAAGCATTAGATTTTCTCTGATTGAGTCATCTTTAATTCCACTTAATCTCAATGTAAATGTTCCGGCATTTGTATTGCCAAGGAATGAAATATTTGCACTTGTTATTTTAATTGTATCATCTTTAGTTACACCATCAATTGTAAACAAGGCAGATGATACATTAACACTGCCTTTCTCTGTTGTTCCTTGTAGAATCTTTATTGTACCACTATCCTTCTTAATTGGCTCTGTGAATACAATTGTAATAGCGTTTGCACTATCAACTGTAACACTTTTTACATCTGGTGCTGTTGTATCATCTGGTATTTCAAATGTTCTTGTCTGAGCTGTTGATACGGAGTTACCAGCCACATCAGACTGACCACTATATGTTATTCCAATAATTCTTGTACCTAATGGTAATGGACTTGATAATACAAGATCAAATTGAGTCTTGTTAGAACCTGGCACTTCACTTATTGAGGATACTCCAATTCCATTTATAGTGAAGTTACCAGTTGCATTCAATGGTTCATCAAATGTTACTCTCACTTTTGTCTTTGTGATAAATATAGCATTTACCAATTGTGGAGCCGCAAGATCTTCTTCTACTTCAAATGTTAATGTCTTTGTAGCAATCTTGAAGTTAGCATAGTCTGGCAAGTTGCTTACTTCAACATTGTGTGTTCCTTTTGTAAGTGTGTTATAAAGTTGAATTGTAACTGTCTTATCTACATGATTAACATCTGTAATTTGAGCTGTTGGCGCAGCACCATCAATCTTTATCCAATCTCTTACTGTATACATGCTGTCAGTTGCAAGATTGATTGGTTCTGTGAATGTGATTTTTACCATTCTTGGATTGATAGCCTCAACCTTTGATACATCAGGTTGCTTTGTATCCTGTGCAGTTATATCTGTTGAATAACTTGCTAAAGTCTTACCATATTTTGATTTTACATTCTTTACAGTTACTGTTACTTTCTCAAACTGAGATAATGTTGAACCATCTGCAAGTATTATTACAGCATTTTTATTGTCAGAAAGTAATTTTACATCTGCAATTGTTTTTGAGCCGACTGCAAAGTTATCTTTTACAACTGTTGAAGCATCAATTTCATCATTGAATGTAACTGTTATTGTCTTCAAATTGTCAGTTGCAACTTTTGCAACTTTTAGATCTGCTGGCGCACCTACAAATGTCTTACCTGTATCCTGTTCTTTGTAGAATACTTTATAAGTTACATTTGGTGTCTGAGCTGCTGTTTTTAATACAAGCTTTCCTGCTCCAAAATCAGATGCCTGAGAATCAATTAATGTTACAGCAACTGTCTTTGATGGATCAGATGCATCCTTGATCTCGAAATCAAGAGGAATTACGTCGCCATCTTCAAGTGTTGCAATCTCATTTCCAAGATATGCATCTACATAAACTTCAATTGTGTCATTTGCAACTGCTTTAACATCCTTAACCACGATTGTCTTTTCAGGCTGGAAGAATGCATTCTGGAATGCTACTGCTGCTTGACCTCTGATTACAACATCGCCAATTCCAACTTCATCTTCAATTCCATTGAAGAACCCAAGGTCAAGAGCTTTTCTTACATAGTTGAGAGGCCATTTTCCTGCTGCTGGGCTCTCACCTTTTGCAGCAACAAGCATCTTGCAGAGCTCTTCAAATTTGACCGGTTTGTCTGGCTTAAATGTTCCATCTGGGTAACCATTTACAATGCCAAGGTCTTTACCTGCCTCAACATATGCAAATGCCCAGTGATCCTTAGGAACATCTGTGAATGATGGCTCTACATCCTTGTAGTCATTGATGACATCTTCTCGACCTGTTGCTCTGATGATCATTGCCAAGATTTCTGCTCTTGTGAGTGACTTATCGAGCATCAAATTGCCGCTCTCGTCACCTTTCAAGATACCCTTCTCAACAAGTACTTTTGCTGCCTGGTCATACACAGAACCTGTCTCTTCTGTTGTAGCTTCGTCCTGTGCAAACGCAGGCGCAATTATTGAGAGGGCAAAAAGCAATACTGTTACGATAGCGATGAGTCTTTTGAATTTTTTCATAACTACTCACCAAACCTCCTTGTATGATTTTTTAGTGATGAGGCTATACTATTTTTTATAGCCTCATCACTTACAGCTAAAATTTTAACAACAGCATTTTAATAAGTCAATAGGGGTTTAGCATTTGTAACCAAACTGTAAAATTGGTGAAATAATTTTATTACACTTTGAAAACCTGCATTGCCTCTTTTAAATCTTGCGCAAGCTTGTTAAGCTGCTCTGCCATAGCTCTGAGCTCTTCAATTGCAGCAAGCTGCTCTTCAGTGGATGCAGAAACCTCCTCAGAAGATGCAGCAGTCTCTTGTGATATTGCCGAGATATTCTCGATACTCTGAACAATAGTATCTTTTTCTTTATCAATTGCCAAGATGGACTGATTTATATTTTCTATACCGCCAATTAGTTCATCCATTGCAGATTTTATGCTTGAGAATGCCAAAGAAACGTTTCTGACAGCTTCATTCTGCTTTTCAATAACGTCTTCTACTCTACCTGCAACATCCTGAGCAGCTTTTGTCTGGCTGACAATCCTCTTTATCATATCCTCAACTTCTCTTGTTGACTCTTTTGACTGGTCGGCAAGCTTTCTAATCTCGCTTGCAACAACAGCAAAGCCACGTCCAGCATCTCCTGCTTTTGCCGCCTCAATTGAGGCATTTAGAGCCAAAAGCTTTGTTTGCTCTGATATGCTGCTGAGTACCTGAATAATCTTGCCAATTGATCTTGAATATTCTGCAAGCTGGTTGATTGTTGAAATCATTGTATCTGTAATTTGCATAGTATCGTGCGAAACAGAATCCAAGGTCGAAACTGCGCCTTCTCCTTTTGTTGAAAGTTCAGCTACATTCTTTGAAAGCTTCTCCATCTTGTTTGAAGCCTCAACAATTGTTTCTATCCTCTCGCCAAACTTTGAAACTATTTCAACAACGTTGCTCGCCTCTTTTGCCTGATTTGACGCACCCTCTGCAATCTCTGAGATTGCTTTTGCAACCTCATTTGATGCTGCAGCTGTCTCGGAGGCAATGGTCGAAAGAGTAGAAATAGAGCCTGTTACCTGGTCGCTAAGCTTTACTCCCTTTTCAATGAGCCCTTTTATGTTCTTTATCATGTTGTTAAAACTGTGTGAAAGAAATCCTATCTCGTCGTTTCGCTCAATGTTCAGGCTTACTGTCAGGTCACCTTTTTCAGCAACTGCAAATGTGTTTGTAACAAGCTCTAAATCCTTTACCATCCTGAGCGCAAAGAAAATTCCAACTGCCAGCGCTGCAAGGGTGAAAATTATTGTAAGTACAATCACAAAAATCTCAAGTTTCCTTGCAGAGCTAAGTAGCATCTCAATAGGAATCATGCTTACAATTATCCATTCTTGCTCGGGTATGCGCGAATATGTAATCAAAAATGGTTTGCCGTCAAATACTGTGTTGAAAGCTCCTTTTGGATTTTTCCCCTTTGCCTCAGCCAGTATCTTTTTTATAAAAGGTGTGTCTGCTTTTGGTGAAAGCTTTCTTGTTGTTTCCCATTCGCTTGGCAAAATAACCTTTCCAGATGGTGAAACAGCAAGCATGTACCCGCACTGCTGGGAAATATTTGTAGACTGAAGAGCAGATCTTAGCCACTGAAGACTTACGTCGATTAGCAAAACACCAAGTGTTTGAGAAGATGAAATGTCTTTAAACGGCATACCTATAGCAAAAGCATACTGCGGTATTGTCTGGCTCTTTTGGTTTGCTACCTCATCTAAAGCCTGATAGTGGTTGTCCAAAAACACGGGTCCATCTGCCTGCATTATCTTTTTGTACCAGTCAGCCTGTTTTAACTTGTTAAAATCTATGTATTCTGCAGAAAAGTATGGATACAAAAGTGAATTATCCTTGTTTACCAATATATACGCTGCAGAAAGCATGATGTTTGTGACAAAAACATTTTGAATCATCTTGTCAGCATCAGTTTTGAGTCTGTATTTGTCATAATCTTCTAATGTCATCTGACGCGACTCTGAATAGAGTTTTTGGATAACATCGTTTGACATAAGCTGCAGTGCTTGATCTCTGACAGTATCAAAAACAAGCTGAAAATAGTGGCTGTTTGCCTCTGTCGCTGCAAGATACGACATTTTGCTCTCGTTTATAACTGAATTTACAGACATAGAGATTGAAATAACGTCAATTATAATAATTGGAATGAGCAAAACCCCCACAACAAGAAGACTGAGCTTTCTGCCAAGACCTTGTTTTAATATGGATTTTTTGAAAAACGATAATGGGTCTTTTTTAGACAATTTCCTCACCTTCTAAATTTTAATTTTTATATCTTTGATTATACATCATTTAACAGAGAATGTGTCAAGAGAGTTTTAGGCAAAATTGCAAAAATAACATTAAAATCTCACAGTTTTATCCCAAACAGGTTCCAAATTTTTTCTTCGTGCTTTAAACTGAAGCCAATATCCTTTCAGAACAAGATATATCCAGAATTGAGCATAAGTAAAATACATTAAAAAAGCATACATTACATTTCTTATATTTATCTCCTTCTCAACTACGGCAGAAGCCACTATTTGGACAACATATATGAATGATGTTTCAAACCAAAGTACAAACAAAGGAACAGAGAATTTTATATTAACCAAATTTAGAATCCCCATTACAAACCATATATCGGAAACTAATACGAGAGAAACGAATAAATAGTAAATAGATATCATTTGAACAACATTGAATATATTCATTCCTCTAATCAGGCTCTTTTCGGAAAGAACTTTGGCTATAAGATAGAGATTCCCCTGCATCCACCTTGTCCTTTGTCTAATCCACACTTTCAGAACTTCAGGTTCTTGTTTCCATGTTACAGAGTCAGGTACTATTGGCAATAAATAATGTGCTGCATATATTCTTAAAGATAATTCAGCATCTTCAGCCAAGGCATAAGGGTCCCAACCATTTATCCTTTCCAAAACATGTCTTTTCAAAAGCATATTTGTGCCTGTTAAAGTTCCTAATTTAAATAATTTCCATCTTCCTGATTGCATAAGCAATTGAAATATCATAAATTCTAACCCTATCATTCTTGTTAGTGAATTCTTATACATATTAATTGTTTTCACATAACCTACAGCACCTGCATATTCCTCTTTTTCTAAAGTTTTTTGAACAAGTTTAATTAAAGCAAATCTCTCTGGTTGATTGTCTGCATCATAAACGGCTATCATCTCTCCTTTAGAGATAGACATACCATAATTTAATACTCTCGCTTTGCCTTTTGGTTTTCCT
>OFGS01000233.1_pt1 | contig 12616 bp, 15 predicted proteins | sample 1521851 | NCBI WGS metagenome assembly OFGS01 (sample SAMEA3142070, study PRJEB24117) | hot springs metagenome
GTGGAGATGGAGGGCAGATATCACGTGGTAATGCTGAGAGTGTTGGATTTCCACGAGCTTATCGGAGATGCCTCGCGTGTGATGGTCGTAAATTAAGACCAAGACGCCAACAACGTCATTGTCTTTTGAGCTCCACCTCTCTTCAATGAGTTTCTCCCTTATCATATCCCTGATAAATTCAGAACGTGAGGAGTAGCCCTTTTCCAAAACCATCCTATCCAGAGCTTCCAAAAGCTCCAAAGGTATAGATACGCTAAAACGCTCCAGCTTTTCCTCCACGGGAAACCTCCTAAAAGGTATAACCTACGCCTAGCAAGAGTCTGTACCTTTCCTTCCCTTCAGAACCCTGTTGCTGATCCTCTTCGTTTAAATCCTTCCATACGGGAAGCTTTATACCACCGAAGAGGTTTATCCCCTTGTAGTAAAACCTAAAACCCGGTTGAAGATAGAGTATCTTACCACCTGAACCTTCCACCTTTTGACCATTTTCTTTATCCCTCTGGAGGTATAAAAAGTTAAACTCCGCTATACCATCTATCCTTTTGTTTTCCGATCTGTAAAGGGTGTATACGTTAGCCGCGTTAAATCTGAATTCATCCCCGAACTTAAAGACAATTCCATCCTCGTAGGTGTGTTTTCTAAACTTTTGGTAAGAGGTTTCCAAATTTAAGGTGTATCTATCCGTTAACCACTTGGAGGCTGAAAAGCTAAGCAGGTATGTAGGTTTCCCGAACCCAGGTTGCATATCAGGACTAAATAAGTTTCCGTTGTATTTCTTTTCGGTGCTTCCTGTGGGAAGTGAAACACCTAAGTTGAGAGCAAAGTGCCAATCCCTGAGGTCTTCCAAATTTTCCTTCTGGGGTATGAGTTTAAGCCCTTCGTCGTACTTAAAACCGAAAATGACGTGAAGGTGAGTATCCATTAGCCCCCGAGAAGTTCCAAACTCAGCCTCTTTGACACCGTAAGGTTGGCTCACCATAAGGGTCAACCAAGGCTTTAATCCATAAGCTACGATTAGATGGGTAAAGTTATAACTTTCCTTTTGATCCTGAAAGTTCTTGTACTTTCTAAACTTTACGTACTCATTCTTAAGCAAGATTAGAAAATGTCCCCGAGGAAGGGTAAAGGAAGATGAGGTTTCCAAACCAGCGCCAGGACCTTCTAACGTGCTTGTGCCCAAGCCCGCAACGCCGTGATGGGCAAGGACAAGGGAAGGGAAAAAGACAAGAAGAAGAAGCCTTTTCATCTTCTATACCTCCTTAAAAGTTTTGTTAGAAGGTAAAGGAACATCATTGTGGGAAAGAAAAGACCAAGGTATACAAGGAGCTTTATATATGTTGGGTAGGTTTGTTTGTACTCTACTGCTTTATTATCAGACACACGAACGCTGATGTCCAAACCATGACCGCCTTCTTCCAAAACCCTAACCCTCCACTCACCTTCCTCCACCGGATAAAAAACCAGGTATCCCATCCTATCCGTCCTTCCCTTCTGCCATGGAGTTTTACCATCTGAAGGAGCGTAGACTTCGTAAGGAGCGTAAGCAACAGGTGTACCATCCGAGAAGTAAACCTTCAGTATAACCGCCTCCCTCTTCTCTAAGCTGTATAGCACTTCATGGGAAGGAGAAAAGGAAAAAAGAAGTAAAAGTAAAAGGATTTTCATATCAGTCTACCTCTAGACACAGGTAGGACTCTAAAACCTTGTAATCTGCCTTTTTGCCATCACTCGGTAGTTTCAAGCTGGCACCTATTACCTGTAAACCGCTACCGACTCTCAATCTGACTCTTCCTTCTTTGTCTGGATTGCCTACGCTTCTGTGGTTTACGTAGATAAAGGCATCGCTAGTAGGTTTTCCATCGTAAAAGATGTCCACTTCCAGCTTTTTGCCCTTTTGCGGTTTTATTAGAGGGGTTATCTCTAACCTTTGCCCAAGCCTTTCGACCCCCGTGTAATCGTAAACGCACTTAAGGTAGGCTGTAGATTCCCACGAGCGTATCGCACCAATTACTTCATCTTTCCTACCAGCAACTATGCCCTCGGGTGTCTGGGAAAAGTATCCCCAGTAGTACTCAACGCCAATAGCTTTACATGGACCTTCCAAATAAACACCTTTAGCGTCCTGTTTAACCTTGACCTTTTGAGGTCCACTCGGTATAAGGCATACCGCGTTTAACACTTTGTTTATATCAAGGCTTTTGGCCTCCTTGCCTTTATGTCCGTAATAGAGCCTATAGAGATTTCCATCCCTTTCAGCCCACAGGTCATGGGCGGTTGAAAGACTAACTAAAAACACTACAAAGAACACTGCTTTCATACCTATCTCCTTAGTAATACTTTATAAAAAAATTATATTAATGAGTGAATGTTTTATCAAGTTTGGCAAACCGTAGAAAGGGTCACATCCATGAATCCAGAAAGGTCTTCTTGAAAGAAGACAAGGTTACTCCAGTTTGTAGGTGATAGGTACTACCACTCGCACTGTAACGGGAGGTTTTGGAAACAGGTGGTACGATCTTCTTACTGTCTCTATAGCATTTTGGTCTAGTATGTCGTACCCACTTGATCGTACTACTTCCACATTCTCTAAGCTTTTGTCTTCCCTTATGGTTATGGCTATTACCACTTTTCCTTCCCATCCCATTCTCCGAGCTAAGGGCGGGTACGAAGCATTCTTTTGAAGTATAGAAGAGATAATGGAAAGCTTTTCTCTGAGGTATAACTCTTGTATTGTTTGGTGGCTCACATGTTTCTGTTCTTGTGTATCGTAGGTTTCTCTTTTTTGCAGTACCTTTTCTGAACTTGTAGGTGAATGTGGTTCAGATGCAACGGTGCCTTCCTGTTTTACCTTTGCAGTCTCATGTGAAGAAAAGCCCTGCGATGTAGTCTTTTCTTCTGTAACATCAATTGGTTTAACCTCGGGCTCTGATTGAGTGGATTTTTCAACAAGTGTATTGGGCGCTGTAGAACTCTTTGACTCATCCGCAGGTTCAACGTTACGCTGTAGCTTGTGAGTATTCGTGTCTATCCTCCGAATCGTGGGAGTATTCTGGAAGCTAGTTTCTTGGCTAGGCGTATACGTGGTCAAGTCTATCTCTACTACAAGAGGTTTATGCTTTTGTAATGAGCTAAAAATAAGCGTAAAGAAGGTTAAAAAGAAAAGGTGTATAAAGAGAGAAGTTCCAAAGGCTAAAGCCCTTTGTTTCACCTTTGTACCTCTGTTTTTATAAAGGCTTTTTCAAAACCTAAAGACTTAAGAAGATCAAGCACGTTTACGACCGGCTGGAGTTTTACCTCCCTGTCTGCGTATATGGCTATGTAGGTCTGTCTGTTTATGTCCTTTAGCATTTTCTGGAGCTGTTCTAAGCTGACAGATTTCTCCTCGAAGCTTATGTTTCCTTCTTTGTCAATCACTATCTGTACTGTCCTTTTTTCCATACTATCTGGACTTTTTGCCTGAGGAAGGTTTACAGGTATAGAGCCTTGCACTATAAACGTGGCAGTTATCAAAACTATAGTCAAGAGAACTAACATGATGTCTACAAGAGGTATCACGTTTATAGAGCTAAACTCTTTGTCCTCCATTCTGAGCCTCCCACAGGTTTATCTTTTCCCTTACCTTTCTTAGGAGGTAGTTGTAGAGGATGCTGGAAGGGATGGCTACCAAAAGCCCAACCGCAGTAGCCTTTAAAGCTAGTGCAAGACCTACCATTATCCTTCTTGTATCCACAAAGCCTTCGGACCCTATGGTGTAAAAGGTGAGCATGATGCCGAGGACGGTGCCCAAAAGTCCCACGTAAGGAGCGTTGGATGCGACGGTAGCTATCCAGACAAGCCCCTTTGTCAGGTCTAATTCAAGCTCCTGTCTTGTGGAGTATTGAGAGAGCCTAACCTTCCTAAGGTAAAAAAACCTCTCTATGGCTATACCCAAAGCCAGAACGCTCATAAGGAGGAGAATACCTATGACTCCGTAGTCTATCAATGTTGTTATTGTGCTCATTTTGATATTATTTTAACTTTAGATTAATGGTGTCCATGGCTTTGAGGTGGGAAGAGGATCATAACTATAAGCGTTGCCATAGAGAGGATAAGGTACACTACCGGAAGCACCAAGGTTAATGCGTAAACTCTTCCTATGTTCTTTTCCGTTAAGAGCTTAGATCTGGCGTAAAGTATGTGCATGCTCCAAATACCTGCTACGAAAGGAAAGATCCTAAAGACCATAGGTTCTACATGTATGCCAAGATTAAAAGCTTGAGAAAAACCGTTGACTGTGTTGTGGTAGTACTCTATGAAGAGAAACTCGAGCACATAAGAGAGACTACCTACGATCATAAGGGGCGCATAGGTGTAACCACTGCTTTTGGTGATACGGGCTATACTTCTAAAGGTCAAGTAGACTATACCTAGGACTAAAGTAAGGGACAAAAGCATAGCAAGGAGTCCACTAATGTCTACCCATTTAGGTAAGCCAAAGTATACAGATAAAGCCTTTCCCAACACAACCCAGGGCATGTACTCACCTAGGGCGGAACGTGAAAGACGAACCCTTATAATTTTTCCACATGCACTTGATGGATACCTACAAAAGGCTTCCTATCAGTTTTGTAAAGGGTGAAGGTGTTTACCTATACGATGAGAAAAATAGAAGATACCTTGACATGGTGGCAGGAGTGGCGGTAAACGCTCTGGGTTATGGACATCCAAAGCTCACCAAAGCTCTCTGTCAACAAGTGGAAAAGCTAATGCATGTTTCTAACCTTTTCCAGAATCCTTGGCAGGATGAGGTAGCCAGTATGCTCGTAGAGCGTTTTCACACAAAAGACGCCAAGGTCTTTTTTTGCAACAGCGGTGCTGAAGCCAACGAAGGGGCTATAAAGCTTGTAAGGAAGTACTTTAAAGACAAAGGGGAGAAAAACAGGTACAGAATAATCACCTTCTACAAGGGATTCCATGGTAGGACTTATGGAAGCATGTCTGCAACCGCTCAAGAAAAGATTCAGAAGGGCTTTGAACCTCTACTTGAAGGCTTCGACTACGTGAACCTAAACAAATTGGATGAGCTTCGCAGAGCTATAAACAACAGTACAGCAGGTATAATGCTCGAAGTTATACAAGGGGAAGGGGGTATAAACGAGGCGGAAGGAGAGTTTTTAAACAAAGTGCAAGAACTATGCAGAAGGGAAGGAATACTTCTCATAGTAGACGAAGTGCAAACGGGTATAGGAAGGACTGGAAGGTTTTATGCCTACGAGCACTTTGATTTAAAGCCAGACATAATTACGCTTGCAAAAGGGTTGGGTGGAGGCTTTCCCATAGGTGCCATTATAGCCAGGGATGAAGTAGCTAGGTCATTTATCCCAGGATCACATGGCTCTACCTTTGGAGGCAATCCTATGGCTTGTGCCTGTGCAAAAGTGGTGATAGAAGAGGTGGAAAAACTTCTACCCAAGATTAGGGAGGTAGGGGACTATTTTAAAAATGCGCTTAAGACCTTTGGAAAGGTAAAGGGAAAGGGACTTATGTTAGGTCTAGATGTAGGAGAAGACTGTCAAGACGTTGTTCTGAAAGCGTTGGAAAAGGGACTAATCATCAACTGTACAGGTGGTAGCGTTATTAGATTTGTTCCTCCCCTTGTAGTTGAAAAGGAACATGTGGATGAGTGTATAAACATACTCAGGGATGTATTAACTTAAGTTCATTATAAGACCAACAGCCAAGGAAGCTGCGGTTTCTACTCTTAGCACGTAAGGCTTTAGCCTAACGGATATAAAACCCTTAAGCCTTAGGTTTTCTCCCTCCTCCTGTGAAAAGCCCCCTTCTGGTCCAACCACTATGCCCACACTTTGAGCATCCTTCAAATCAAGCTCCTTTATGAGTTTACCTTCGTGGAAGTTATCCAGCAGTATGTTAAGATTGTGATCAGGCTGAATCTCTTCTAGCCTTATAACATCCTGTATCTTCAAGGGTAAGTCTCTTTTGCACTGTTTAAGACTGGATAGAGCTATTCTGTTCCAACGGTCTATTTTTGATCGAATTACATCAAACTTTTGGAAGCTTCTTTGGGATACGGTAGGTATTAGGGCAAAAGCCCCCACTTCACTTAGCTTTTCTACTATGGCGTCCATCTTCTTTATATCCACAGGTACGCACTGGTAAAGGTAAACTAGAGGTTGAGGAAGGGTTTGTTCTGCCTGTGAGAGAACTTCGCAAACAACTCTATCTTTGGAAAAGTGCTCTACTTTGCAAAGGTATGTTTTACCCTCAAACCATGCTTCTATGATCTCACCAGCTTTTATCCTCTTGGCTTTTAGGTGGTTTACCTCTTTACCTTCTATGTAGAGCTTATGGGTTAGGATTCTGGAGCCTATGAACCTTTCCATAAAATGGGGGGAGCCCCCCAGAGGTTTACTTTACCCCTTCCCTGAGTTCTTTTGCTGGTTTGAATGCTACCACTTTCCTAGCGGGTATATTGATCTCTGCGCCAGTTCTGGGATTCCTTCCTTTCCTTGCAGACCTTTGCCTTACGGAAAAGATGCCAAATCCGGGAATGGCAACCCTTTCACCCTTCTTAATGGCATCTGATAAAGCAGATACAGCAGCCTTTAAGGCATTATCTGCTTGCTTTTTGGTAATGCCTGCGCCCTTAGCAATAGCAGAAACGAGCTCAGCCTTTGTCATAGCTTGTCCCTCCTTAAGAGATTTATACTTCTCTATTCTAAAGCTAATCAAAGCTTTTGTCAAGTCTTTAAGTGTCAAGCTCCCTACGATCATTGAGAGCTGTTATAATTCAAAAAGGTATGAGTGCCATAAAGATATGCACCTACAACGTAAATTCCATAAGGACTAGGAAAGAGCTGATTTTGGCTTGGCTTTCACGCGAGCCTGTAGATATTCTCTGTTTGCAAGAAATCAAAGTGGAAGATAAAGATTTCCCATACGAAGATTTCCAAAATTTGGGCTACACCTGCTACGTAAAAGGACAGAAGGCGTACAACGGTGTTGCTGTGTGTTCAAAGATGGAAGCGGATGAAGTTATAACGAAGGTAGGGTACGAATTGTTAGACCGTGAAAGTAGGATGTTGGTGTGTAGGTTTAACGATACGTGGGTGATAAATACCTACTTTCCACATGGCGACGTTCGTGGCACTCAAAAGTTTGAATACAAGCTAAGTTTTTACGACGCTTTTTTAGATTTTCTAAATGGCAATTTTAAGAAGGAGGACAGAATAGTGCTCTTGGGAGACATGAACGTAGCGCTGGAAGATATAGATGTGTACGATCCTTACATATTAAAGGACACTATAGGCACTATGCCAGAAGAGAGAGAAAGGTTAAGAAGACTCTTGGATTGGGGTTTTGTGGACGCTTTTAGACATCTTTATCCAGACAAGAGGCAATTTACGTGGTGGGATTACATCGGTGGTATGGTTTGGAAGGATCTAGGGATGAGGATAGATTACATACTGCTTACTAAGCCCATGTTGGAAGGGTTAAAGGACGTGTACGTGGATATGTGGCCAAGGAGGAGAAAAACACCAAAGCCTTCAGACCATGCACCCGTCATAGCGGTCTTATCCTCACACTCTTGAGAATGTAAAGGACAAAAATCACACCGCTTACTACCGCCATCAACGTGCCTACACCCATAAGAACCAAAGCACCTAGAACTAAAGGACTATCCGTATACTCCGTTCCGTAGGTTTTGCGTGGCGCTCCGCCTTTCCCGGCTATATAAAGTCCTAGTATAAAGAGTAGCATGCCAATGCCGTAAAGGTATACCTGAAAGTTGGTTATAGAGCTTATCTTTTGTTTCCAACCGTATTCCTTAAGGAGATGGTAAGAAACGGCCATGAGAGAGAGGGTCAAGCTAGCAACGGTTCCATGGTAGTGTGCTGGCACTCTCAGGTCTGCCTTTATACCCATGTAGGCTATAGCAACGCCCAAAAGGTAAAGAAAGATGGAAAGAATCAACGCAATAGAGTATAGATTTTTCCATTGTATCTTTGAATTCCTCAAAACATTAAAAACGTGTATGAACATAGGAATACCTAAACCGATCGCGTAGGCGATTTCTGTAAAAAGTTTAGCATTGTAAGAAACGGGATCCTTAAAGATAATGGGCACCAACGTAAGAAGCACACCGAACACTAAGAAGGATACATTTACGTACCTAAGGTTGTGTAACTTTAAGTCTTTTCCTAAAAGACTCAAAAGAAAGTACCACGTGTACAAAAGGATCGCACCGTTGAGAAACTGATGTATGTGCCCGGGTGCCCAGTAAAGCCTTTCGTAAAAAAGGTACACCTCATCGTGGCTTCCCGTCTTAAAAGACGAAAGAATGGTCGCTAAGAGCATCAAAACACCTAAGATTACACTTACGCTTGCAGAGTTCTCAAGTGGGTTTTGGGAAAAAAGCTTCCTATATGCGGTTTTTGTAAGTCTCAAGGCTTCTATCCAAAAACCCGCAAAGAAGGCAATAGCGCCTACAAAAAACACAGGGTTTACTATCGTTGGCAGGTAATTGTTTGACACAGCCTTGCCCTTTCCAGATAAAGATGCGAGAGCTATTCCCAGAAAGCCAATAAGAGATAGGTAAAAGCTGGGTTTATAACCACTTGAGAAAACCTTACTCCATATTAGAACAGTAAAGGCAAGTAAGAAGACAACTATGGCAAGGTCTACATGACCAGTTAGGGCATGGTAAAAGTAATTGGGCGGAAAGTACTGGTAGACACCGGGGGTCCTTGCCATGGCTACCACAAAAGCCAAAAAACCACCTACACCCAGAGAAACTATAGACAGTAAAAACCAGCGTCTTTCCATCACCATCTCCTCATATCAAAAACCATCAGAGAAAACAGGAGAGCAATGTAGAGTATAGAGAAAAAGAAGAGAAACGTACCGTTGGGCTTTTTAGAGAGGAAAAACACAAAGGTTAGCCCAAGGTACGTGAGACTTAAAAGGAGTGCGGAGTAAAAGTAAATGCTTCCCGTCATACCTATGAGTGTTGGGATTAAACTTACAGGCAACAAAGAAGCTGTGTATATGAGAGTCTTAATCTTGGTTTCCCTTAACCCCTTAGACACGGGTAATGTGGGGATGTTAGCCCTTTTGTAGTCTTCTGCGTACTTTATTGCAAGAACCCAAAAGTGGGGAGGTTGCCAGAGGAACATGATTACAAAGAGTATGAGCGCCTCTATGCTAACCGTCTCAGACACGGCAGCATAACCTATCACAGGCGGTAAGGCTCCAGATATGCCACCGATTTCGGTAGCTACTGGTGTTTTTCTCTTGAGCACCCATGTGTAGATTACTACGTAGGTAAAGCTAGCAAGAGCAGTCAAAAAGGTGGTAAGGAGGTTTACAAAAAAAGCTAGAAGTATTAGGGCTATGGATATTAGAGATACACCAAATATCAGGGCATTCGTAGGTTGCACGTTGCCTAAGGGCAAAGGTCTTTTACTAGTCCTTACCATTAGACTGTCTATGTCCCTCTCCAAGTACTGGTTGAGCACTGCTGACCCAGCGGATGCCAAGCCCGTTCCTAAAAGGGTGTAGAGTATCAGGTGTGCGTCTGGCATACCTCTGTACGCTAGGTACATACCCGCCAACGTCGTTATAAGCACCAAAAGGACTATGCCAGGCTTGGTCAAAAGTAGATAATCTTTCAAGGTACCGGTTATGTTCATAGCTTTAGCAATAGTTCTCTCTACCATGCTGGTTTTACCTCGTATTGGTGAGACCTTCCAACGTTTAGGTTATACGTAAGCCACGAAAAGAGGAAAAAGCCCATGGCGGTGTCTAAAAATACAAGAGGCAGGAAGAAACCACTGACCACCATACCAACAGCAAAGACAAACTGCACGTTTATAAACACAAAACTAAAAAGGGCTATCCTGCTTCTGCTTACGAGCAAGTACAAAAGGAAGGAAAGCCAAGTGACATAAGCCAAGTTTCTGTGTATAACTTGCAGGGCAACCTTCCAGTCGGTGAAAGCGGGAATGATGGCACCGTTGCACGTAGGCCACTCATGACCGCAGGCTTCTCCAGAGCCTGTGTACCTAACAAGCACGCCTGTTATCATAGTAGCCAAAGCAAAAGCGTAAGCCCATATGGGAACACCGCCTTCTGGTCTGTAATTCATGGCAAACCGAACTGTAAGCAACAGAAAGCCCATTATGAGCATAGATTCGTATATGTGAAAGGACTCTAAAAGCATGTGCGAGACGTACTTTAACTCTGGAGCACTGGATTTTATCATCTTCATACCGGTCAGTGCTGCACTGACAGTAAAGACAAGAGCCAACGTGGATGTTATCCTCGGTAAACCCTTGAAGTATTTCCAGGTTGTTATGAAAGTAAGCAGTACGAATATACCCGCAAGCCCGCTAACAGTTCTGTGTCCCATTTCCAACTTGGCAGATACCTCTGCGGGAAGGCTGAAATCACCATAACAAAGGGGCCACTCTGGACAGGCAAGTCCAGAGTCTGTAGACCTAACCATCCCACCCCATATCATCACTATGTAAGTGAACAAGATAGCCGAGCCTACGAAAGTTCTCCACATGATAAGCCTCCGGGCAAAATATGACAAAAATTATACATCCTTCTTGAATTTATGCTCGTACTTTTGCTTGTACTCCTGCCATTTTTGTTCCCTCGCTTCCTTTGAAGAGAAAGCCCATATTCCTAAAAAGTAAGAAATTAAGACCAAGATCAAGAAAACAAGAAATAAGAAGAATTTGTTCATCTTTTGTCTCCTTTTTTTTAACGGGCGGGGCTAAAGCCCCGCAGGGTTTTTAGTGGTACTTTTTGTGATAGTCATACGGTGACCATTCTGGTGGCAGTTCAGGGGTTCTATCAAAGTTATGCGGTGGTGGAGGTGAAGGTATGCTCCACTCGAGGGAGTTGGATTCCCAGGGGTTGGCTGGAGCCTTTTGACCTACAAAGGCAGAAATTATCCAGTTGATAAGGGTGATAAACAGACCCACCGCCAAGATAAAGGCACCTACTGTTTGAATTTGGTGCAAGGTTATCCACTCCGCTATGGGTGGATAGTCTGCGTACCTTCTGGGCATGCCTTCCAAGCCCACTATGAACTGGAAGAAGTAAAAGAGGTTAGAGCCTACCATAGATATCCAAAAGCTCAATTTACCTAGAGCTTCGTTGTACATCTTGCCAGTAACCTTGGGATACCAGTAGTAAATACCACTTATCGCACCGAAGGTGACCGCCATACCAAGCACGTAGTGGAAGTGGGCAACTACAAAGTGCGAGTCGTGTACGTTTATATCGAAAGCTGGTAGAGCCAAAGGTATACCTGTAAGACCACCTATCAAGAACATGAATATACCGCCCAGGGTGAATAACATGGGCGTAGTATACCTGATAGAACCCCTGTGCAGCGTCGCAACCCAGTTGAATATCTTAACACCTGTAGGAACACCTATAAGGACAGTGGTGTAAGACATGAGTATCCTTATCCAGTCGGGAACTCCGGAGGTGAACATGTGATGTATCCAAACCATAAAGCCCAGAATGGCTATAGCCCATATGGCAAGAGCCATGGCTGTTTGCCCAAATATAGGTTTTCTTGAGAAGGTGGATATGACCTCAGAAAAAACACCAAAAGCCGGTAAAACCATCACATAAACCGCAGGGTGAGAGTAAAACCAGAAGACGTTTTGGTACAGTACTGGGTCTCCGCCTAGCCCAGGGTTGAAAAAGTTGGTTCCTATGTACTTGTCCAAAAAGAGCATAGTTACAGCACCAGCGAAGGATGGAACACCAAGTAGCTGTATCGTGTTAGCTGCGGCTATTGAGTGTAGCATCAGGTTCATGTTTTTGAGGGTTATCCCAGGTGCTCTCATCCTAAGGGTAGTAACCAGGAAGTTGATGGCTCCCATTATGGATGCGGCACCTGTTAAGTGGACTACGAGTATGTATATGATAGCTTGACCAGCGTTCTCGTTTATGGAGAAAGGTGGATAACCTGTCCACATCATCCTGATTTGATTGCCAGGATAAAAAGTAAGAAGAACTAACACGCTTGCTGCGAAGAAAGTCCACCAGCTTAGGGCGTTAAGCCTTGGAAAGGCTACATCTCTGGCACCTACCATAAGGGGTATTAGGAAGTTTGCAAAAGCACTCCATACACCTATTGCCCACCAAAGCAAGGCAACGACACCATGAGCTGTTAGGAAATAGTTGTAAGTGTCCGGTGAGATAAACTGCTCACCTGGCCGCCATAGCTCTAACCTAATGCCCAAGCCCATCAATCCAGCTACCGCAAAGAAAAGAAGGATTGTTATTCCGTAGTACAGGGCTATCTTCTTGTGATCTGTTGTAAAGAGCCACTCTTTTAGTCCTGCATTGTACCAGGAGCGGTATGGAACCGTTACTGCCATGATGCACCTCCTTTAAAAGTTGTTTGCATTAGCTTGGGGAGAAACCCCTTGGTTGACCCAAGCGTTAAACTCTTGCTCTGGAACCACCTTCAGGATGGCAACCATCCTAGAATGTTGTGTGCCACAGTACTCTCTGCAGAAAGCCCAGTACTCGCCTGGCTTGTTTATCTGAAACCAAAGACGCGTGATCCTACCAGGGACTGCAT
>OFGS01000234.1_pt1 | contig 12594 bp, 14 predicted proteins | sample 1521851 | NCBI WGS metagenome assembly OFGS01 (sample SAMEA3142070, study PRJEB24117) | hot springs metagenome
GTATCAATTTGGACAAAAAGATGTGCACGAACAGATCCTCTTTAACAAAGCCAAAGAGGATGTGAATATAGCATACAAAGTAGAAAGTAACAGTATAATAAAAGTGGCTATTCCAATCATTTCGGAAGAAAAGTGTGAAGGTATCTGTTTTTATGTAATTGAATGCAAAAGCGTTTCAAATGAGGATGTTGGATATTATATTAGTATGTGCAACTTTATTACAATGGCAATAAAAAATGCCATTTATTATTCAAATCTCAAAAAACAGAAGTCAGAAATAGAAGATTTGTATGAAAAAAGCACTTACATGAACGAAAAGCTAAAAGAGACAATTGAGGAGTTAAATAAATCAAAGGCAGAACTTGAAAAGAAAAATCAAGAAATTGAAAAGTTCTTCTATAAAACAATCTTGTGCTTGTCCAAAGCAATTGAATACAAGGATGTGTATACAAAAGGACACTGCGAAAGAGTACAGAGCATTGCTTTAAAGATTGCAGATGAGCTTTCGCTTTCAGATGAAGAAAAAGATGTTTTAAAAGTTGCGTGTTTGCTTCATGACATAGGCAAGATTGGTGTAAAAGAGGATATATTGAATAAGAAAGGGTCATTAGAAGCTCATGAGTATGAGGAAATACAAAAACATCCTTTGATAGGGTACAACATTTTAAAAGATTTAGAGTTTACAGACAGAATCAAAAAGGTTGTGCTTCAGCACCATGAAAGGGTGGATGGCAGGGGTTATCCATTTGGATTGAAAGATGAAGAGATAGACCTTCTTGCCAAGATTGTAGCTGTTGCCGATGCCTATGATGCAATGACCTCTGATAGACCCTATAGAAAAGCTTTTGATAAGGAGACAGCTTTAAGCGAGATGAAAAGGTGTGCCGGCAGCCAGTTCGATACTACTATAGTGGAAAAACTGATTAATTTAGCCCAAAAAGGTTTAGTGATGTTTTTATAGAAAAAGAAAAAGGAGTGTGTTAAAATTATTAAATAAGCTTGATAGGGAGCAAAGAATAGAGATGTTCAAGGTCATTTTGGCTATAAAGAACCAAAAATTATTTTCTGTTGTAAAAAACACCCTTATTGAAAATGGCTATACCGTGGCTGATACTGCAACAGACTTTGCAGATTGCCTGAGAAAGATAAGGGTTTTAAAACCGGATATTGTTATTATGGAGTATGGTTTTAGTGTTGGCAGCATGGTAGAGATGATAGATATTCTAAAAAATGACAGAATATGTCCTGTTGTCATCTTGGCAAACCAGGCACAAAGGTCTAATATAGAAAGTGTAATCTTAGAAGATGATGAGTTCAACATTTTCTTGTACAGTCCATTTAATAAGTGGGGGTTCATATCCTTTGTTGAGACTATCGTAAAAAATTGGATGAGATTAAGAAAGTTAGAAGAACAAATAAGAAAGCTTCAGGATGATTTGGAAACAAGAAAGCTTGTTGAGAGAGCAAAAGGAATTTTGATGAAGGAGCTCAAGCTTGATGAGGAAAGTGCAATGAAAAAGCTTCAAAAGATTAGTATGGACCAACAGATGCCTATTAAAGAAGTGGCAAAGAGAATCATAGAATGGAAATTGAAGAACTCAAAATAAGTTGGGCAAGTCCAATGAATGTGCTTATATTTGGAGGGTTTGATACAGATAATAGAAAACTTTATGTGATGAATGAGTACATAGAAGTACTTGTGATGCTAAATGCAAAACCCATAATTTTTCCCATAAGTATCTTATCAATGGGGCTTTTGTATGAGTACATACAGATGTGTGATTGTGTTCTTTTTTGCGGAGGTGAGGATGTTCACCCTAAATTTTATGGCAGAGAACCTCAAGTAGGAATAAGAAGAATCAATCTTTTGAGAGATAGAATAGAGTTTGAAGCAATGAGAATTTCATATGAGATGAACAGAAGAGTTTTGGCAATCTGCAGAGGCGTGCAGGTTATGAATGTTGCGTTTGGTGGGACTTTGATACAGGACATAGAGAGAAAATCCTCCATCTCTCATTACCAGAATCTCGATAGTATGTATGGATATCACACTGTGGAAGTTGTTGGAGGGTTATTCGCTCGCATCTTTGGATGCCGGAAGATTTTGGTAAACTCTTTTCACCATCAGGCAACAGAGCAGGTTGCGCATGGTTTTGAGATAGAGGCAGTATCAATTGATGGTGTTGTGGAGGCAATCTCAAAAAGAGACAGAAGCTTTTTTGTAGGTGTACAGTGGCACCCCGAGCTTATGGCAAAAGATGATCCTCTTCAAAGAAGGCTTCTTGAAAGGTTTTTGAAAGGGTGATGTGTTTGAGCATTGAGGAGATGTCTGAAATAATTTTGAAATATAGTGGGAAGATAATTTATTCGATAGTCATCTTGGTTATTGGTTTTTTGTTTTTAAAGTTTTCTAACAAAATACTGGAAAAATGGAAGAAAAAACAGAGAAGTTCTGTATTTTCAATTAATCAAAAGAGGATAGACACTCTTGCAGCACTTTTCAAAAGTATTATAAAATACTCTATATACTTTTTAGTAATTGTACTCATTCTTGAAAACTTTAACGTTTCAATCAAGACAATCTTGGCTGTTGCAGGGATAGGTGGGCTTGCGATAGGTTTTGGTGCACAGAGTTTAATTAAAGATGTTATAGCGGGTCTTTTTTTGATTATTGAAGACCAGCTGTCTGTTGGTGACTATGTCACCATCGATGGAAGAAGTGGAACGGTCAAAGAGATGGGAATAAAGACAATTAAAATTCAGGATTACAACGGCTCAATTCATATTATTCCAAACGGTTCCATAGGTGCCATTACAAATTGGTCGAGGCATAACTCAAAGGCGATTGTGGATGTTAAGCTCAATACAAAGATGAACTTTGATGAGGTGTCTTTGAAACTCCAAGAGGTGTTCAAAGAGATTGAAGAGGAATTCAAAGAAGACATTGTCACACCACCGCAGATTGTGGGGATTGTGGACACAAACTGGATAGAATATACACTCAGAATTGTGACAGAGACAAAACCTCTTCGCCACTGGGATTTAGAGAGGGCGATGAGAAAAAAGATAATTGAAAAGCTTTTTGTAAGCTAAAAAACAAAAGTTTAGAAAGGGGTAGTAACTAGAGGAAAATGAAAGTTTCAGAGCTTTTCATGCCAACTTTGAAAGAAACACCTTCTGATGCAGAGATAGAATCACATAAGCTTATGCTAAGATCTGGTTTTATGAGACAGCTCTCCTCTGGCATCTATGTGTATCTTCCGCTTGGCTACAGAGTTTTAAGAAAGATAGAAAACATTGTCAGAGAAGAGATGGATAGAAGCGGTGCTCAAGAGGTTCATATGTCTGCACTTATGCCAAAAGAGCTTTGGGAAGAGTCTGGTAGATGGGCAGTATTTGGACCGGAGATGTTCAGAATAAAAGATAGAAATGAAAGGGAGTACTGTTTGGGACCTACTCACGAAGAAGCATTTACTTATATAGTCAGAAACGAGATTTCATCTTACAGGGACCTTCCAAAAATTTTGTATCAAATTCAAACAAAGTTTCGTGATGAAAGAAGACCGCGGTTTGGTGTTATGCGCTGCCGAGAATTTACAATGAAAGATGCTTATTCTTTTGACATTGATGAAAAAGGCTTGGACATATCATATCAAAAGATGTATGATGCCTATGTGAGGATTTTCAAAAGGTGCGGGCTTGATGTAAAGATTGTCGAAGCAGACACAGGTGCAATGGGAGGAGCAAGCTCACACGAGTTCATGGTTCCATCATCTGTTGGTGAGGCGGAAATTGCATATTGCAAAGCGTGCGGATATGCTGCAAACTTGGAAAAGGCAGAGTGTTTGGACACACCAGTTGAAAACAATGAGGAACTTAAAGAAAAACAGGAAGTCTACACTCCAAATGTGAGGACAATTGAGGAGCTTGTGAGTTTCCTTGGCATCGACAGCACAAGGTTTGTAAAGACAATGATTTACAAGGCAGATGACAAGTTTGTCGCAGTGCTGGTGAGAGGGGACAGAGAGGTAAACGAGACAAAGCTAAAAAATCTTTTAGGAGCAACAGACCTAGAACTTGCATCTGCAGAGGATGTAGAAAGAATAACAGGTGCAAAGGTGGGATTTGCCGGACCAATTGGTCTTTCGATAGATGTGTATGCGGACAATGAGGTAAAATACCTCAAAAACTTTGTGGTGGGCGCAAATAAGACAGATTATCATATAAAGAATGTTAATCTTTCAGATTTTAAAGTCACAAAGTTTGCAGACCTCAGGAATATAACCCAAGATGACCTTTGTCCAAAATGCCGCTCTCAGAAAGTGACAATTGAAAGAGGAATTGAGGTTGGACACATATTTAAGCTTGGCACTAAATATACACAGGCATTTAACTGCGTGTACACAGATGAAAAAGGCGAAAAGAAGCTCATGATAATGGGATGTTATGGTATTGGTATCAACAGGACAGCTGCAGCTATCATTGAACAGATGCACGATGAGGACGGTATAATCTGGCCAATTACAGTCGCACCATATGAGGTAATTGTTGTGCCTGTAAATGTAAATGATGAAAATCAGAACAAGATTGCATTTGAGATTTATGAAAAATTGCAGAAAAACCGAGTTGAGGTTTTGATTGATGACAGAGATGAAAGAGCAGGTGTTAAGTTCAAGGATGCGGATTTGATAGGAATTCCGTTCAGAGTTACTGTTGGGAAGAAAGTGTCAGAAGGAAAGCTTGAGATTAGAAACAGAAGAACAAAAGAATCTTTTGAAGTTGAAATTGAGAAGGCAATAGAGTTTGTAATGAATCTAATCAAGGAAGAAAAAGCAAAATACCAAATATAAGTTTGAAATGCTTGTCAGCAAAAGGGGCTAAAGACAGAAGCCCCTTTTTGTTATTTTAAGAAAAATTTTTAATTTCAAGGAGGTCATGAAGATGAGGATTATCGATGTTAGCATTCCAATTTCAGATAGTATAGTGTATTTTCCTGGTGACCCAAAACCGCAAATATCAAGGGTTTATAGCATTGAAAAAGGAGAAGCAGCAAACGTCAGCAAGCTCATACTTTCATCCCACACAGGGACACACATTGATGCACCAGCTCATTTTATAAAGGATGGAAAGACCATTGACAAGCTTCCTTTAGAGTACTTAATAGGAGAGGTTAAGGTTATCGAAGTGTATGAAGATGATAAGATAACCAGAGAGTTTCTTGAAAGTAAAAATATTGATTTAGAAGATAGAATATTTTTCAAGACCAAGAATTCTCAGTATCTTTGCAGCACCTCAGAGTTTTGTGAAAAGTATGTATATTTGAGTTTAGATGCTGCCCAGTTTCTCATAGAAAGGAAAGTTAAGGTTGTGGGGATAGATTACCTTTCGATAGAAGAATTTGGCTCCAGCGATTTTCCTGTGCACAAGCTTCTTCTTTCTAATAATGTGGTGATTATTGAAGGTTTGAACCTTTCAGATGTATGCGAGGGAGTGTATAGTTATGTGGCATTACCACTGAAACTAAAAGGCTGTGATGGTTCGCCTGCAAGGGTTGTATTAATTGAAGACTAAGTTTCTTTGTTGAAGTGTAAAATTATGGGTTTCAAAATTAAAAGCCATTTTTAGAAGGCACCAATGTGGTAAAATAAATGTAGGTGCCTTTTTTGTTGCAAAACAATAGCTTGTTTTTTTATAAAAAAGGAGTGAATTTTGAAAATGCTCTTCAAAGATAGAATTGATGCGGGTGAGAAGCTCACAGAAAAGCTGAGGCTATTTAAAGAAAGGCAGGATGTGGTTCTTTTTGCAATTCCACGAGGTGGTGTGGTTGTCGCAAAAGTAATTGCAGATAGGCTCAAAATACCTTTGGATATTGTGTTGGCAAAGAAGATAGGTGCACCTTTTAACAGAGAGTTTGCTATTGCAGCAGTGGATATAAATGGAGATGTGGTTCTAAATAATGAATATGTGGAGTATTTCTCTATGAAAGATGAATATGTAGAACACCTAAAGAAAAGGGTCTTAGAGAACTTAAAAGACCAACTCATTGAGTACAGGGGCTCTGTTGAGTATAAGAGCTTGGAAAACAAGGTGGCAATAATAGTGGATGATGGAATTGCAACAGGTGCAACAACAAAAGCATGCATAAGGTTTCTTTCAAAACTAAATCCTAAAGAAATATACGTTGCAACACCGGTAATTGCACCTTCGACGTTAAAAGAGCTGGAAAAAGAATGTGATGGTGTCTTTTATATTGTAAGTAGCGAGCCATTTTGGGCAGTTGGACAGTTTTACGTCGACTTTTCACAGGTCTCTGAAGAGGATGTTAAAAAACTGCTAAGCTAAAATTTTTTAAAAACTGTGTGCACAAAAATGTTAACATAAAAAGGCTTTTGTGATAATATAGAATAAAACAAATGACGGTTGAGTGTGATGAAGAAATGGACTTTTACAGGGTTGGTGATAAGGTCATAAGTCTTCAAAAAATAGTGGATGAGGTCAAGAAGATATTAGACCTTCGTCAAAGGGGCTTTTCACAGATTGAGGTTGCTGAGAAACTCAAAATAGACAGGTCTTTTATCTCAAAGCTTGAAGGGCTTGGAGAAGTGCGCAAGGGCAAAAATATTGCTGCAATCGGATTTCCTGTAAGAAACAAGCATGAGGTAGAGCAGGTATTGAAGAGCTACGGAATAAACTACTATCTTTTAATGACAGAAGAAGAGAGAAATAATTTTATAAACTCCCTTTCTGCTGCTCAGCTTTTGAACATCATGGGTGAATATATAAATAATTTTAAAATGTTTGACATTATAATTGCCATGGGTTCGGACTTTAGACTAAACTGGTTCAAAGCTTTTCTTGATTGTGAGGTCATTACAATACCTCTGGGAAAATCTCCGCTCAAATATGATGTTGAAGTTGATATAGAAGATCTGAAAAAAATCTTAGATTCTATTGTGAAGTAGCAAGAAGGAAAAGGAGATGTTTTTTGCATGAAAAGGGTAGTGAGTGTTAGCATTGGTTCGAGCAAGAGAAATCACAAAACCCAAGCCAAAATAATGGGTATAGACTTTGAGATTGAAAGAATAGGGACAGATGGAGATATAAAAAAGGCAATAGAAATTATAAAGTCTTTGGATGGAAAAGTAGACGCCTTTGGTATGGGGGGAATTGACATTGTACTTTACGGTGGAGGGAAAAATTATGTCATAAGAGAAGCTATTCCAATAAAAAATGCTGCTCAAAAAACACCTCTTGTTGATGGCACGGGAGTAAAAAATACATTTGAAAAATGGGTTATAAAATATCTTCAAGACAACAACATAATAGGTTTCAAGGATAAAACTGCGCTTGTTGTGTGTGCGCTTGATAGATACAAGCTTGCAGAGGGACTTTATGAGGCAGGGTGCAAACTTTTGCTTGGCGATGCCCTATTTGCCTTAGGGATTCCGCTTATGATAAAAAGTCTTAAGACGTTTTACTATCTTGCAGCTTTGCTTGTCCCATTGATAATAAAATTACCATTTAGCATGTTGTATCCCAATGATGAGAAAAAAGAAGAAAATCCCAAAAAGCTCAAAAAGTATTGGAAATATTTTAAAGTAGCAGACATCATCGCGGGAGATTATAAATACATTCAAAAGTACATGCCAGATAGTTTAGAAGGAAAGATAATCATCACAAATACCATTACGAAAGAGGATGTTCAAGAGCTTAAGAAAAGAAAGCTAAAGATGCTTGTTACTACAACACCTGAGTTTGACGGAAGATCTTTTGGGACAAATGTTGTTGAGGCTATTTTAGTCGCTCTGACGGGTAAGAGATTGGAAGACATGAGTCAGGAAGAGATAGAAAAGCTCATAAAAGAGATTGATTTTAAGCCCAGGATAGAAATATTCTATTAGTAGAAGATATTTTCTTGGGTTGATAAAAATTTATACTATTACTTTTGTGTTAGAAGGTGAAAGTAGAATTTTTCTTCCAGAATATGCAAAGTTTTTTCCTCTATTTTTGAGAAAATTTCTGGTTGCAAATTCACAACCCAAGTTCGAAGAGTATATAAGGCTAATTAATGGAATAGAAATGAGATTAGAATTTTTCATATTTCCGAAAATGGAGAAGGTTTCAAAAAAACATAAAAAAATAAAACATTTTATTGACCAGCAAAGAAGAGGAAGAGTAATACACTTTGATTGGACATATGAACAAAATATTCACATTAATTGTTTTATTGCATATCATATTGTAAGAGAAATATTAAAAAAGTACGGTCAACGTTTAAAAAACAGAAAAATAGGAATAGTTGGGCTTGAAAAAGCTAAAAAAAATGGATTTTTATATGAGCTTGCGGAAAATACAGATATTCTTTATACTTCCTTTGATTCATTTCAAGAGACAAAAATAGCTGATGAGCTTTTAGGAGAGTTCGGAACGATTGTAATAAACTGCTGGGAAGAAGAGAAGTTGTTTGAAACTGCAGATGTGGTGTTTATATTCAGAGAGATAGACAAGACAGCTTATGCGTCAAAAAGAGGAATAGTGTGCTATCCTGAAAAGGGTGTGATAAAAGATTTTGAATTTTTGAAAAAGTCCTTTTTTCTTTCTGAGATTTGTGTTGATTTTCTTCCTCTAAAAGATATATGTATATATAACGTGACACCCTTTATCGATTTGCCTATTAACATGGTTGAAATTATTTGTGAAAAGCTTCTCTTTACAACCATAAATAGCTTTTCAGATGCCAAAAAGGTCTTTACAAAAGACCTCTTTGATGTTAAAATAAAGCTCAAGTTATGAGAAATTTAATATTTTCGAAGTGGTCAGAAAAGAGCGCTCAAAAGCTCTTTTCGGGCCTGGAAATTGTACCAGGCAGCAGGGATGAAAAAATCCTGCGGGACCCATGTTTTTTACACAAAACATGAGTCTTGGCAGGATTTTTTTATTGTTTTAATAGTTTTTGTGAAGAAGCTTATAATGAAAGGAGTTTTGTGAAAGTATATGGAAAAGCAAGGTGCAGCACTTTTGTCAGTTTTTTCTAATACAGCCTTGGTTTTATTCAAACTTATTACAGGTAGCATTATGGGTTCTGTGTCTGTTATATCAGAGGCAATTCACTCTGGCATTGACCTTTTAGCAAGCTTGGTTGCATATTTTTCCATCAAACAGGCAAGAAAACCAGCAGACAGTGACCATCCTTTTGGTCATGGTAAGTTTGAAAATGTCTCTGGTGCATTTGAAGCGATATTAATATTTTTAGCAGCAGCTATGATTATTTATGAGGCAATAAAAAAGATTGTAAAGGGTGGAGAAGTTGAGAAAATAGAAGCAGGGCTTTTGGTTATGCTAATCTCAGCCGTTGTAAACCTTTTTATATCCTCAAAACTTTTTAAAATAGCTAAGAAAACGGATTCTGTGGCTTTGGAAGCAGATGCTATGCATCTTTTCACAGATGTGTTTACCTCATTTGGAGTATTCTTAGGGCTTGTTGCAATAAAACTTACACATGTGTACATTATAGACCCAATAATTGCTATTATTGTTGCCCTGATGATAATAAAAGCTTCTGTTGATTTGACTAAAAAAGCTCTCTGTGACCTTGTTGACAAGAGTCTTCCTCAAAGCGAGATTGAGATAATTGAAAATATAATAAGAAAATACTCCCAGGTTACAAGCTTTCACAAGCTCAGAACCAGGAAAAGTGGAGACAGGCGCGAGATTGATGTTCACATTAGAATGGAAAATTCAACTACTTTAATTGACGCTCACAACCTCTGTAACCAGATAGAAAATGATATAAAATCAGCTCTGCCAAATTCGTATATAACAATCCACATTGAACCTGAGGAAGAAGAGTAGAAATTTAATTCTCATTAGCAAGCGTTAGTATATGTTCATAGAGCTCTTGACTGATATATATTCCATTTTTAATTAAATCGTTAAGAATAGGTTTAATTTCCTTGATTAGTTGATTTTCTTTTGCTCTTAATAAAACACCTATAGTTCCTGTAACCTTAAGGCCAAATAGAGAGGCATATTTTCTTGCTAAATAATCATCAATGATGCATAAGTCTGCATTTATTTCTTGCGCTAATAGAATTACCTCTATTTCTCCCTTATGCAAGGAAGTCTGAAGCAATTCTTTTGCATATGCGTTTTTTACTCTTTCTATTAAGATATAATCGAATAGAGAAAGATCAATTTTCTTGTTTGTAGGGGCTTTAAAAAATACTTCTTCATATACTCCATATGGCACAATTATCTTCTTGTAGAGAGCCTCCAAAATTGATAATTGATTTACAGCATTTAGCGCAATTAAAGGAGTTGAATTAACAACTACCTTAAGCATTTTTTACATCCTCTTTAATTTCTTCAAAGCAATCAAAGTTAAATACAGAAATATTTTGCTCGGATAGTAATTGAATAAATTCTGCAATACTCATACCGGCGAGTTCTGCTGCTTGACCAAGGGACAGTCTTTTTTCTTTAAAGTATTTGACAGCTATAAGTTTTTTTATTTCACTTGAAAGTTTGTTTTCATCTTCTCGCAAAGCTAAAAAGATTTCTAATGGTAAGTTTATATTAATGATTTTCTGCATAAAGATTTACCTCTCTCTTTTCTGATTTTACTCTGGTTTTATTATAACATAAAAGAGAATTCACAAAAAGTCTATATTGAAATCAACTGTGTTTGATGATATAATATTGCTAACGGCGATGGAGTCCGCCGTACAAATGCCAATGAGGGCTGATGACTCCTACAGATGCTGCAAAAGTGCAACATCTGTAGGAGTTTTTGTATTTTATGAGCCTAATTTCCTGCTGACTACTTTGATTTTACTGAAGGAGGCGCTGGTTATGAAAAACATTATTGCAATTGCTATTGGAGCTTTTTTTGGTGCTATTTGTAGGTTTTTTATATCTCAGCTGGGCCTTGGCAGCTTTCCATTTGCAACACTTTTTATAAACGTTGTTGGCAGTTTTGTTTTGTGCTTTGTTGCAGAGATAACGGTAGAACACATAAAGATTTCAACCGCCTTAAGACATATGATAACAACAGGTTTTATAAGCAGCTTTACAACCTTTTCTACATTTGTACTTGAAATTGTTAGGTTTTTGATGAAAGGAGAATTTACAGCTGCCGTTATCTATCCTCTTTTATCCATTATACTTGGGCTTTTAGCGTCAATTTTTGGCTTTGAACTTGCAAGGGCTATTTCAGAAAGACAGCAAAAAGAGGAGTACGAGGCAGCATGAACTATCTCATTGTTGGAGTTGGCGGGGTAATTGGAGGAATCTTGAGATATATAGTTGGGAAAATATTTAGAGAGGTAATGGATAAAGACCATCCTGTTGCTACATTGTTTATAAACGTGATAGGGAGCTTTTTAATAGGATATTTGTCAACAAAGCATCTTTCGAGTGAATACAAACTTTTTCTGATGACTGGTCTTCTTGGCGGGTTCACAACATACTCTACGTTTATGCTTGAAACATCAAGGTATATAAAGAGAGGAAAACACATGAAGGCTTTTATTTATGTATTTGTTTCTATCATATTTGGAATAGTCGCAGCTGGTGTGGGAACTTGGTTAGCAAGCTTTGTTTAAGTATTACTACATTCTGACTATTTTTTAGGTCTCATCACTTGAAACCCTAAATTGAATTAATATATAATTTAAATATTGCAAATTCTAATCTTTTTAATTATTTTGAGGAGAGAGTAGGAAATGAAAATCCAGGCACCAAAAGGAACAAAAGATGTGCTACCAGAAGAAAGTTATATGTGGCAATATGTTGAGAATAAATTCAGAGAGGTTTGCAAGCTTTATGGATATCAGGAAGTTAGATTTCCTACATTTGAGTACACAGAGCTCTTCCAAAGAGGAGTGGGTGAGACCACTGATATTGTTCAAAAAGAGATGTATACCTTTTTGGACAAGGGTGGAAGAAGCATCACTTTAAGGCCAGAAGGAACAGCATCAACAGCAAGATTGTTTATCGAACATGGTTTTGCGTCGCGTCCGATGCCACAGAGGTTTTACTACATTATTTCAGCTTTCAGGTATGAAAACACACAAGGTGGTAGGTTCAGAGAGTTTCACCAGTTTGGAATTGAGAATTTTGGTTCTTCTTCGCCTGTGACAGATGCTGAGGTAATCTCACTTGCTTACAATTTTTTTACAAGCATTGGGCTTGACAATATTACTGTGAATATTAACAGCATAGGATGTCCTGCGTGCAGAAGAGAGTATGTAAAAAATTTAAAAGAATATTTTTTGGTAAATTCTCAAAAACTCTGCCATACATGTCACCAGAGGCTTGACAAAAATCCTATGAGAATTTTGGATTGTAAAGAAGAGGGTTGCAAGCTGATTGCAAAAGACGCACCAAAACCAATAGATTATCTTTGTGATGATTGTAAAAGCCATTTTGAAAGTGTAAAAACTTACTTAGATTCAGCTATGGTTGTTTACAAGGTTGACCCATTTATTGTTCGCGGTTTGGACTACTACACCAAGACAGTTTTTGAGATTGTAGCGCCTGTCTCCGATAAAGATCTTGCAATCTGTGGCGGTGGAAGGTACGACAATTTAATCG
>OFGS01000235.1_pt1 | contig 12587 bp, 10 predicted proteins | sample 1521851 | NCBI WGS metagenome assembly OFGS01 (sample SAMEA3142070, study PRJEB24117) | hot springs metagenome
CACCATGTTGGAAAATCAAATTGTGATGAAAATGAAAACGTGCGAGGGAGTAAAGCTGTGAAACCTCGAGATTTATCGCGTCTATCAACCGTGCAGCTTATCGTTTTATTTTACTTTGTTGCCTTGTGTATATCGACATTTTTACTTTGGCTTCCGTTTTTTCATCAGCCTGGTGTAAAGCTTAGCTTTGTTGATGCACTATTTACAGCTGTGAGCGCCATCAGTGTGACAGGGCTAACCGTCGTATCGACAGCGGATACGTTTAATACGCCGGGTGTATTTGTATTGGCTTTTATTCTTCAATTTGGTGGAATTGGGATTATGGCACTCGGTACATTTATTTGGCTTATGTTTGGAAAAAAAATCGGCTTTCGTGAGCGCCAATTGATTATGACCGATCAAAATCGTTCGACGTTTGCTGGATTAGTAAAGTTAATGAAAGAAATTTTAACGCTCATTATCGCGATTGAAATGATTGGTGCAGTCATTTTGGGGATTTATTTTCTTCGTTATTTTCCATCGTGGCAAGAGGCTTTTCTCCAAGGTTTTTTTGCATCGGTGAGCGCAACGACAAACGCCGGTTTTGATATTACAGGACAGTCGCTTATTCCATTTGCTGACGATTATGTTGTACAAACGATACATATGGTTTTACTCGTGTTAGGAGCTATCGGGTTTCCAGTCCTCATTGAAGTGAAAGAGTTTTTATTTTATCGCCAAAAAAAACAATATCGCTTTTCGCTTTTCACAAAATTAACAACCGTTACATTTTTTCTTCTTGTTTTATTTGGAACATTTTCTATTTTATTGATTGAGTCGCATCGTTTTTTTGCCAATAAAACTTGGCATGAGTCGCTTTTTTATGCATTATTTCAATCGATTTCTTCTCGTAACGGTGGATTAGCAACAATGGATGTCGCTGAATTTTCCGAACCGACCTTACTTGTTTTAAGCGTACTCATGTTTATTGGTGCTTCCCCAAGTAGCGTAGGAGGAGGAATTCGGACGACGACGGTCGCCATCATTATGTTAACCATTTTCTTTTATGCGAAGGGGAAAGATTCCATTAAAGTATTCCAACGAGAAATCCATCATGAAGATATATTAAAATCGTTTATTGTGTTTGGAACAGCTTCCATTCTTTGTTTTTTAGCTGTCGTACTTCTTTCCTTTTCGGAGCCGTTTACAACGATGGAAATTGTCTTTGAAGTATGCTCTGCTTTTGGAACAACAGGTTTGTCCATGGGCATCACGTCACAACTAAGTACATTTGGGAAGCTGGTTATTACTGTTTTAATGTTCATCGGGCGAATTGGGATCTTATCATTTTTATTTCTTATTCGTGGCAACAACCAAAAAGAAACATACCATTATCCAAAAGAGCGCGTCATTATTGGTTAAAAAGCGAAGGTATTTATACACCTTCGCTTTTTAATATATGTTCTTTTTTATGGAACATCGTATACATAATCAACAGAAACGAGAAGACTCCGAACAAGACGACCATATGTTCTAATCCAATCGTATCTAGTAAAAAACCAGAAATTAACAATACGATTTGAAAAGTGACACGATCAAACATATTCTTAAATGAAAAAAAACGACCATGGTAAGTTTTCGGAACGTTTGTTTGAAAAATAGTCGCAATCATCGGGAAAAAGCCACCCACACACATTCCGAACAACCCAAAGGAAACAAGTGAAATCCATTTGACGTGGGCGAAATGTAAAAATAACTGTGCGAAAGCAATAAAACAAGCTAATCCGTACATCCATTTCACATATGCGTGCTCGCGAGCGACATATTTAATGAAAAAGGCGCCGAACAAAAACCCAATTCCTTCAACTGTGTACAGCCATCCTTTAATTGATGGATCTTGCTGTAATTCACTAATGTTAATGACCATTAAGTTAAATCCACCAATGAACAGCTGCGGCACAATCGTCAAAACGATGGCAATATACACAACTGGCAGTTGACGAACGATGGGGAATATGTCTGCGAATCGCTGTTTTTCTTTCTTTTCATTACGCGTTTCCCGTCTCTCCTCCTTGATGTCAATAAAAAATGTAAGCAAAAAAAGCAAAATGTACGCAATCATCGCTCCAATATATAACGCTCGTAAGCTCGTAATCATAAGAAGTGCTCCACCAAATGCAGTGCCGGCAATACGAGACAAAGCAGAAATATTCATATGTATACCATTTACAGTCATTAGTTGGTTCTCATCACGAACAACGAGTGGGATGATTGCTTGTAATGTCGGAAAATAAAACGCTGCCGCTATTTGAATTGAAATCATAAAGCAAACCATAAGGAAAATAGATTCATATGTTAAAGCGAGTAGCATAAATATAACGCTACATATACGTCCGATACCTGCGTAGAGAAGGATACGCTTTTTCGCATACATATCAATCCATCTCCCAGCTATCGGACTGACGATGACACTAGCAAGCAAGCCAGAAAATAAAATGAGCGACTTCACAAAGTCAGAAGGGACGTGCTTCTGCATAAACTCTAAATTCCCGATAATTCCAAGCCATAAACCAATTCCGACAATAAATTCCCCAATAAAAATGAGCGTGATATTTTTATTTTTCCACATCGATCTTTCTCCTTTTCTCGTCTCTAACTTCCAATGCATGTATTCCATTTTATAATAAACAGCGAAAAAGAAAAACCTCCCGTTTTTAGAGAGGTTAACGAATCAAAAACGTTGATAAATCTTCCCAAATAATAATCAAAATCAGTTGGATAAGCATAATAAGTAGAAAAGGAACGATCGCCCGGATGACTTTTTCAAGAGGCTCCTTTGCAATCCCGCTCACGACAAATAAGTTTAGCCCGACAGGAGGTGTAATCATCGCAATTTCTAAGTTGACCGTCATAATGATAGCAAAATGGTACACATCAATACCTAAACTATCAAGTACAGGCAAGAAAATCGGCAATGTAATTAAAATGATTGCGATGGCTTCTAAAAATGTGCCAAGCACGAAGAAGAGCAAGTTGACGAGCAAGATAAATATCCATCTATTAAATTCGTGATCAATAATCCACTGTGCAATAGCTTGTGGGACCTGGGCTAATGTTAAATATTGCTTAAATAAAATAGCAGACGCAATAATCATAAAGATCATTGAGCTAATGTGAACTGTTTCGCGTAAAATCGGACGCCAGTCTTTCAACTTTAGCTCGCGATAAACAAGAAGCGAAACAATGACCGCATATGCGCTAGCGATAACAGAAGATTCCGCCGGTGTTGCCATTCCTGTGTAAATCGAACCGAGAATTAAAATCGGCATAAACGCACCTGGAATAGCTTTCCATGTTAATATCCATCGTTCTGCCCATGTCGCTTTTTGACCGCGACCGAAGCCGTTTCTTTTCGCATATACAATTGCCGATATGATAATAATAGCTGTTAAGCAAAGACCTGGAATGATTCCTGCCATAAATAGTTTGTTGATCGTCGCTTTATTTTCCGCAACATATCCGTACATGATGAGCGGAATGCTAGGTGGAATTAAAATCCCAAGCGTCCCAGCAGCTGCAACAAGTCCCATCGCGTATTTTTTACTATATCCCGCCTGCACCATAGCTGGAATCATAATTGAACCAATAGCAGCTGCGGTAGCTGGGCTTGAACCGGAAATCGCAGCAAAAATGGCACAAGCTAGAACGGTCGCGACAGCCATTCCACCCGGCAAATGACCGACCCATGCCCTCAATCCGTCAATTAAATATTTTGAAATACCTCCACGAGCTAAAATAATCCCTGCGAACACGAAACCTGGGATAGCCATTAGCGATGTATGATTAAGAGCCGAAAAAATCTCAACAACCGCACTTTCATAATGAAAATTAAGAAATGGCAAAAATAACAGAGCGGACAAAGCTAACGCAAACGCGACCGGAACACGCAACAACATTAATATGACGAATACAGTAAATAACCCTACAGTCATCATACTTGTTCCACACCTTTATGCTCGTAGTCCGATTCCGGTAATCCTTTCGTCACACGCACGAGACGAACGATAAACCGAAGGGTCATCAATGCCCCCATCAGCGGCATCACCATGTACACTTTCCACAATTGAACTCCTTCACCGATTGAGACAATGCCCATTCGATAAGCGCTAAACTCATCTAAAAAAATCCCTTTCACACCGTACACGACGAGAAATAAGGCGAAGATGAGACCTACGAGATTAGCAAATAAATCAACGAATTTTTTTATCCGATCTGGTAATAAACGATAAAACATATCTATGCGAATGTGATGATTGTCGCGCAATGCGACAACTGCGCCAATCATTGTTCCCCACACAACCATATACCCGGCATACTCTTCTACGAAACTTAAAGGTGCGTTAAATACATAGCGCATAATAACACCTACCAAAATAAGGAACAATCCTCCGATAATAAGCATGCCAGCAATCCAATCTTCTAGCGCTTCAACAACATTTTTCACATTCGTTCCCTCCTTGCAGAAACAACCTGGAAAACTCCAGGTTGTCCCTATTAGTTATTCGTTTGCTTTTTTCGCTAATTCGATCAAGTCTTGACCAATGCTATCAGCAAATTTATCATACACCGGCTGCATAGCTTTTTGAAATGCCTCGAGATCTTCCTTTGTTAGCTCATATATTTCCATTCCGCTTGCCTTTAACTTTTCATACGATTCTTTATTCAACTCTTCTGACCATTTCCGCTGTTGCTCAGTCACTTCAGCTACTACTTCTTCTAACGTTGTGCGAACGTCTTCAGGAAGACTGTCCCAAAATTTTGTATTCGTTAGTAAAAGGTAATCTAAACGACCATGTCCCGATACGGTTAAATATTTTTGTACTTCTGCATACCCTTGCGTGTCGATGTTGTTAAATGTATTTTCTTGACCATCAACCGTGCCTTGCTGTAACGCAACATATACTTCAGAAAAGCCCATTGGAACAGCAGAAGCCCCTAGTGCAGCAAATTGTTCATCAAGCACTTTTCCTGTCTGCGTGCGGAATTTTAGTCCTTTAAAGTCTTCTGGCTTTGTCAACGGACGTTTGGAGTTCGTGAAATGTTTATCACCGTTCGCCCACATCGCCAAAACTTTAATGTTATATTTTTCTAGTTTCTTAGATAACACTTGTCCGCCTTCCCCATCCCAGAACTTATACACGGCCTCGTCGCTTGTAAATAAAAACGGCATATCAACAATTTGGAAAGCCGGATCGTAGCTTACAAGCTTTGTCGTGGACGGCGCGATGAGTTGTACGGTGTTACGCGGCAACTCTTGAATCGCTTTATCGTCATCAAACAATTGACTAGACGGATACACTTCAACTTTCACTTTTCCGTTTGTTCTTTCTTCGACAAGCTGCTTAAACAAATCCGCTGCTTTTCCTTTCGGACTATCTGGTGCTGTGACGTGTGAAAACTTAATAACAATCGGCTCACTTGTTGCTTCTTCTTTTTTCTCCTCGGTCGTGTTTGTACTTGTAGAAGACGAGTTACTACAAGCAAACAGTCCCCCAACAAGCAAGATGAGCATCAATAAAAAGCTCATTTTTTTCATGAAAAATTCCCCCCTATCACTAATTACGGTTTCAATGATACCGCTTTCAATAAAAAGAGGGAATATTTCGAACATATTGATCATTTTGTTCTTTTTGGTCTTCGATAGCGATGAATCGGGCGACCGATCGCCCCGTATTGCACTTCTTTTTCAATTTGGCCGACTTTCTCTAAATATTCCAAATACCTTCTTGCTGTTACCCGCGCGATGCCGACCGCTTCGGCCACTTCATCAGCTGATTGAGCATTTGTTGCTTGAGACATATGTTGCTCGATTTGTCGCAACGTCGTCTCATTCAGCCCCTTCGGTAAGCTGACTTGTTGTGGTTGTGCATGCTTGTACATCCATTCATCAATTTGTTTTTGCGTCACGCGTTCATCTTTTAATGTTTTTTGAATTAATTGATATCGTTCAAGCGCTTGCTTTAAGCGCTCGAACTGAAAAGGTTTAATAATATAATCCACCGCTCCGTTACGCAACATCGTTTGGATAGTTTCTGCGTCGCTTGCTGCGGAAATAATGATCACATCAACTTGATAGCCTCGCTCACGAAATAAACGAATCGTCTGTATTCCGTCTAATTTCGGCATATATATATCAAGTAAAACTAAATCCGGTTGAAATTTTTCTAACTTTTCTAACGCATCTTCACCGTTCGTAGCCGTACCTACTACGGAAACCCCATCTACTTGAGCAACAAATTGCTTGTTAATTTGTTGCACCATTGGATCGTCCTCTACAAGCAATATGCGAATCATTTGTCCTCCCCCTTGTTTTGCGAAAATACAATTGTAATCGTTGTCCCCATTTGCCAGCTTGATTCAATATGTATCTCTCCGTTACTTTTCTTTAAGATGTTATAGATAAGGTGCATACCGATACCTTGATGGTTGCCGTTTTTCGTCGTGTACCCATAATCAAACAAACGCTTTTTCTCTTCTTCTCTCATTCCGATCCCGTTATCTTCTACAACTATCATCCATCCATCTTCTTGTTCACCTATCCATAGTTCAACAAATCTTTCCTTCCTCTCTGTCGCCAAACATGCATCAAAAGCATTTTCAATTAAATTGCCAATTAAAACGACAAAATCGTGGCGATCTAATCGCGGTGGAAATGAAAAGAGCACGCTAGAGCGATCGATAATGAACGAAATTCCCATTTCCTTTGCGCGAGAAACTTTACTTAAAAGCAAACCGGCGACACTTTCATCACGAATACGCGTACGTAAAAAGTGCATGAGAGCCTCTTGTTCTTCTTTTTCTTCAAATACGTAAGCGAGCGCCTCGCTCGTCTTGCCGAGCTGAATCAATCCAGCGATTGTGTGCAATTTATTCATATATTCATGGTTTTGCACTCGCAACGCGTCAATAAAAGCCCGCACACCTGTTAACTCTTCAGCCATTTTAGCCACTTCCGTTCGATCTTGGAAAATCGCAACTGCCCCAACAATCTCACCGTTTACTTCGATCGGGATGCGATTGCTCACGATCAGTTGATTACCAACAATAATTTCTTGCTGATATACCGCTTTTTTCGTATACAGCACTTCCGGTAGACGGGTATCCGCAATCACATCACGAATGTACATTCCGATCACATCTCCGCTCACACCCATCATCTGCTTTGCTCGTTCGTTAAAAATTGTAATTCGCTCTTTTTTGTCAATGGCAATGACACCTTCGTACATAGCATGAAACGTTGCTGTTCGCTCAACAAGCAATCGCGCTAGCTCATGCGGCTCTAGTTGAAACATTTCTTTCTTTAAATGATTAGCTAACAAAAGAGAACCGATTACCCCACAGCTTATTGTAATCATTAGCGTCCAAACAATTTCTCTTTGAAAATCTTTCAATATTTCTTTCATTGATGGCAATAAATGCCCGACAACGACAACGCCTACTTGCTGATGATTCTCATTCATAATTGGCGTAAATGCCCGAACAGAAACACCTAAATCTCCTTTTGCTTTCGATGTATACGTATGTTCCGTAAATGCTTCAATTTCGTCTTCACCGTAAGAGAGCGTACCAAGCTTGTCATAAGATGGGTGTGCGTAACGAACGCGCTCCATATTCATCACAACGATATAGTTGGCATGATAAATCGTTCGGATGCTTTCAACGATCGGCTGAATGGTCGTCCATCCTTCCTTTCGTTGCACATGCTTTTTCACTTCAGGAATTTGTGCTACCGTTCGGGCAATGAGAAGAGAACGTTCGCTAAGCGACTGTTCCTTCAACTGAATGACGTGGCTAATGACAATCGTACTTCCCACCGCGATGCTGACAAGAACAATAATCATGCATAACATTAAAATCTTCCATCTGATCGACAACTTTTTCATGAATGATTCATCCATTCAACATTTTCTTGTATAATTATAATTAATTATACAACATAATGCACGGTGATAAAGATGAATAACGTAAAATGGGGTATTTTATCAATCGCTATAATCACTGTTTGGCTCTACTGGCTCGTTCCTTCCTTTTCATCGACAACTTCTCTCCCATACGACGACGAACAGGAAGGGCTTCAAGACCAGGTGATCATTCGCTTTAGCCACGTTGTCGCAGAGCATACACCGAAAGGTTTAGCAGCGCAAAAGTTTGCAGCGCTCGTAGCAGAAAAGTCGAATGGAAAAATAAAAGTTGAAATTTATGCGAACGGTATATTGTTTACAGATGAAGAAGAGCTGGAGGCGTTACAACAAGGAAAAGTAGAAATGATTGCCCCGGCCTATTCAAAACTAACGAAACTCATTCCTGAATGGCAAGTGCTCGATTTGCCGTTTGCACTCCCAAATGACAAAGCCGTTGGAGAAGCCCTTCAAGGGAAAGTGGGACAAATTTTATTTTCTAAACTACAATCTTTTCACGTCAAAGGATTAGCGTTTTGGGAGAACGGCTTTAAGCAAGTGACAAACAATGTTCGACCGATTGTGCATCCGAACGATTTTCACGGTTTACGATTCCGAACGATGCCAAGCGACGTTATTCAAGAACAGTTTCGTTTGCTCGGTGCAACACCAAAAGTTGCCCCTTTCCATGATACATTTCGTGAACTGTACTATCAGCAAGTTGATGGCCAGGAAAACACGATTTCTAACATTTATTCAAAAAAATTTTATGAAGTACAACGATATATGACAATCAGTAACCATGGATATCTCGGATATGTCGTATTAATGAATGAATCGTTTTGGAATCGCTTAACATCATCTCAACAGCAAGTCATTCTCGAGGCGCTTTCGGAAACAACAACGTGGATGAAAATACACGCAAAAATCATTAACGAAAAACAACTAAATGAAATTATTCGTACACAGCAGATGCACATCCATTCATTGACCGATGAACAAAAAAGAGAGTGGCTGAACCGTCTTCAGCCGCTTTATGATCGCGTACGCCGTCAAGTCGGAAAACAGTTAATGAGCGAAGTGCTCCGCATTCAGCAAAAATATTTACGATAAAAAATAAGACTGGCGCATCGCCAGTCTTATTCCACTTCCCCTTCCCAATTCAGCATGCCACCAACCATGTTTTTCACACGGAAACCTCGTTCAGATAGCCATTCGCATGCTAATGCGCTTCTGCCTCCTGAATGGCAAACGACGATGTATGTTTTGTTTTGGTCAAGTTCGTTTAAACGAGCAAACAGCTGTCCGAGTGGAATGTGGCGAGCACCCGGAATTTTTCCTGTTGCTACTTCGTGTGCTTCACGAACGTCTAACACTTCAACATTTGTTTCATGACGTAGCGTATCCGCTTCTGTTGGCAAAATATTTTCAAACATCTTTATTCCCCCTGTTTCACACTCGAATACAATTTATAACCACCGTCTAAATTTTTAGCTTTAAATCCATGTTCTTGTAAAATGCGTGTTGCTAAATAGCCACGTAAACCAACTTGGCATGTGACGTAAATCGTTTGATCTTTCGGCAATTCATGGAGACGATCGCGCAAGTCATCAAGCGGAATATTGATGCTGCCCGGAATTGCTCCTCTCGTTTCTAGCTCTTTCGGTGTGCGAACATCAATGAGCAACCCACCGTCGGCGACGGTGTCGTCAATTTCATGCCATTGTACCGTTTCAACCATCCCATCAAGCACGTTCGATGCCACATACCCAGCCATGTTTACTGGATCTTTCGCCGATGAAAACGGTGGAGCATATGCCAGTTCTAAATCAGGTAAATCATATACCGTTAGTCCGCCTTTAATCGCTGTGGCAATGACATCAATGCGTTTGTCAACTCCATCTTGTCCGACCGCTTGCGCCCCGTAAATACGCCCTTGCCGATCGAAAATTAACTTTAACGTCATTTGAGTAGCACCTGGATAGTAGCTAGCATGGCTCATTGGATGAACGTGAACAACTTCATAATCAATGCCGTGATGTTTCAATACTTTTTCATTCAGTCCTGTTGCCGCAACTGTCATATGGAAAACTTTCGCAATCGATGTGCCGAGCGTTCCATTGTATTTGACATCGCGACCGTTAATGTAGTCAGCGACAAGTCGACCTTGACGGTTGGCTGGCCAAGCAAGCGGAACGAACGTTTCAAATCCATAGACGTAACTTTTTACTTCAATTGCATCGCCGATAGCAAAAATGTTCGGATCAGATGTTTGCAAATGCTCGTTCACTTTAATGGCACCTCGAAAACCAAGTTCCAGTCCCGCTTCTTTCGCCAACTGGCTTTCTGGCTGAACTCCAATCGCTAAAATAATCATATCTGTATCGATCGTGCGACCGCTTTTTAATACGACACGTCTTCCTTCGTTTTCAAACGCTTGCACACCATCTTCTAAAATTAATTCCACCCCATGCTCCTTCATGTGCGTATGCACAATAGCTGCCATTTCGTAATCAATTGGCGCCATTACTTGATTGGCCATCTCTACAAGCGTTACATGTACGCCTCGCTCTGTTAAGTTTTCAGCCATTTCTACACCGATAAAGCCTCCACCAATGACGACAGCACGTTTCGGCTTTTCATCGTCAACAAATGAACGAATGCGATCGGTATCCGGTACGTTGCGCAACGTAAACAGCGCTTTCGCTTGATCTATTCCTGGAATAGGCGGAACAATTGGCTTCGCTCCCGGTGATAAAATGAGGACATCGTATGGCTGTTCATATTGTTCATTTGTTTGTAAATTCCTTACTGTTACCGTTTTTCGTTCACGATGAATAGCTGTCACTTCACTTAAATTGCGTACATCAATACGAAATCGTTTCGACATGCCGTCGACCGTTTGTACGAGTAGCTTACTTCTTTCTTGAATAACATCCCCGATGTAATACGGAAGTCCGCAGTTTGCAAACGAAATATATTCACCACGTTCAAACATAATAATTTCATCTTTCTCGCTTAATCGACGTAAACGAGCGGCGGCAGAAGCTCCTCCAGCTACACCGCCGACAATGACGATTTTTTTCATCATATATCCCCTCCATATACAGGTACGTGTAAATGTATTATACCAAATAAACCTTCGACAAAGTTTGAACAGTTAGTGACATTTTACCATAGTCCATTTATGTGCGCTTTCTTTTTCCTTTATATAATATCCTTTGACAGAAAAATGATAACGTCTTAACAAGCGAATGGCTACATTTTTCTCTAAAGCATCGTTCGCAATGACAACAACTTCACGGTGCGGAATCGTTTCATAATAACGTTTCAAATACGCAACCGGAATGCGACGTGCTCCATCGATGTCATCTGCTTCATTGTAGTCGCGCACATCGAGTATTGTAACATGTTTATGTGTAGATAAAACTTGCAGCTTCTTTACACCACGAACAGGTACGTATCGATAATATAAAGCATATAATACAAGTATCAAAATAAAGCCATACATCATGTTGTCTACCTCCCTCACACATCATACCCTAACAGGTATATAAAATCAATAAAAAAGAGCTGATTTTACTCAGCTCTTTTTAGCGTAAGTAACCGCTGTTTTAACTGCTCTTCCATCTCAATCAGTTCCTGTTCCACCTGTTGACGTTTCATGCGCCCTTCTTGTTGAATTTTTAACGTTTCTTCAAGCGTCACTAGCAAATTTTCCTGTGTTTTTTTCAATGTTTCAATGCTGACAAGTCCTTCCTCGTTTTCTTTTGCTGCTTCAATCGTGTTCATTTTTAACATCTCTGAGTTACGCAACAGCAATTCATTCGTCGTTTTTGTTACCGCTTTTTGCGCTTCCACCGCCTTCTTTTGGCGAAGCAACGTTAATGCGATGACGAGTTGGTTTTTCCAAAGCGGAATGGCGGTTAAAATGGACGATTGAATGCGCTCGACTAACGTTTGATTGACATGTTGAATCAGTCGAATTTGCGGTGCTGTTTGAATCGTAATTTGACGGCTTAATTTTAAATCGTGAATGCGCTTTTCAAGACGATCAGTAAATTGGATCATATCATTAACTTCTTGTACATCCATTTGATTTTGTGACTGTAACGCCTTTTTCTCTAGTTCTGGAATCGTTTTTGTTCGCAGCTGTTCTAGTTTTATTTCAGCGGCGGCAATGTAAATGTTTAATGCATCAAAATATTCTTTGTTTTTTTCATATAACGTTTCTAACATCATGATGTCACGAAATAACATTTGACGATGTTTGTCGAGTTGATCCGCAATACGATCAATTTCAGCGCCTAATTTTTGATATTTAGATAAAATATGTTGAACAGACTGAGTCACAGATTGAAACACGCGCGCCAAAAAACTTTTTTTATTTATTGTAAAATCTTCTACATTTACTTCTTTCATCTTTATCATCAGCTCATGAATAATTTCCCCAACAGGTCCGGCATCTTTTTTTTGCACATGATTTAAAATAGAATGCGAAAAGCGTGACAACTCTGCCTGTGCAGCTACACCGTACTGTAAGATTGCTTGATGGTTGCGCGGATCAATTTGCTCCGCAAGCGCTAGCGCTTTTTGTCGATGCTCCTCTTTTAATTGATCAATTAAACGCGGCGATGGTGACTTTTCCCT